>ERZ773075.781-NODE-781-length-20882-cov-107.194_pt1 | contig 20882 bp, 17 predicted proteins | sample MGYA00580614_ERZ773075 | MGnify/ENA primary metagenome ERZ773075 (study PRJEB29015, sample SAMEA2738021) | human oral metagenome | biome: human oral; feature: human-associated habitat; material: dental | place: China | collected 2043 ... | reverse complement strand
CCGTCGGCGCCCCACTGGTCGAGGATCTGCTTGGTGGCGTGGGTGATGAGGGGGACGGTGGCGTACTCCCAGGCGGTCGGAGCGCCGGATACGTGGTCGGAAGATGCAGTCATGGGCTCAGCCTAGAGCCAGCCCCGGAGCACCGGAAGCCAGGCCGCGGGAGACTTCAGGAGGCGCAGCGCACCCGAGCCAGGATGCGGGGGGCGCGGCGGGCGTGGATCTCGGCGACGAGCTCGTCGTCCTCGCGCTGGAGCCACAGTCCCCAGTCGTCGACTTCGGGGAAGCGCCGCAGCAGTGCCCGCCTCTCCCGCTCAGTCAGTCCGCCCCAGACGCCGAAACTGGACTCGGAGTTGAGCGCCTCGGCCAGACACTCCATACGGACCGGACACGCGAAGCACAGCGACCTGGCATCGCGTTGCTCAGCTCCCTTGCCGAAAAGCTGGTCGGGTTCGACGGTTGCGCAGGCCGCCTGGGCCGCCCAGGTCTGGTCGTCTTGAGTCATACTCACTCCCGATTCATTCAACGGCCGACGCCGTTGTCAGACACGTCACAGCCGTTACCGTATGGCAACCGAGCGCCGCGTACCAAATCCCATTCATGTGTTCCGGGCGGCTTCAGTGTCTCCGACCCCGGCGAGATCGGCCCACACCACCGCATTCAAGGGGAGTTCTCTGATAGCGAGCCATTTAAGTGGACTTCGAGTCCAACGGGATCTCACCTTTCGCAAGGTTGGGAAATCCGCTTCGCACAGCCGGAGGGGATGCCTCATGGCCGTGAACGCCGTGGGCGAACCGTGATCCCGCCGTAACCCGATCCTGGGCATTTCTTAAGAAATTACTGAGCATTCCGGGCCGTCTTACCATCCGGCCGGGCGACCGCGTCTGAGGTCCGCGCCGACGACGTCGGGTCCCCGCCCCACGGGCCGGAAAGGGACCGGCCGGAGACCGATCGAGGCACTCTCCTAGGGTCTTCTCAGGCCGAAGAGGGCCTACGCCACTGCATCCTCCTATCGATTCCACGTAGGCTGACGCCATGGCGAACTCCTCTGCGCGCGGACGCTCTCTGACACCACCACAGGTCGTCTCGATGCTCGTGGTCTTTCTGGCACTGTCGGGCGTCGGCGGTGTCCTGTCCGCGGGCTTCGCCACCCCCTTCGTGGGCGTCACGGCTGCGCTGACCAAGGCCTCCGCCGAGCTCTTCGAGGAGCTCCCCAGCGACTTCAACGTCCAGCAGCCCAGCCAGATCTCGACCCTCCTGGCGTCCGATGGGACCGAGATCACCAAGTTCTACGCAGAGAACCGCATCGTGGTGCCCCTGAGCCAGATCTCGGTCAACATGCAGAACGCCATCGTCGCCGTGGAGGACCAGCGCTTCTACCAGCACCAGGGGGTCGACCCCACCGGCATGGTGCGCGCCCTGGTCTCCAATAACGCCGGCGGCTCGCGTCAGGGCGCCTCCACACTCACGCAGCAGTACGTGCGCAACACGCTCATCGAGACCGGCCTGAAGAACGATGACCACAAGATCATCAAGGACGCCACCGAGAGCACCGTGGCCCGCAAGCTGCGGGAGATGAAGTTCGCCCTCAGCCTGGAGCAGAAGTACTCCAAGCAGCAGATTCTCGAGGGCTACCTCAACATCGCCGCCTTCAGCCCCTCCACCTACGGGGTCGAGGCCTCCGCCCGGCACTACTTCAGCAAGTCGGCCAGTGAGCTGACAGTGGCGGAGGCGGCCCTCATGGCCGGCACCACCAACGCCCCCAGCGCCTACGACCCCGTCACCCAGCCGGAGCTGGCCAAGAACCGCATGGACTGGGTTCTGGCCAAGATGCTGGAGGAGAAGTTCATCACCCAGGAGCAGCACGACGAGGCCGTGGCCACCCCGATCGAGAGCATGCTCCATGTCTCGGATTCCCCGGCCGGCTGCGGCGCCGCGGGTACCGCCGCCTACTTCTGCACCTACGTGGTCAACGAGATCCTCGGGTCGGAGAACTTCGGCCCCGATGTCGCCTCGCGGCGCCAGCTGCTGACGCGCGGAGGCCTGAAGATCACCACCACCCTGGATCTCAAGCGGCAGGGCGCCGCGGACAACGTCATCCAGGCCAATGTCCCCACCGGCGACGAGTCGGGCACCGACACGACTATCGCCTCGATCGAGCCCGGCACGGGCCGGATCCAGGCGCTTGCCCAAAACAGCAACTACGGCTACGGCGACGGCGGCCCCGAAAGCAGTGAAACCCAGCTCGTCTACGCCGCCGACGCCAAGCACGGCGGCATCGAACTCAGTGACGGCACTGTCGGCTTCCAACCGGGCTCGACCTTCAAGGCCCTCATCCTGGCCGAGTGGTTCAAGGACGGGAACCCGGCCGGCGCCAGTCTCAGCGCCGTCCCCAGGACCTTCCGGTGGAACATCCCCTGCGCCCCGGAGAACAACGACCCGACCTGGGCCCCGAAGAACGTCGACGCCTCCCTCAACCGCGCCACCAACGTCACCGAGGCAACAAAGCTGTCCATCAACGTCGCCTACGCCGAGATGCTCAGCCGCCTCAACGTCTGCGACGTCACCAACTTCGCCGCCTCCATCGGAGTGACGAAGGCCGATGGCACGCCGTTGGACCCGCGCCCCTCCATCGTGCTGGGATCGCAGAACGTGCCTCCCCTGAGCATGGCCAACGCCTATGCGACCTTCGCCTCAGGAGGCAAGTACTGCAAGCCGATCGCCATTGACCAGATCCTGGACGCCAGCGGCACCTCTATGGCGGTGCCCAGCGCCGACTGCACACAGGCGATGGATCAGGGCGCCGCAGACCAAACCGCGACGACTTTGACCGCCACGTCGCAGAAGGGCGGAACGGCCTATGAGGCCGCCATCAACCGGCCGATCGCCGGAAAGACCGGAACCACGGATTACAACTATGACGCTTGGTTCGTCGGCTTCACCCCGCAGCTGGCCACCGCGGTCTGGATCGGCCACGCCGGCAGCCCCAGGACCCTCAACGGCCAGCAGATCGGCCCGCACAGCGTCGGCATCATGTACGGAAACACGATCGCCGTGCCGATGTGGCGCGACTACATGTCCCAGGCGCTCGAGGGGGATCCGACTCTGCCAATCCCCTCCCACCAGTGAGCACCAGCCACCCGCGAATAACTGAACAGAAGAGGACCCGACTCCCTATGACGCCATCCCCTGCCGGACGCGCGGCTCTGTCCGTCGTCGGGGCCACCGCCGCCCTGGGCGCGGCCACGTTGGCCTACAGCCTCATCGAGGCCCGGTGCCCCGTTCTGCGGCGCATCGACGTGCCGGTCCTCGCCGCCGATGAGGAGCCCCTCACGGTGCTGCACCTGTCCGATTTGCACCTGACCGACCGCACCGAGGCACGGGTGGCGTGGGTGCAGCGGCTGGCGCAGCTGCAGCCCGACGTCGTCGTCAACACTGGCGACAACCTGTCCCTGGCCTGCGGGCTGGAGCCGTTGCAGCGGGCCCTCGAGCCGCTGACGGGGATGCCCGGCGCCTTCGTCATGGGCGACCACGACTACCGCACCACCGTTTTCCGCCTGCCGACGCGCTACCTGCACCGCGACCCGCGCAAGGCCTCCAGCCGCGTGCGCGATGAGGACATCGAGGCCCTGCCGTGGGAGGAGGTCCGCGACCTGCAGGCCGCAGGCGGCTGGGCGAATCTGACCAACCGGCGCGACTCACTCACCGTGGGCGGTCGGCGCATCGAACTGGTGGGCGTCGACGACCCGCACGCCAACCGCGACGTCTTCCCCGCCCCCGGGGCGGGCGGCGATACGGCATCATCCGGGTCGGCGAACTCGGCCCTCTCCCTGCCGGCGATCCGCAACCGAGAGGGTCGTGCACTGCGACTGGGGCTCACGCACGCCCCCTACCGACGGGTCCTGGAGGCGATGTCGGCCGACGACGTCGACCTGGTCCTGGCCGGGCACACGCACGGCGGGCAGTTGTGCGTGCCCGGGGCGGGGGCGCTGGTGACCAACTGCGACCTGGACCGGGGTCGGGCCTCGGGGCTGTCGCAATGGCCGGGCCGGCTCGGGGATCCGCGGGCCGCCGACCACATGTACCTGCACGTGTCCGCCGGGCTTGGCACGAGCCCCTACACACCCGTGCGCCTGGCCTGCCGGCCCGAGGCCGCGCTGCTGCGGCTGCTACCGGCCTGACGGATGGTGTGCGCCACCAACTTCGACCACAACTTCATAGATGACGCGGAGCCGTGTCGTTTATGAAGTTGTGGTCGATTTCGGGGGCTCGGCACGCCGTCAGCGGCGCCAGCGGGCGAAGCCTCCCTCAGAGCTGATGACCTGCCCGGTGATCCAGCGGGCCTCGTCGGTCAGCAGCCAGGTGACGAGGCGGGCAGGGTCGTCGGGCTCGCCCCAGCGCCCCTGGGGGAACATGACGGCCGTCGCCTCGCGGTCCGCCTCGGTGACGTAGCCGGTGTCGACAGGACCGGGGTTGACCGTGTTGACGGTGATGCCGGCGTCGATGAGCTCATCGGAGATGGTCAGAGTGACGCCCGCGATAGCGGCTTTGGCGGCCGCGTAGGCGATCTCCCCGGGCAGGGGTCCCAGGCCCTGGCCGGAGGTGAGGAACACGATGGCACCGCGGCGGCGCCCGGCGTCCGGCACAGCGGGCGGGACGAAGCCCTCCTGGGCGGCGAAGGCCTGCGCCAGGAGGATGGAGGCGCGGGCGTCGACCGCCCAGTGGGCATCCAGGACGGCCTCCGTCATCTCGGAGAGCGGGCCGTCAGGACTGCTCATGGCCTGATTGCACACGAGGGCATCGAGATGGCCCACGGCAGCCACGGCCCGCTCGACGACGCGGGCTGGCTCCCCGGGGCAGGTCAGGTCGGCGGGGATGTCGATGAGCCGGGCCGGGCCGACCAGATGGGAGCGGATGGAGGCCATGACGGCCTCGATGTCGTCGGCGCCCCAGGGCTGGGAGGCGTCGTGCGGGCGGTAGTGGTGGGCGACGATGCTCGCCCCGTAGTCCGCGGCGCGGCAGGCGATGGCGTGGCCGATGCCGATGCGGCGGCTGACGCCGGTGACCAGCACCGTGCGGCCGGCCAGGGGGAACGGGTCGCGGCCGCCGCAGTGGGCGTCACCGCCGGGGTCGTGCGGGTACTGGGCGTCAGTGCTCATAACCGGCAGTTTAGAAGGACGCTCGCCACGGGGAGGCCTCCCCATGCGCTCACCGGTATTCCCCTCAAAGAGGGCCCATCGGCGTCACAGCCCTGACCTATCCTCGGCCTCATGAGCACACCGACCATCGCGCCCTGGAGCACCGAGCAGGTCACCGCGCTGGCGCCGGACAAGCAGGTCGCCTCAGCGGGCCTCAAGCTGGCCTCACCGGCCACCTGGTCGGACGCCGGCGTGCACGAGGCGCTGGTGTGGGGCAGTGCCGCGGGGTCGGGCAAGAGGCCCTATCGGGTGTGCGTGGATCTGTCCGGCCCGGCCTTCAAGTGTTCCTGCCCCAGCCGCAAGTTCCCCTGCAAACATGCCATCGGCCTGCTGCACCTGTGGAGCCGGGGGCAGGTGGCGGGTGGGGAGCCGGCCGCCTTCGCCGCCGAGTGGCTGGAGGGCCGCGTCAAGCGGGCCCGGCAGAAGGCCGCACGGCAGGAGGCCCCGGACCGGCCCGACGACCCGGCCAGGGCGGCCGCCTCGGCCAAGAGCGCCGCCTCGCGTGCCCGCACCCGTGAACGGCGCATTACCGACGGACTGGCGGACCTGGACCGGTGGCTGACCGATCAGCTCCGCGAGGGGCTGGCCAGCGGTTCGGCCCAGCGCTCCAAACAGCTGACCTCCTTCGCCTCCCGCATGGTTGACGCCCAGGCTCCCGGAGTCGCCCGCCGCCTGACCGCCCTGTCGAGGCTGAGCGATTCCTCCCCCGACTGGCCCGAGCGGCTGGTCGACGAGCTCGGGCTGCTCCACCTGCTCATCCGGGCCTGGAACCGCCGCGACCAGCTTCCCGACGATCTCATGGCCACTGTCCGCTCCCACCTGGGGCTCACGATGCGCACCGAGGACGTCCTGGCCTCGCCCGGCGTCGGAGACACCTGGGTGGTCGTCGCCGGTCGGGACTCCGTGGAGGGCAGGCTCACCGAGCGCCGCCTGTGGCTCTACGGTACGACGACGCGGCGCTGGGGGCTCGTTCTCCTCTTCGCCCCCGCCTCCAGCGGCTTCTCCACCGCTCTTGTTCCGGGAACCCGGCTCGACGCCGTCGCACACTTCTACCCGGGGCGCGGCCAGGTGCGCGTGGCCCTGTCCGACGAGCAGCTCCCGCAGCCGGTGACCGGATGGGAGCCCGATGCCGTGGGAACGGCTGCCGCTCGGGAGATCTGGAAGCGGGCAGTCGCCGCGGACCCGTGGGTGGAGGCCACACCGATTCTGGTCTCCGGACGCTTCCGCCTGCTCGACGGCGATCGGCTGGCGATCGGGGATGCGGACGGGGCACTGCCTCTCATCACGCCCGACGACGCCCGATGGGGCCTGCCGCTCCTGGCCGACGGGGATGAGACCGTCGTGGCCGGCGAGCTATCCCCCGAGGGCCTGCGAGCCCTGAGCGTCCTGACCGCCGGAGAGGTGCGTGCCCTGTGAGTGATCTGTCCCCACTGGCCCAGACCGCTGTCATCGGAACGAGCACGCGTCCCTTCTCCCCCGGGACGCTCCCCAGCGCCGTCACGAGCGCCCTCCCGCCTCATCGGAGGGGTACGGAAGGTGCGGGGGATGCAAAGGATACGTCCGAGGGCACCGAAGCGCTCCTGGATGCGGCCGCCGCCTACGGTGCGGTGCACCGCGCCACGATCCCGGCGATCCCCTCCTCCGCCGCAAGGGATACCGGTTGGGCGGCCTCATCGCGTCCCCTGGCACCCGAGGGCCTGCGCCCAATCCTGGAACAGATCCTGCTCAGCAGGCCTCAGGAGCACCTGCTCGCCACGGCGCTGGGCATGGTGGCCGAGTGCGGCTGGCGGCTACCCGCCCCGCTCCTCATGCGCGTTCTCAATGAGACCGCCTACAGGCACGAGGACCGCGATGCGGTCCTGGCCGTCATCGACGAGCGCGCCGCGGCGGTGCTTCGTGACCACCCGGTGTGGGGCAAGCGGGTCGAGCCCCTGGTGTTCCCACACGGCAACAGTCCCAATGGCGGGTCCAGGAGCAGCTCTGGCGACACCGGGGCCGACTCCGTGTGGCGACTGGGGACCACCACCCAGCGGCTCGTCTATTTCAGACGGCTGCGCGCCCAGGACCCGATCGCCGCGCGGGCTCTTCTGGTAGCGGGGTCGGACAGGGAGAAGGCCGAGGCCCGCCGGGGGATCGTCGAGGCGCTGGCCACCAACCTGAGTGAGGCGGACCTGCCCCTCCTCGAGATGGCCCTGACGGACCGTTCCGGGGGCGTGCGCCAGGCGGCGGCGCAGGTGCTCCTCCTCCTTCCCGGATCGGGGCTGGTCCAGCGCGCCGAGGCCCTCGCCGCCTCCCACATGAGCGTCACCAAGCGGTTCCTGCGCACCGCCCAGGTGGTCTGCCGGCCGATCGAGGTGACCGACGACATCCTGCGCGACGAGTACCAGGAGTGGAACAACGGGGCCCCGGCACGGGCCGACGCCGGCGCCCAGTCCGCTGGAAGAGCTGCGGCCGGCAACCCGCACGAGCTGCTGAAGGAGGTGATCGGGCGCGTTCCGATCGACCGCTGGCCGGCCCTCATCGGTCTGTCCGCCAGCGAGCTCTTCGAGGCCGAAGTGACTTTCGAGGGCGAGCCGCTGGACGTGCGCGATGCCCTGCTCACCGCGGACAGTAGCGGCGGCGGTGACGGCGCCCTTGTCGAGGCGTTCACGGCCGACGCCTTCAAGCGGGGCGATCTTGACACCTTCACCTTCATGCACCGCTACTGGTGGCGGCCCTACTCCGCGGAGCACTCCCGCCGGACGGTCTCCGTTCTCCGGTCCGTTCTCGGCTCGCGTCAAACCGGGGACATCGGCTCCTGGGCGAACCAGGAGGCCATCGACCTGCCCGTGCTCTGCGACGCAACGGTCCTTCCCCAGGCGCTGGCCATGCTGGAGGCCTCCTACAGCCCCGACTCGATGCCGCCCTTCATAGCCGACGCCGTCGAGGGCCTGCGTCTGCGACTCCGGCTGGAGGCCCTGCGCACGCACACCGCCTAGCCGCGCCCGCACGCACCACGTTCTGTTTCTTCCCGACCACCCATCGACTACCCGCCCATCAGCCACCGAGGAGCACCCGTGACCAGCACTCAGACCAACAGCCGCACCGGTACCGACAACGCGCCCCTGCTGCGCCCTCACGCCGAGCAGCGCTACGCCGAGGAGCTCGCCGCCCTGGCGCGTCTCGACGAGCGCACCCGACCGGCAAGCTGGAGGCTGTCGCCCTGGGCGGTGGTCACCTACCTCATGGGCGGCACACTGGAAGACGGCACCGTCATCACCCCGAAGTACGTCGGCAACCGGCGTCTCATCAAGGTGGCCGTGGCGACCCTGGCCACGGACCGGGCTCTGCTCCTGCTGGGGGTGCCGGGCACGGCGAAGTCCTGGGTGAGCGAGCACCTGGCCGCCGCGATCTGCGGCACCTCCACGCTCCTGGTGCAGGGCACGGCGGGCACCTCCGAGGAGGCGGTGCGCTACGGCTGGAACTACGCCCGACTCCTGGCCGAGGGGCCCTCGCAGGCGGCGCTCGTCCCCTCTCCCATTATGACGGCCATGGGGACGGGCAGGATCGCCCGGGTCGAGGAGCTCACCCGCATGCCCTCCGACGTCCAGGACGCCCTCATCACGGTGCTCAGCGAGAAGACCCTCCCGGTGCCGGAGCTGGGCACTGAGGTGCAGGCGCACGGGGGCTTCAACCTCATCGCCACCGCAAACGACCGCGACCGCGGTGTCAACGACCTCTCTGCGGCGCTGCGGCGCCGTTTCAACACGGTGGTCCTGCCGCTGCCGGCCTCGGCCGAGGAGGAGGTGAGCATCGTGGCCCGCCGCGTGGAGGACCTCGGTTCGGCGCTCCAGCTGCCGCCCGCCGAGGGCGCCCTGGAGGAGATCCGCCGCGTGGTCACCGTCTTCCGCGAGCTGCGCCAAGGCGCGACCGAGGACGGGCGCACGAGCCTGAAATCGCCGTCGGGCACCTTGTCCACCGCGGAGGCGATCTCGGTGGTCACCAACGGCCTGGCCATGAGCGCCCACTTCGGCGACGGCGTCCTGCGGCCCTCGGACGTGGCCGCCGGCATCCTCGGGGCGGTGGTGAGCGACCCGGTGGCCGATCAGGTGGTGTGGTCGGAGTATCTGGAGGCCGTGGTCCGCGAGCGCCGCGACTGGTCGGACTTCTACCGCGCCTGCCGTGAGGTGGGGCAGTGATCGTCAGCGTAGGAGCCGTCGAGGGTACCGCTGAAGTCGCTGCCGAGAACGACGTCGTCGACGACGCCGAGGACGCGCGCCCGCCCGTGCGGGTTCTGGGGATCCGTCACCATGGCCCGGGCTCGGCACGGGCCCTGGCCGCGGCGCTGGAGGCCTACCGGCCCGACTGCGTCCTCATCGAGGGGCCGGCCGACGCCGATGGCCTCATCGAGTGGGCGGGCCGGGGCCTGGAGCCGCCGGTGGCCCTGCTCGCCTGGGACAACACCGATCCCTCGGAGGCCTCCTTCTGGCCGATGGCCGTCTTCTCACCCGAATGGCAGGCGCTGTCCTGGGCGGTGGCGCACGGGGCCAAGGCCCACTTCATGGATCTGCCCGCGGCCGCCGTCCTGGCCGAACGGAAGGCCGAGCGCGAGCGGGCACGGGCCGGCACCGAGGCGGGGGCCGAGGAGGACGTCGACGATGCGGACGACCCGGGCGACTCCAGCGACTCCGGCGACTCTGACGGTTCGGGGGACGGTGGCGCCGCGGCTCAGGACGCCGCCCGCCCGGAGCGCACCGACCCAATCGCGGAACTGGCGCGCCTGGCCGGCTACGAGGACCCGGAGGCCTGGTGGGAGGACGTCGTCGAGCTGCGCATGGAGGGCGACCCCTTCGACGCGCTGGCCGAGGCGATCGGTCTCCTGCGGGAAGCGTCCCCGGAGACCGACGAGTCCACGCTGCGCCGCGAAGCGCATATGCGCAAGGTCCTGCGGGCAGCCAGAAAGGCGGGCCACGAGCGAATCGCCGTCGTGTGCGGGGCTTGGCACGCCCCGGCGCTGGTCGGCAAGCCGCCAAAGGTCTCGCAGGACAACGCCCGGCTTAAGGGCATGGCGAAGGCGAGGACGTCCCTGACCTGGGTTCCGTGGACGCACCGGCGCCTGGCCGGGGGTAGCGGTTATCGAGCCGGGGTGGAGTCGCCGGGCTGGTACCACCTGCTCTTCACCGCCCCGGATCGACCGGTCGTGCGCTGGCTGACGCAGGTGGCCGCTTCCCTACGTCGCCAGGATCTGCCGGTCTCCTCGGCCCACATCATCGAGGCGGCGCGGCTGGCGCAGAGCCTCGCCGCCCTGCGCGGACGTCCCATGGCCGGCCTCGATGAGCTCGGCGAGGCGGTCCTGTCAGTCATGTGCGAGGGCAGTGCGGTGCGGGCCGCCGCCGCGACCCGTGAGGTGCTCATCGGCGAGGCCCTCGGCAGCGTGCCCGACGGCGTCCCCATGGTTCCCCTGGACGCCGACCTGCGCTCGGCCGCCAAGAGTCTGCGCATGGCCTTCGCGGCGGCTCCCAAGACGCTCACGCTGGACCTGCGCAAGCCCCGGGACCTGGCCAAGTCCCAGCTGCTGCTACGCCTGGAAATCCTCGGGATCACCTGGGGGAAGCGGCAGCGGGTCTCATCGAGCGGCACCTTCAAGGAGGTCTGGGAGCTCGAGTGGGACCCGGAGATGTCCGTGCAGGTGGTGGAGGCGGCGGCCTTCGGCACCACCGTGGCCTCCGCCGCCGGCAACGCCCTGCTGGCCGCCACCGACTCGCTGCCGCAGGTGACAGGGTCGGTGGAGAAGGCGCTGGCGGCAGGCCTGTCCGGGGTCGTGCCCGAGCTGCTGCGGATCCTCGATGAGCAGGCCGCGCGCGAGATGGATATCGTCCGGCTGCTGGGCTCGGTGCCAGCCCTGGCCCGCTCCCAGCGATACGGGGACGTGCGCGGCACGGAGGCCTCCAGCCTGGGGGCGGTGACCCGCGCCGTCCTGGTGCGAGGGTGCGCGGGGATGCCGGCGGCGGCCGCGAACGTGGACGCCCGGATGGCCCGCACGCTGCGCTCCACGATCGACGAGGTCCAGAGCGCCATCGGTCTTCTGGACGAACGGGCCGCGGCGCTGTGGAACGGCGCGCTGCGCTCCGCGCTGGCCACCCGCAGCCTGCCCGGTCTGCTGGCCGGACGCATCACCCGGATGCTCCTGGATGCCGGGGAGCTGACCCGCGACGCCGCCGCTCTGAGGCTGTCCCGGGCGCTGTCGCAGGGCACGCAGCCTGAGGAGCAGGCCGAGTGGATCGAGGGGTTCCTCGCTGGGGACATCCTCCTGCTCAGCTATGACAATGTCCTGCTCGAGGTGCTCGACGAGTGGCTTCGGCGCATCGGGGATCGGTCCTTCGTCGACGTCCTGCCCGCGCTGCGACGGGCCTTCGGCCAGTGGCCGAGCCCCCAGAAGGTGGACCTGGCCCGGCAGATCCGCGACCTCGGCTCCCCGGCCCCGCACGGGAACGGCCCGACCGAGGAGCGATTCGACGACGTCGAGACGGTTCTGGACACGGTGAGCATGATCCTTGGAGGTACCCGATGAGCGCGCGCGACCACTCCGACCAGGCGGGTCGGACAGTTCAGACGGACCGGCCCGACGACGTCGAGCCCACCAACATCGAGCAGCGCTGGCGCCTGGCCCTGGGCGTGGACCCGAGCGGGTACCCCACCTCGTTGTCCGACGGGCACAGGGCGATGGACACGGCCTTGGCGGACCTGTACGACGTCGGCCCACAGGACAAGGGGCGCGGGGGCCTGGACGGTTCCGCACCCAAGGTGGCGCGCTGGCTGGGGGACATCCGCAGGTACTTCCCCTCCCGGGTGGTGCGGGTCATGCAGACCGACGCCATCAACCGCTTGGGGATCAAAACGCTCCTGCTGGAGCCGGAGGTGCTCCAGGGCGTGGAGCCCGACGTGCACCTGGCGGCGACGCTGGCCACACTGTCGGAGATGATTCCGCAGGAGGCCAAGGCCACGGCGCGCACGGTCGTCGACAAGGTCGTCAAAGAGGTGGAGGAGCGGATCTCCGACCGACTCCAGCAGTCGGTGCGCGGCGCGCTGGACCGCTCCACGAGGACGTCTCGGCCCCTGCCGGCCGATATCGACTGGAACCGCACCATCGCCGCGAACCTTAAGAACTATGTGCCCGAGCTGGGCACGGTCGTCCCGGAGAGGCTCATCGGGCACGGCCGGCGCCATCGGGGCATCCAGAAGGAGTTCACCATCTGCATGGACCAGTCCGGGTCCATGTCCTCCTCGGTCGTCTACGCCTCCATCATGGCGGCGGTCATGGCCTCGATCCGTTCGCTTCGCACCACGCTCGTCGCCTACGACACCACCGTGACGGATCTGACGCCGCTGCTGTCAGACCCGGTCGACGTCATCTTCGGGACCCAGCTCGGCGGCGGCACGGACACCTCACCGGCCATCGAGTACTGCCGGCAGACGATCACGCAGCCCGCGGACTCGGTGTTCATCCTCATCAGCGACCTGTACGACTCCGACCCGAAGCGGATGCTGGCGCAGGTGGGGGAGCTGCTGGGAAGCGGGGTGCAGGTCGTCGTGCTGCTGGCCCTGAGCGACGACGGCGTCCCCGCCTACAACCATGATGTCGCCAAGCAGCTGGCAGGGATGGGGGTGCCGGCCTTCGGATGCACGCCGGGCGCCTTCCCCGGCCTGCTGGCGGCCGCGATCCACGGCGAGGATCTGGGCAGGTGGGCCGACGAGCAGGCGGCCGCGGAGGCGAAGGGCGCCTGAGCAGGCCGGAGATCGTCCGGGCCGAAGGCGCTGATGCGGAGCACGGGCGGGCCGCTTCAGCCCGGGTCAGTGCTCGGCGCGCTCGAGGGCGTGGGCGAAGGCCTCGTGGTTGGCCTGCGAGGACAGGGCGAAGCGGATGAGCTCGAGGCGGCCGACGGCGTCGGGCTCAGTGCGGGAGCGCTGCTCGACGGCGCGGGCGCGGGCCACGGCGATCTCGGCGACCTGTGCGATGGGCCAGCCGTAGACGCCGGCGGAGACGGCCGGAAGGGCGATGGAGGAGCAGCTGAGGTCGATGGCGAGTGCCAGGGAGCTGTCGAAGCAGGCGCCCAGCAGGGCCGGGTCGTCCTCGCCCGCGTGACGGTTGGGGCCGACGGTGTGGATGACCCAGGTGGCGGGCAGGTCGAAGCCGGGCGTGGCGACGGCGCGGCCGACCGGCAGGCCGTCGGGCAGCTCGGTGTCGCGCAGCTTCCGGCAAGCCTCGAGCAGGCGGGGGCCAGCGGCGCGGTGGATGGCGCCGTCGACTCCTCCACCTCCCAGGAGGGTGCTGTTGGCAGCGTTGACGATGGCATCGACCTCCTCGGTGGTGATGTCTGCGACAACGGCCTCGATGCGCATGGGGTTCCTCCTGTTACGTGGCGGATACTCGGGCCGGTCGCCGGGTCGCGGGCTCGCGTAGGCGCCCCGGGGTGCGTCGGTGACCGGGCCTGTCGTCGGCAGCCTGTCATGGGGACGGGCGGAAGCCAACCGCGGTCTGGAGGCCAGAGCGCCTACGTGACGGACGACTCAGCGGCTCCGATTTCCTCCCCGCGGTGGGTGGAGGCTATGCTGTCGCCTGCTGCACACGGGGTGTGGCGCAGTTTGGTAGCGCGCTTCGTTCGGGACGAAGAGGTCGTGGGTTCAAATCCCGCCACCCCGACGATGAGAAGGCCCATGAGCTTGCTCATGAGGTCTTCGAAGAGGAGGGGGTAAGAGGCCGCCAGGCCGAATACCCCGGCCAAGGAGTCATCGCTCAAACTCACGTCATGGACGTTCCGTGACGTGGGTATTTGCTTGTTCTTGCCGGGTTTCGTGGCAGTCAGGGCATCATCCATGCAGACCACGCAAGCCTGGTGCTTCTGGCACCGAGACGACGATGTTGCACTGCCGACTCGATGTGACGTCATCGTCTCGCGGGGACTGCGGGGGTGTCGCTTCTACCCTCCGATCAGCCACACTCCGTACCACTCTTCACGCACCGCATCAACCAACGCAACGGCGAAGTCTTCATAACTAATGCCATCAGTTAAGAAGGCCTGCTCGCGATTCCCTGGAGGTATTCTGCTGTATCGTCCTTGGTATGGGCCGTCAGGTACATACCGAGGTGGAGGGATAAGATATGCCCATTGGCACTGCTGTTCATGCTGTTCCAAATAATCACGCAAATGCGCGTGGCCGATTCCCCGCGGTAAGGTGACGGCCGGGAATCCTGGCGTCTCCCAGAATCGTCGCCCATCGTCCATATGCAGAGCTCCTGCACCACCAACATGGACGACATAGAGCTCTCGGCTTGTATCGCGTGCGGCGACAATAGACTGATATAGCTCAACCAGCGCTGATGCAGCAATATCATCTCGCAGGCGAATCGCATTGATCACTATGTCAACACCTTCTAGCGCGGTCGACAAACTCGTTTGGTCGTCGATGTTGACAATCCGCGAGGCATCAGCGCCATCCGGCAATGATCGTCGCCCTTCAGCATAACTCGCCTGCCGCAGTCCAGCATAAACTGGAGCATTATCTGGCCGATACTTAAGAATAAGGCGACCGGTCCGCCCCGTAGCCCCAAGAACAAGAATGGTTTTCATGACGACGAGTCCTTTCGCTGGATAGCTCCAAGCGTGAGGAGCGAAATTGCTGCTAGTCCCAGCAGGGCAACTAATGTGAGTGTCAGAGTGCCAAACCCACTGATCGCTTTACCAACCAGAGCGCCGATGCTTGCACCGACGAAAAGAACGAAACCATTGATCGCCATACCGCTTCCCCGGTGCGGCGCTGCAGTCTCGCCGTACAGCATGATCATTGACGGAATAGACAGCGCAACACCCGAGACGTAGATAATACTGGACGCGACGACATCAAAAATCGTCTGATCCGTGAACGCCTCTCCCAACATGCCTACTGCAGCTATGCCAAAACCCACCTGAGCGACACGAATTGCGCCGATACGCTTAGCCAAAGCACCTACTCCTAGACTAATGAACATCGCCGGAAGCGCAGCCAGGCGAATGAGAATGATGTTTGACGCGGCAACATGAAGATCCTCGAGATGGTAACCAATGCCAGTATATAACGCCACAAACGATAACAGCAGCGTAATATGGGCAATGCCAAGCAATACGATCTCCGGCCGAAACAGAAGCCCGACGAGGTTACCAAACTGCTGCAGCAACGTCATCGATGGCGTGTGATTGGGAACTTCTACAACAGAAAAGAGGATGATCGTAAAGATCATCGCCAGAACGACGCCGCATGCAACGAAAAACCATGACCAACTTGCGCGTAGGGCTATTGTCGATGCCAGTACCTGCCCGAAAATTCCTGCTACCAAGAATGCTGCCGACATCGCGCCAATTGCTCTCGCCCTCCACCGAGGAGCAACAGCCTCTGTTAAATACGCCAACGCCACCGGCGCAAACCCAGACGCAGCCGCCCCCTGGAGCGCACGCAGCCCGGCCAGTATCGGAAGCGACGAAGCTCCCGAGCATAGGAGTGTCGCCACCGCCAGCACTCCAATCGACGCCGTCATCACCTTTTTGCGTCCATAGCGGTCCGAGATAGGCCCCCACATCAGGAACCCAACAGCATAAGTTACACTAAAGCACGTCGATAATGCAAAGGTTGCATCAGCACCCATCGAGATCCCAACTGGGCCAAGCAACGGAATAGCCGCATACAACTGAGCCAAGACAAATAGTGCGGCGATAACCAGGACGGAGACAGCAACCCCATTACCTGGATAGATTACTGCAGGAGAACCACCGCCTTCCTGTTGGTCTACCGCAATGCGGTTTCCATAATGAGGTGGCCGTTCGGCCATATCGAAACTCCTTTCCAACGCTATCGTTGGAGTTAGTGTAGTATAATAAATAGAAAGATGCAACCATAACGTTGGAGATGAAAGTGAGGCCTCCCTTGGCTTGGGATACAGAAGGCACTAAACGTAAGATCAAGGAAGCTGCGACGGCTGAGTTTGCGCAGTACGGCCCTGACGGCACCACAGTCGAGCACATCGCGAAAAAGGCTGGCGTCAACAAAGAACGTGTATACAACTATTTTGGTGGCAAACGTAAATTATTCGCGACCATACTTCGGGACGAATTGGCGACGGTCGCTCAAGCGGTTCCAGCTACCTCATTCGCGACGGAGGATATCGGTGACTACGCAGGGCGTGTCTATGACTACCATTGCGAGCGACCTGAACTCATCCGTCTTCTCCGCTGGGAGGCGTTGGTGTTTGACAATGAAGTACCAGACGAAGACCTGCGAAGGACGTTCTACCACGATAAAACTGCCGCTGTCCTTGAAGGTCAGAAGGCGGGAGTAGTCACCAAAGACATTGATGCCGCACAATTGATGATGTTCATACTCTCGATTGCAGGCTGGTGGTCGACCGTTCCTCAAGTCGCGCGTATGCTTTGTGGGCCGCTCTCCGAGGAAGAGCATGCCAGGCGGCGAGCAGCCATCGTTCAAGCTGCTCGCCGCCTGGCTACACCGGGAGCGAGTGAGCAGAACATTCGATGATGTAGTCTCCTTGGAAACGATCGATGCCGATCGCAGTTAAATCTGCACGTTTACTGCTAGGGAGTGCTCTGTAGGACGTCCCCTTTTGGGCACCAAAGCAACGCGCGAGTGTCACCACAACGTCTCCTTCAGCAATCTGCTCTTAGACACGACCACCCATGTCAGAAAACGCAGTTCGGAACGCACGCACCCACTTAAGCGGAGCCATCACAACGACCACGCCCCATATTTTCAGTCCTGAGTGTCTTCTTAGCGGGGCTCTTGCTCTGGCCTACCTGGCAGACCAAGAAGTCATCACTCAAACCCACGTCATGGACGTTCCGTGACGTGGGTTTCGTTCCCTAAAAGTTCCTTCGACAATTCATGGGAGTGCCCCTCTTGTCTCTCGAGGTCGGACGCCGAACGCTCTACTCTGAGGTGAGGACCCGATGGGGAAGGAAGCATTGGCATGCCGAAGTCCTGCACAGAGCTTGAGGAGCTGCGTCGCCGGGTTGAGGAACAGTCCCAACGGATCGATGAGCTCCAGGACGCTCTCCACACGCTGTCGATCGCGGTCCAGTACCGGGAGGAGGAGCCCTACCTGGCCTTCCTGGCAGAGCACGGCATCGCCGGCCGACGACGGGTCGTACTGATGATGGCCATCGCCGGGGTGCTGTCCCGAGCACAGGGAGAGGTGCTTCCCCTCGGCTCAGGAGCCCGCGACGAGCTCCTGCCGGACTACCCCGCACTGGCTGAGGCCTACTCGCCCGGGCCGATCGATTGGGACGAGGCCGTCCACATCGTCGGCGAGGTGCTGGGCAGTGAGCACCTCGGCGAGCAGGCGCTGGAGGCACATCGCGCCCGCGGCCTAGGGGTCGAAGGCCACCAGGCGCTCGCCAGCCGATCAGGTATCCAACGGCGCAACACGTAGTCACGTTGCGCCTGATGGTCGGGCTGTTCGACGTCGACATGCGCACCATCAACGAGTATCTAAGCAACGTCGACAATCCCGCCGAGCTGGAGCGCGAGACAACTGTCCGAAAAATTCTGATCGTCCGCTCCGAGGACTCGCACAGAGTGACGCGGGTTTCACCTACTCGCGGAAGCAGGCAGAACCCGGCGGAACGTCACGCTGCGACTTGGCAGCTCAGTCAGAGACCGCTACTTCTCCTGCTTCTTGGCATTGATCGTAAACGGCTTCTTGTTAGAGTCGGTACCCGTCAGCGTCAAGGTCTGAGTCTTCTTGTCCCATGACAGCGGGACATCAAGCTCTTCATCTTTTTCGTACCTCCACTTGAACGACTTCGGAATCTCATCGGTGTTCACCTCTTCAGGAACGCCCATTCCGACTCCTTCGGAGTCCTTCCTGAAGAACCACTCGGCATCTCCAGTCTCCTTGAGTGTCAAGGACGTACCCGACAAGCTCCAGGTTCCCTCAGTCTGACGATCCTGGTCCCCGTTCTTGGGGGCAAACTTCCACTTTCCGTCCTCGACCGTCACCGTGACATCAGGGGCTTTCTCCAAGCCGTCCATGGTGACATCCCAGGTCCCGGCGGCGAACTTCTTGAACGCTAAAGTGGATCCGGAGCAGCCGGTTAGAGGAGCGATAGCCGCACCAACAGCCGCGATCGACAGGTACTTGATCGTTTCACGACGGCCAAGGGCATGGGTGAGGAACCGAATCTGCTGTCGCATGACATACGTCCTTCGAGGTAGATCGGGGAACGAGCGCCGAGAGGCGCCCGCAACCAACCAGCACAATGTACCCATTCCCCCGCCGCCCCGCAGGGGATTGATGCCCGAGCTATCCATTCATCCGCACACGCACCCCGCCGCATTCATCAGACATCACACACGAGTGATCGAGAAAGTCGCACTCCGTTCACATCGCATCACCTCAACTCACCGAACTCGAGCATCCGTCGCGCATCCGAAACACCCCTCCCAGCCCACTCGCATCTCCCCCGTCCATCGTGACCTCGGCAGCAGGCTTCGGGCACGTCTGCTCCGTTCCGTCCACCCCGCCTCGCGCCCCGCCCGACTCGTTTCCTCAGCCCGGACATATGCCGTCCACAGCCTCACCGGCTAGGCTGCCTTCAGGACAATCACCCAGCAGAAAGGACGAGATGAGCGCGAGCAGGCCCGCACGTGGCAGCGCCCCCTCTTCTCGCCCCCCACTGCGCCTGAAGTATGTCGAGGCCATCCTCTGCGTCGGATTCGCCCTGGCCTTCATCGTCTGGACCTACCTGAGCGCCCCGGGGCCGCTCGTCCCCTGCGTCGAACAGCACCCTCCCGCCATCGACGCCCTCCTGCCGATCCCCGACCCCCAGCCCCGGTCAGTCGCCGGACAGTTCGCAGAGGCCTTCGCCACCTTCACCCACCCCATCATCATCCTCGGGCTCATCGCGGCCTGGGTCGTCTACGCCTACACGGCCCGCATGCGCCGTCTGAGCGTCTCACTGGCCATCGCCGCCGCCGGCATTCCCACCCAGTTCCTCATTGCCCTGCACCTGGCTCACCCCGCCCCGGGCTCCGCCTTCTCCGACTCCATCGCCGCCTTCACCTACTCCTACCCCAACGCGCACATCACCGCCATAACGCTGGCCTCATGGGTCCTGGTGACCCTCGCGCGCGCCCACCACCGCAGCGCCATGGTCGCCGCCGGCACCGTCCTGGGCTACGCCGCCGTCGCCGCGAGCGCCGTCGGCCAGTGGTACATGGGGCAGGCAACGCTCAGTGACCTCATCGGCGGATTCCTCCTGGGCGCCGCCTTCGCGAACCTGGCCCTGTGGGTCGGTGGCATCGACGCGATCCTCACCAGCTGGGTCAACCGCCGCCTCTCGCGCTCCAGCAGCGAGAAGCGGGCTGCCGTCATCTACAACCCCACCAAGTTCGACGACCTCTCGCTCCTGCGCCGCAGGGTCGCCGCGGAGGTGCGCGCCGCAGGCTGGCGCCCCACCGTCTGGTTGGAGACCACACCTGACGACCCCGGCCGCGCCATGGCCCGCCGAGCCCTAGAGGCCGGCGTCGACCTGGTCATGGTGGCCGGCGGCGACGGCACCGTGCGTGCCGTCTCCTCCCAGCTCGCCGGCACCGACATGCCCATGGCCCTCATCCCCGCCGGCACCGGCAACCTGCTGGCCCGCAACCTCTCCGTCCCCCTGGACACCGACGCCGCCATCCGTCTGGCCCTGCACGGCAGCCGGAAGGCCATCGACATGGTCACCTGCACCTTCGACGACGGCCAGGAGCGCTTCGTCGTCATGGCCGGCATGGGCCTGGACGCCCAGATCATGGAGTCCACTGACTCGGGCCTGAAGAAGGTCATCCGCTCGGGCGCCTACGCGGTGGCTGCTGTCCAGAACGCGGTCCCCGATCCCTTCACTGCCACCATCACGCTCGACGACGCGCCCCCTGTACGCCGCCAAATGGTCATGGCGCTCATGGGCAATGTCGGCACCATCACCGCCGGCATGACGCTCTTCCCTCGGGCCACCCCCACCGACGGCATGGTCGACCTGCTCCTGGCCAACCCCGGCAAGGTCGTGGACTGGGCACGCCTGGGCGCGCAGATCCTCACCGGCCAGGAGATGGAGGGCTTCACGCTCACCCGCGCCAGGACGGTCCTCATCGAGGCCGACCGTCCCGTCCCCTTCGAGCTCGACGGAGACACGGCCGGCTCCACCCGCACCCTGCGGGCCGAGGTCGATCAGGCCGCCCTGCACGTCATCGTCCCCCGGTGAGCCACCCCGGGCCCGCTCCGGCCTGCGGCCCGCACGCCCCCTTCCATACCCGCCCGCCCGCACGAGCACGCGGGGCGTCCCTTGATCCCTCACACCTTCCACGTGAGCATCGTGACGCGTCCGTAACCGACCTGCTGCCCTAGACTGGCGCGCAGTTGGTGCCCATATGAGCACCAACGCCCCGTCCGCGCCCCTGGCGCGCCCCTCTTCAGTCGGCAGGAGTCCCATGCGTTCTCGACTCACGGTCACCCTCGGCCACGCGGCGCGGCTGGCAGCGCGTCTGCGCGGCGGCGGCAGCGGCGGCACCGCTTTCCCCGGCCTGGTCATGGAGCGCACCGACCCCGGATTCCTGGCGCGAACCCTGAACCGCCTGCCCCGCGGCGTCATCGTGGTCTCGGGCACCAACGGCAAGACCACGACC
>ERZ773075.779-NODE-779-length-20904-cov-144.468_pt1 | contig 20904 bp, 5 predicted proteins | sample MGYA00580614_ERZ773075 | MGnify/ENA primary metagenome ERZ773075 (study PRJEB29015, sample SAMEA2738021) | human oral metagenome | biome: human oral; feature: human-associated habitat; material: dental | place: China | collected 2043 ... | reverse complement strand
GAAGGATACGATGTTGATACCCCGGCTGCGATGTAAACATCACCGTCGAAATAGTATGCATCATGGTCAATCCATAATTCATTACGGGTAGTTTCCTCAACATAGGCGAGAAAATCATTCACAGTTATCATGGGATAATCATGTCCTCTGGTAGTAAAATATGTGTTGCAATTGATGCCTCGTTAGCTTCTGCTTCGATACCAGTAAGTTCTCTTGGATTCTCAAGAAGCTCTTCTAGTGAGGGTGCTTTTCTTAAGAATGATTCTTGGTACCAATTTCCCTCAGCATCACCATATTGCCAGCCAAGTCCTCTATCATGGGTATCTGCATATGGAGGATATGACCTTGCAACACGATAAATATACCTACCTGGTTCACCTTTTTTCGGGTGTATCCTGACCTCGTATTTGTAGCCATTTGAATCTGTCCACATTTCCCTAAAACCTCTCGGGTACCGATCCCCAGACTTAAAACCTTGCTTTTTTAATGCCTCTTTCAATAGCTCTGGTGCAGAAGGTGTATCCCAATTAAATTCGCTTGGGCATGATTGTAGTCCGTAGATATCCACCCAGGTGGTGGGATTAGTAACATATCCCTGTGGGGCTGCTAGATTCGGCCCTACTCCTAACGGATCCGATGCGTTATACATGCCCATGACCGGGTTGTAGAAGCGGAACCGGTTATACACCCACCCGGATTCGCTATCAGCATACTGTCCGTTAAACAATAACGGGGACGATTGTGTACCGTACCATGTTCGCATGCCGAATAACGTGTGGGTGGATGATCCAACAATCTCGCCACTATCAGGATCAATAATCTCTGTTGGCATCCCCGAAAAATCGCTGACCATCGAGTAGAACACTGCGTCTACTTGCTGCTGTGGCCAGGTAAGAACCGAACCCTCATCATCATGGGGATTATAATTCATACTTATGGGTGTGATTTCTACTTGCCCAATAACTTCATTTGTGACAGGATCTGTGGGCCATAACCTGCCAGAACCCACCATGGTCGGTTCGTGCATATTGACTGTTTGTTGTTCACCGGATAATTGATTCCCCCGATGGAAAAACACCATCCGATACATTACGTCACCTGTGGCAGTATCAATGCATTCTTTTCCTACCCGTCGTCGTAGCCCATCATATAAATACCGCCACCCCACACCTGGATGATCCGAATCCTCGTATCCCACAGGCTGGGTGCCGGAATCATAGTAGAAATGCTTCACCAAGGGTCTCTTCGATAGCCGTTTCGTTACTGTTTGGGTTATCCTGCCGGCATTATCATAAGTGAGCATGGTTCGCCCCACCTGATAAGGGCGTGTCATGTAGGTTTCTACGTCTTCTGCCCATCGGGTTGTGGTATCCGGATGTAGCTTCGTCAGCATACCCGCAGTGCTGAATTCGTAGGTTTCCCTGTTTTGTTGTTGACTAGCATCTGTGTGGATAACGTTTGTGACGCGTTCAAAACCGTCAACCGTATAGTCCGTGGTCAGGGATTTTATGGTGTTTGTTACTTGGGTGAGTACGTTATCTGGCCGCCAAGAAAATACCCGATCAACCAGCACCGTACACATGTTGTCACTGGTTTTATCCGTGACTGTCTCTAGGGGTTTGGTAGATGGTGTGCCTAGATAGTGGGTTGTGTCAGAGATCAGCCGGTGACGATTGTCGAATGCGTAGTGACGGATGGTTGAACCAACATTTACCCAGTTTCGCCTGCCGGCAGTATCTAGCCCGAATGATACTACCGCTAATTCACGTCCCATGAATGTGTGGGTGATGTGGTGTAATTCCCCAGAAAGATCATAGGAAGGTGTTTCTGTTATTTCCCGACCATCAGGCAGTACCTGGGTGATTGTGTTGGTGGTACCATAAGGGTCGTACTGGTAACGCAAAGTTGATTGTTCACCAGAATACAGGGTAGTGGTTTCGGATGATAAACGATGATATCCGTCAAACGCGTAATCGATACTGGAGTAGGCATTTGTGATGCGGGTAATAGTTCCTAGCGGGTTACGGATGTAATCGGTGACGTCATTATCGTCACGTATTTGAGTAACCCGCCCATACTGGTCATATGTAGTGGTAACAGTGTTATCCCCGTTATAGTATTCCGACCATAGCCCACATGGGTCCATACGGGTTGTGGTGATACGCCCTGTGTAGTCGGTTTCTTTAATAACCTTCCCATCCAGGTCGTATTTAAACTGCCAGGTGTGCCCATCCGCGTTTGTTACTGCAACCGGTTCCATCTGGGTGTTATAGGTGTAGCGGGTGATGCCACCATTCGGCAAGGTGACGCTACTTACTTTGTCGAATACTGTGTATCGGGTTGTGGTCTTGGCGCCAGTTTCGTTTATGGCCTCGATAAGGTTTCCTTCCCCGTCATAGGTGCCGGACCGCTCGCTCCCATCAGGGTTCACAACCCTGGTCACCCACCCTTCAGGCGAGTACTCGATTGTGGTCACATTCCCTACCGGGTCAATCACTCCCGTTACTAGGCCGCGCACATCCCGGGTTACGGATGATCTTCTGCCTGCGGGGTCCGTGGACGCTACGGGCCGACCGGCGTTATCACACTCCATTATGCGTACCAATCCGCTGGGTGTGATCGTGGCTTTCGGCACAATACCGGTTGCCCGCCAGTCGTACTCAAACCGGGTCACAACCCCCAACGTGTCGGTGATGCTGGTAATCATGCCGGCGGCATCTACCTCGTATTCGGTGGTAAGCCCATCCCGGCCAGTAACCCGGGCGGGTTCACCCCACGCACCAGGGGTGATCGTCTCTGTGGTTCCATCACCAAAACCAATCCGGGTAACAGTCCCATACTCATCACGGTCAATAGTGGTCACCACACCCGTATTCGATGTTTCCCGAATGATTTGGTGGTGCTCATCAAATTCCCGATCCGTCACCACACCTTCCGGAGTAATCACCCGCCACACATCACCAGCCGATGTCGACCGGTACACCGTGGGGCGAATATCCCCCAGAAACTCATCATGAAGCAACTCATCAGGAAGAGTCCACGGCTCATTATCTCGTGTACCGGCACGGCCCCGACCCGTCAAACCAGCACCAACCAGGCCTTTCTCTCGAAGAAGATTCGCTAGGGGGAGTTTATCCAACCGGTCGAAGTATTCGTTGATGCATGTGTCGCCGATTTCTGCCGGGTTGCCGTGGAATTCGCCCGCGCATTCTAGGGCGACACAGACCATGCCGTCTTCTGGGGCGTCATCACCAGTATCTTTCAGCCACACGGCCACGTTGGGGAACATGCCCCCAGTGCCTACCTGGGCAATAACCCTGCCTTTATCGTCGAATCGGTAATGGTAGGAGTGCCCGTTCCTATCAGTCCACCGAGTAGGCCTATGCTGGTCATCATAGTAGTATCGCAATGCCCCAGCGGCGGAATTAATCACCTTCAGCAGGCGGCCTTTGCCATCATAATTATAGGATGCTAGCCGGAACGGTTCTAAGCCTGGGTGGGTTTCTTCATTCTTGACCCAGATAGACAACAACCTGCTGATCCGGTTATGCCACTTCAACTCCAGGACAGTACCATCACTCCTGCGCATTGTAACCAGGTGACCGGTTTCTTGTTCGTAGTCGTATTCGATCCACGCACCAGAATGATGCACCACCGTAGACAACTGAACCTCAACACCCAGGTTAAACGTGTCAGCTACCGAACCAGAAGCTAACATGTTCACAAACGAGTTCGATGCCTCCCACACACCAGAACCATCAACATTGTTATTGGAGTCATTCTGGGGGTTTTCAGAGTCTGCTTGACTATTATCTGAACCATTCTGGGAGACATCAGCATCAATCTGATCATCGGAACTGGTGTGACCATTACCAGAATTATTCTGAACGGTATCAGAATCACCAACAGTCACAGCGGTATCATGGGCACCGGAAACAACATCATCACCAGTGGAAGCATGAGGAATGGAATCAGCCCCACCATCATTATGGTCTTCGTCTACCACATCATCACTGTGTTGCGCATTATCATGTGATACGTCCTCGATGGTTCGTTCCCTGCGGGTTAGTTCCCCGGTCTCCTCATCCAGGCGGTACACATAGTTCTTTGGCGCATCCCCTGTGATCGTATAATCCGGCACGGGACCCTCGGGTCGGTAACACGGCTTCCCGCCTTGGGCTTCACTGCCGGCTACACCAAACACATAAGTAACACCCTCACTGATGTTGCGGACACGGTACGCCCCGTCCACGAAACACAGCCGCCACGGGCGGCCTGTATCCCCCACCTCGGTGCCGTCCACCGGGGCGGGTGGGAACTCCAACAATGCCCCATCCGGGGTCATCATCAGGATTTGGTCTGGAAGGATCTCAATCCTACAATCCAACGTCGTGTTCCACCCAGGGCCGAACACCCTACTCGTGTCCATACCCGAGTCAGTGTTCCTAGCCACCACCATCGGCAACATGCCACTAATACGCACATCGGTGGCGGAATCAATCATCGCCCCTGTTGCCATATCCACCGGCTCCATACCAGGGAGTTTGCACTCATTTCCCCGACACAGATTTTTCGGCCCATTCATCCCCAACTTATCTTTCGCCGCCCCTAACGCCTCAGACAGCGCTTTCCCCGGTCTTGTCCCTTTTAACGCATCGAGTATTTTCCCTCTAGGCAGGAAAGTAGCCATATCCGAAGCAAACTCTTGCCACGAACAATTCCCCGTCAAACATAATAACCCCTTTAATTCCAACCCTAGAGTTTTTAACGACAGCCCCAATCCATTCAGAATCGGCAGTGATGCTAGCAAACCACCAATAGACTGCAACACATCCGAAATATCACGCAACAGATCCGCATGCTTCGACACCCAGTCTTTGAATGCCTCCCATTTTTCCTCCACCCAATTCGGGTTCTCCTCAAACCGTTTCCGCGCTTGCGACCTAATAGCAGTAACCGTGGCCTGCACTTCGGTACTGAGCGTGGCCTTAATCCCCGCACCTTTAGCAACATCCGCATCAAACACCGTAGTCGCCCGCAAATGCTCTGCTTTCGCGGCTTCAAACGCTGCCTGGGCCGCAGCCAATTCCGACTGGGCCGCCGTAGCGGTACTCGCTGTGACAGCATTCACCCCAGGCAGGGCAGCAGTCGCCACCGCCGTCGCAGTAGCTACCTTCGCTGTGGCCGCAGCCCTGACAACGTTTGCCTCACACAGGTTGTAATTAGTGACCGCGGTTTGTACCGCAGTGTGATCTATCGCAGCAGTGGCTATCAAAGCATTCATCTGGGTTTGCGCCGTAGTGAGCGCTTCCGCGTATTTGGTAACGGCTATGCTTACCCCACCATGGGCCTCACCAGTGATCGTCAGGTGCTTCGGAAACTCACCATGGATCAGCTCCCGATACCTATCCCCCTCATCACCCAAAAACCCACCATCATTAATCATCCTCAGTGACGCGGCAGTTGTTAACGCGTTCTCGGCAAACACCCGCCACCTACGGGCAAACTCGAACACCTCAGCCGGATTCCCACCAATCCTAAATTCATTCTGTTGATAGAGAAGAAACAGCTTTAACGGCAAAACAGGCATGATACAAAAACCTTTTGTGTTTAAAAGAGAAAAATTTAAGATAAAAAGAAAGAAAAATAATCAGAAAGAGTGGTGTTTACCCCAAAAGCCTTCGAACACCCATACTGGTCAAACCACAAGAAAATCTAGGGCAACACGCCACAATAATCTGCCAGCACAGCATCACGAACCTCCAAGGACGGGTCATTCAACCAAAGTTTCAAAGAATATTACGAAGTAACATAACAGGCAGGCCACCCACCATTGCCAGCCAGAACCAACCTTGACGCGGTTACTAACCTCCCATCAGGAAATAACTACATAAAACTCTCGGGGCACTCATATTTTGCTTATTATTTGCTGCACCAGTATCAATAAGCATCAGACTTCTTATGTATGAAGATTCCCACATCAACCAGGTTTCATTCACCACGCACCGTCACCCCACAGAATATTTAAGATGTGATATTCGTCATGTAGGTGATATGCAGCCCCAAAATGCTTCTTCCCGAACCGAAACACACCCCTACAAAACACACTCCCCCCTCCCTGAATCCCGCCAAGGAAGCCTATTCAACTGCTAGAAACCATCCCCGCACCAACAGATGGCAAATCAGAAAAACACACCGCCCACCTTAACTCCCAAAAAGAGCCATGCGTTATTAATGCCCTGGGTGGCCAAGCCCTATTTCCCAGCAGCTGAATAAGTCTCAGCGAATCAACGCTTCATCGCGTCCACCCCGCAGATTGAAATACGCCAAATAAATTGGGTATTTGGCAACCCACGCTTGTCGGCGTCGCAAAGCGATAGCACTCATGTTCTAAATCTGGTGTCAGAGGTGTCCGCGCACTCTTGTACCCTGATAAACCATGAACGCTAAACACCAAGTCCTCCTCGCCGAAGAACAATACGCAACAGAATTAGCCTTCCTCGCCGCCTACGACCAAGGACCCAAGCCACCAGGCTGGCTGCTTACCCCCCGCGCCGTCGTCACCTTCGTCTGCGGCGAAACCGGACTCCGACTAGACAAAGACGCCAAAACCGAACACCCCGAACTACCAGCCCGAATGGACATCACCGCCAAATTCATTGGCGACCGGGCCCTTGTCGAACGCTGCGTCGTCACCCTCGCCGGCAGCCGGGCACTTATGCTGGTAGGCGAACCCGGCACCGCAAAATCCATGCTTTCCGAACTCCTCGCCGCCGCCATCTGCGGCTCCAGCGAACTCACCGTCCAAGGCAGCGCCGGCACCACCGAAGACCAACTCCGTTATGGCTGGAACTATGCCATGCTGCTAGCCCACGGGCCTAGCACCGAAGCACTCGTCCCATCACCCGTTCTCCAAGCCATGACCACCGGCAAAGTTGCTCGCATCGAAGAAATCACCCGATGCCAACCCGAAATCCAAGACGCACTCGTCCCCATCCTCTCCGAACGCCGCATGGCCATACCCGAACTCGGCGAACACTCCGAAGCCGCCCGCGAAGGATTCTGCGTCATCGCCACCGCCAACCTTAGGGACAAAGGCGTCAGCGAAATGAGCGCCGCACTCAAACGACGCTTCAACTTCGAACACATCGACCCTATCGCCGACCGGAACGTAGAAGTCAACCTCGTAAAAACCAAAACCCAACAAGCCATCGACAAAGCACAAGCCCAAGGCACCGTCGACACCGTGGTCGTGGAAACCCTCGTCACCATCTTCCGGGACCTCCGCCAGGGGCTCACCACCGAAGGTTGGGCGGTCGAAAAACCCGGCAGTATCATGTCCACCGCCGAAGCCGTCGCCATCTCCTCCTCCATCGCATTAAGCTCCGTTTACTTCCCCCTCAATGAATCTGCCGTTAGTCTCATTCCCGGGCACCTGCTCGGCGCAGTCCGCAAAGACGACGACAAAGACGCCACCCGGTTGCAAGCCTATTGGGACTCCGTCGTCCGCCGCCGCGCCAAAAAACCCGCCATCAAGGGCGCTGATGCGAAGGCCTGGCAACTTCTGTGGGATCGTCGGGAAGATGTGATGGCCCAATGACCGAACAACACATCCTCGATCAACTCGAACGAGTGGTCGAAAAAGAATACATCTTCGGGGTGCGGCACCACTCGCCAGCCTGCGCCCATGCCGTGGTGCAGGCCGCCGAAGCCCTCCAACCAGAAGCCATCGCCGTGGAAATGCCGGCCGACACCAAACCCATGCTCCCATGGATCGTCCACGACGACACCAAGGCGCCCATCGCCCTGGCCGTGGCCGCCGAAAACACCCAACTCGGCTTCTACCCCTTCGCCGACTTTTCACCCGAACTCGCAATCATGCGCTGGGCGCATCGAAATAATGTTCCCATCCACCTCATCGACCTGCCGGTCGGCGCACCCCCACCCGCAGACCCCGACGAACCAGCCGCCGCTGATTCAGTCGCCACCGATACGGACCTGCAGCTATCCGTCGACGTAGACAAACTCGTCAGCGCCGAAGCCTGGGACACCAAAGTCGAAACCCTCGCCGTCGGCGCCCGCTGGCAAGACGTCCGCCGGGCCGCCCTCGCCGTCGGAGTGGGCACCCGCCTGGCCGAACCGGGCGTTGACCCCTACCATGCGCGCCGAGAGGCACACATGCGGGCGCGGCTTGCCGAACTGGGGGAGAAAACCCTGGTGGTAGTGGGCTCCTACCACTGCCTCGGGCTGCTGGACGGCGAGCCTGAGGTGCCCGCCACCGTCTCCCCGGTGAACATGTCACTCGTCCGCTATAGTTTTGCGCAATTGGATTCCCGGTCGGGATACGCCTCCGGCATCAGGGACCCCTACTGGCAGCAACGCATGCTCGGCATCACCTCGGCCGGGGTGACGGATCTTATCAACGACGTCATTGTGGACGTGGCGCGGGAATGCCGCACCCAGGGCGAACCCGCCGGCACCGGGGAAATCGCCGAAGCCATCCGCTGCGCCCACGACCTCGCCCACCTGCGTGGCCTGCCCAATCCCGGCAGGCGAGAAGTGCTTGAGGCCCTCAACACGGTATTCTCTTACGGATCCGTCACCGGCCGGGGGCGCATCGTCGCCCAAGCACTACAAAAAGTCATGGTGGGCGATGTGACCGGTGAGCTTCCCCCGGACGCACCCGTGCCGGTACTAGAGCAACAAGTTCGGGCGAAACTCGCCGAGCTCGGCCTGCCGTCCAAGGAACGCACCGCAACCATCACCAAACAAATCGACCCCTTTAAGGGCGGCAAGGATTTTGAACGACACCTGGTGTTAGCGCAGCTCGCCGTCCTGGATGTGCCCTATGAACGGGATCGGGTAACCGGAATGAATCGAGGATTCGAATCCCGCTCCTACTCGGCGACCTGCACGTTTGATTCCAGCACCGCTGCCACCCTGGGCATGCGGGCCGCCTGGGGGGTCAACCTGGCCCAGGCCGCCAAAACCATGCTGGCCGCCGACCTGGCCACCGCGGCAGACGACCCAGCCAGCACGATCGACGTACTTCGCAAGGCCGCAAGCATCGGGGCCGACGATGCGCTTTGCCAGGCCACCCAATTAGTGGAAAACACTCTGGTTGCCCGGCTGAACTTCCAGGACGCCATTAACGCCATCGACATTCTCATCGGGGTTGCCGGGGGCCGGGAGCCGGCCGCCAAGCTGCTGCGGGATAGCACCCGTGACTATTGCACCAAGGTGAGCGAAATCCTCGGCGGGGTTGTGGTGCGAGAAATCGCCGGCATTGCCGGCTCCGACGAACTGGAACATGCCCGCATGCTGGGGTTCGCCGCGGGCCTCATGGAAACCCATTCCGTGAGCATTCAGGCGGCGATTAATAAGGTCAAGGTTGACGGTTCGCCACTCATGCAAGGCGCGGCGTGCGCCATCATGCCTGACGAGCATTCCGCATCCTTCGTGGGCAGCTGGATCGACACCGCTGGCAGCCAGGCGCGGCAAACCAGCTACCGTCGGCTGGTTGGGTTCCTGGCTGCTTCCCGTGGGCTCTGGTACGACCATCCCATCATGGATGGGATTATCGACCGGGTGTCGTCCCTGTCCGACCCCATGTTTGTGCAGGCCCTTCCCACGCTGCGGGGCGCCTTCGACACGGTGGCCCCCGCAGAGCGGGAACAATTCCTCGACCGGTTGTCAGCCCAGATGGGGCGCATCGACGCAACCCTGATGATAGCGCCGGAGCAGATTGAGGCGAACGCTCGGGCCGACGTGGCAGCGAGGGCTAGGCTGGCGGCCTTGGGCCTGGCCGACCTGCGGTTCACCCCGGCGATGCGCTGGCGGTTGATTCTCGGCGCCGAACCCGAAACCCTCGACAGCGCTGGTGGGCGCATGGCGAGCGCCCTCGACGAACTCTATGGTGCGGACACCGTAGGCAAGGACCACGCCGGGGAATCCGACGGCCGGGTTCACGCCGCCGGCAATGGCCCCAGCCAATTGGGGGTGCGACAATGGCAGGAGGAAATCACCGCCCTTTTCGGCGCCGACCAATTGCAAGAAATCTTCGGCAAGGCCGCCAACATGGGTCGCAGCGACGTCATCACCAGCCTTGATGCGGAAAGCGTGCGGCCATCCGTGGAGCTCCTCACCACGGTGCTCAACCTGAAAGGCGCCCTCCCTGAGGGTAGGCTACGACAGTTGCGACCCCTCGTGAGCAAGATCGTGTCGGAACTTTCGAAAGAATTAGCGTCCCAGCTGAGCCCCGCCCTGGGCGGCATGGCAAACACGAAACCATCGCGGCGGAAATCACCGCGGCTCGACCTGCCGGCGACGGTGCGTAACAACCTGAAACACACGGTGATGGTGAATAGTCGGCCGCAGATCATTCCGGTAACCCCGATTTTCCGCGCCCCAGAGCGGAAAGTTTCACCATGGCACATTATCGTGCTCGTGGACGTTTCCGGGTCGATGGAACCCTCCACGGTGTTTGCCGCCATGACCGCGGCAATTCTCGCCGGGGTGAACACATTCAAGGTAAGCTTTATCACCTTTGACACGTCGGTGATTGATCTGACCGGGCACGTGGAGGATCCCCTGGAATTGCTGCTGGAAATCAAGGTTGGTGGTGGCACTAACATTGCCCAAGGTGTGCGGTATGCGGCAAGCCAGGTGACAAATCCCACCAAGACGATTCTGGTGCTCATCAGCGACTTTGAGGAATGGGGTTCCGTGAATAATCTGACCCATGAGATTGCCGCATTGGCGGATTCGGGAGTGAAACTGATCGGTTGTGCCGCGCTCGATGATGACGGCAAGGCAGCCTATAACGTGGGCATTGCCGAATCCGTGGCGGCGGCCGGCATGCGGGTGGCCTGCGTGTCACCCCTGGAATTGACCCGCTGGGTGCGGGAGGTCATCCAATGAGCGCAACACCACTACCATCGTTAGCCCCCGGGGTATCCGCCGACGCCTTGGCAGTCATTCCCAGCCGACTGCTCAAACGCGCCGAAAAATTAGCGGCCGACAGCGACTCCTGGCAGGTGACGCTTGTCGACGACGGGTTCCGGGTGGAAATCGGCACCACCACCGTCACCTATGTAGAAAACAAATTCGAATGCAGTTGCCTCATTAGCCCCAAGTGCGCCCACATCGGGGCGGTGTGCATGGCCGCCCCAATCGCCGCCGAGGCCGAAGCCGAAGATTCCGCCGAGCCGTCTGCGGGAGGCGTCGACAAGCCTGCGGCGGACAAAGCAACCACCGACACGGATTCGGCAGCGCAGGCCGCGTGGGCGAAGAAACTGCCCGCGGTCGCGGACATCGCCGGTTGCGTATCCCAAGCCCAGGACATTACCTCCGCGATTTGCGACCAGGGATTAGCTAATCTCAGCGCCCGGTTTCATATGCAGCTGCTCGCCCTCGTGCGCACAACCCGGGTGGTGGGATTGCCGCGCCTCGAACGCGCTATCACTGCCCTCGCCACCCTCTCGCAGGATGCACGAGTGGGGAAGCCTGTGGCGCGGGGGGAAGTCGCCCGCCAGCTCTTCGCCGTCGCCATGGTCGCCCACCTGTTGGACCGGGATCCCCGTGACCGGGACGCCATCGGTGCCGCCCGGCGTGCCTATAAGCCACTGGAGTTATCGGGGGCGCAGAACGCCACGTTTATTCCCCTCTACGCCGAACCTATCGTGACTACCTCGGGGTTTGCCGGGATGTCTATCACGCTATGCACCCGTGGTGGCGACATGTTTTCCATCACGAAAACCCCGCCCGGGGATGCGAGCGCGGTCCCCACGATTTGGTATGGTCCGGTGCGGCTCGGGGACATGCATTGCAGTCATGCCCACCTGGCCCGGCATATGCTGCTCATGAGCGGCGGCAAGGGGTCCGCCGACGGGCGCATCGGCTCCGGCAAGGGGGTTCGGGCAGCCCTGGGACAGGAGGTGAGCCTGGAGCTCATTCGGTCTCTCTCATTGCCGGGGGACTTGTCTTTGGTGAGTGGCGTTGTGTGCGATGCAACCTTGAAGGAACTGTCGCTGAACACCCGGGAGGGGATAGTGACGGTGAATTTCAGCGCCGCAGCCCGTCGTACAAATATTCGAAACCTGGTGAATCTGATTCTCGCCACTAAGCCGGACGATCGGGGAGTGACCTGTCTCATTCATGGTTCGGAGGTGGTGTGCCTCTGGCCGGAAGACAACTGGCTTCAGCTGAAACCGGAACAGGGCGGTCGAATATTTCCAGGCCTGGACTCGGTGTCGGCGGTGGCGGGGGCGCCGGTCGATGCTCAGCAGCAAACCGACTTCGCCGCCCCACCAACCAGGGGAGTGTCTGATGTGCTCACGGTGTGGTTAGAGCGGTGTGCCCTGGGTGGTCGCAGCGCGATTCGGACGCACCATGCCGCCTGCGCCGCCGACATGCGGCTGTTGAACGACGCGGGGGCGCCATATGCGGCCGAATTACTGCAGCGCTTCGTCACCGACCCCACGCCCCGGCACGGATTATCCCTGGTTGCGTATCTGCAATCGTAGGGCGACCAACTGGGGGAATGGGGGTTCGACCATGGTGACATGTTGTGGGTGGACATTCGGTTACTGGATGCCACCGAAAGATGTCCACCATGGTCGTTATGATGTGCTCATAACCGTTGCGTTCGATCACATTCAACTACGCAGCGCTGGTTATCTCCCTGTTTGACGGTGTGGTGGTTTCACCTCACCGCAATCAATAATAATTTGTTTATATGTAGTGTTGAAGGATTATGACCCATGACTGACCTGCACTGGATTGCCGCCGGCGACTACCAACTCGCTCTCGACGGCACCACTATCACTGCCAAAAACGCTAAAGGGCGGGTGCTGAAAACCGTTCCGGCGAAGGCGAAGAAAACCCCCGAATACGAGCAGCTCAATAACTGCCGCATCTATCTGGAACAACATCAAAAAGAATGTTTACGTCAGGTGAGCGAATGGTTCCTCAAGGGACTTCCGGTGCCGGTGCTGGTGGTGAGCGAGGTGTGGCCCGACCCCCTGTGGCGCGCCTGCTTCGAAAACCTTGTGGTGTGTGTGACCGCTACCGGTGATACGGGCCTGCTCCGGGACGTGTCTGACGGCCACCTGCACCTGGCCGATCTTGATGGGGAAGAGATTACCGTGCCCGTCGACGAGTCCGGTTCCATCACCATCCCGCACCCCGCCATCATTGCGGACATTGCCGACTGGCGGGAGTTCGCCGCCGAACTTGGGGTGTCGCAGGGGGTGGATCAGCTATTCCGGGACATTTATGTGAAACCCGATGATGCTGTTAGCCGCCAGCGGGCCGTGCGTGCCTATACGGATGGCAGGTATGAAAAAGCCCAGGTACTGATCGGCCGGAGCCGCGGCGGCGGGTTTACCACCACCATGCAGGAAGTCTCGCTCATTGTGGTGGAAGACGGCGTTGAGGTGCGTATCAGCCTCGATATCGATGCCTGGGATCCCTGGGAGGACGGAACTATCGGGGAGCTGTCGTTCTACCAGGATGGGCAGTCGCTCCCACTGGAGAAGGTGGGGCCAATCACCTGGTCCGAGGGTATTCGCATGGCCGAATTCGTGTATGCCGGCCGCACCGTGGAATCCGCCGAAGAACCGTCATAAGGAGAAGACAACACATGAATCCCACACGTATTGTGGCATCGGGCGGTATGCTCCCACTCGCGCTCCCCGGCTCCCACGATGGTACGGCCGATACGGCCATACCGGCGGATATTGTGCCGGTTGTTGCGCTTGCCGCCACGGTGAATGGCGTCCCCGTGGTGCGGCTCATTCCCGAAACTCTTCTGACCGCCGAAACCTTTATCATGGGTCGACTCGGTCTGGAACCCCAGCCTCAGCCCCGCCAGGTGGGTCGCAGCCGGCCCCGCGCCATTGGTTTCCCCGCCTGGCCGATCATGACCGACCCAGACAACGCCGAACACGCCCTCAACCTGGTTGCCGACATTGAATGGGCGAAAAAGGTAGCGAAATCCCAAAAACAAAAGGTGTGGGACAGATTCCAGGAGCTCGCCCAAATGCTCAGCACGGCTGCCCCGCATTTCGTCCCGACCCTGTTGGAAGAACTCGCCCGCATTTTCGACGATTCAGGATCCCCAAAACTCGCCGTGCGTGCTTTCGGCAAGGCCCGCGAATTCGAACGCACGTACAGCCTGCCGGTTGATCTTGACCGGCATCGGCACGCCCTGACCGAATTCGCCCGCCGTGGTGTTATCTCTGCTAAGGAAATGGGTTTCGAAGCCACCAGCTGCATGCAGCGCATCTCTGATCCGGAGGCCGCCTACCAGTATTTCCTTGGGCTCATCACCGACCAGGTGAGTGCCGGCAGTGCCCCCTACGCTGGTCTGCCCCGCGATTTCTTGCGGGTGGCGAAACCCACCGGCCGCACCCCGCAGCAGGCCGGCAAAGAACTTCTCAACAGTATTTCCGAGTTAAGCGGCATGCGGCGTGCCCCCGTTGGCTTCGTGAAGGCCCTGGGCAAACACATGGCTGGACTGCTCGACCACCGGCCCGATGCCGTGATGCAGCTCTTTTCCACCCCACCAACTGACTATTATTCGTGGTACGGTGACCACAAATTAGAAGACTGGACCACTGCCTTCATCACTATCGGCGGGCCGAACATTCTGAAGGAAGACCCGGCGCATTTCCGGCGTTGGCTCCTGACCGTTCTCGATGCCTTAGCAGGCCGGTCAGATTACAGCCCCAGCCTGGTCGACCTCATTGCGTCGAATAGCGAGACGATTTCCGGTATTGAACTGGATGAGACCCATCTTGGCCTTCCCCTGGAGATTACCGAGGCGTTGATTGTTGCCGGCGCCCAGTGGCACCTCGATAATGTTTCATATAAGGAAAATAATCAGCTGGAATCCTTCTTCGATCGAATCCAATATTACCGGGACCACCGGCATAAAAACCTGACCCATTGCCTGGAGAATCCGCAGATCAAGGCGCACATGCTGTATGGCTGGACGTTGGAACGACTCATGAGGTGTAGTGATGCCGTTGCCCAGGTGAATGGTGGCCTGCTGTACGAGGAACTATTACATGATGAGTGCCGTCAGTTGCGTACCGCACCACTACCCACCATTGACCGGTTTGTCACAAGCTTGGCGCTTGCGGTCAAGGCACAGTTGCCGCTGGGGAAGCTGGAGCATTTGGTTGAGAAGGCGAATGTGGATGCTGCCACGGTGCTTGCCACCAATCTTGCCCATGGACTCATTACCGAGCTCACCTGGCCGGAGTTGGAGCGTCACATTCATGCTATGCGTGACGAGTTGTCCCCGGAACGCGGTATTGGTCCCAGGCTGCAGATTACGGAATCCTATCCCGGTGTTGTGGCGTTTTGCGGTACTAAGGTTGCGGCAGTCGCCGGGGACACCACCCTCCTCGATACGAAGATCAGTACCAAGCACACCTCATTCGACATGATTTCCGTCCCTGATATGGACGGCACCCGGGTGTTAGCGCTCAGCTATTCCGGCGGTAGTAGAATCTCGGCAACATGGGATGATGGCGAGGATGTTTCGTTGCTACTGAGCGGCCAATCCTATAGTTACAGTGTTTTCTGGCCACGGCATAGCTCCCTTGCAATTCCCGATGGTCGGCTGGTCGGTGACACGATCTTGCGTGCCACGAGCCGCGAGCTGAACCGCAGCGATGACGCCGTGTACGGCGACAATGCCGGCAACATGTGGTATCGCGGTGGTGACTACAGCCACGGCTACGAGTGGCGTGTATACGATCCAGCCACCGATACGCACACGAAGGACCAGCCGCCTCAACGGGTGGTCGATCTTGCTGAGGCTGCTGGTATTATCATTGACTGGTCGAGGACCACGTTTCTTCCTACCCCGGTTGATAACGATGCTGCCCGAGCAAAAATCATTCCCACCACCGATACCGGCGAATTCTGTTGTGTCGTGGGCTACACCAAAGACGAGAACCGGGACTATGCGCTGGTCACAGGGGATGGCACCCGTTATCTTCATGACATGCGGGTGTGCGGCGCAACCACTTTTGGTGGTGTCACCTGCCTGGTAGGCGTCGAGGAGTCCGGCACGGTCCTGTACCTGCCCGGGGTTTCCGTCGACTATGGCACACTTGCAACCACTCGGGATGACCGTGGGGAACCCCACTGGATGTATCAGCTACCGTGGGTTGCCTGGGGGAATCTTACTCTACGTGACGAGGAGGCCTCCCGCAGGTTGCGTGCCATACAGCCCGCTGATGTTGCCCCGCTGCTGGCAGCCCTGAAGCCGGATTCCGGCAAGCGCAGCACCACCAGAAACCAGAGGCACGATGATATCTCCGGGGAACGCGTGTATTCCGCCCTGTCCCCGAACTGCCGGCCGGGTTCCGCCGCCATGCAGGCAGCCGCCGACCTGTTGGGCACCGATGATCGGGAGTTGTGCGTGAGCGTGGTGCAGCTCGCTCTGTCCGTGCGGGCTAGCGTCCGTAAGCTCACGAATGTTTGCAACCGTGCGCGGGTGCAGCACAAACGTGAGGCGATTGCTGCCCGAAACTCCGCTGCCACGCAGGAAGCCCCGGCGCCGAATACCGCTCATGCTGATCGGCCGGCGCGCTCCGCCTACGCGGTCGTGGCGAAAGTGCGGCAGCTTCAGGAAGTGATCGACGGGAAACGCGATGCTTCGCATATTGGTAAGGACTATTCGTGGGGTTGGCTTTCGTTCGCGGGTCAGGAAAAAGCCCTGGTTTCCTGGGCCATGGGGCCGCTCACTCCACCAGCAGCCCGCATGGAAGCCGCCGCGCTATTGCGCAAGCTTGCCGATGCCAAGATTGACAACCGCACGTGGCGGCAGGTGCTCATTGACTGGTACTGCATGTCTAAGAAACTCGGTAAGGTCGACACCGGCTTGCTCTTTGTCGATGCCGACATGCAGGCCATCGTCCTTGACACGTGGTATGACGTCAAGAGGGGCACTGAAAATCGTCTGCTCGTGGCCGGGGACAAGTTTCCCGAAACTTTGTGTGATGCATCTGCCTTGGGCGCCGCAAAAACCGCCCATGATCTTGGTGTTGAGCCGGGCATGAGTGCTGAGGAAATGCGTGTTTGGGCCGATAAGTTAGAACGCATGGGTGATGTTGATCCTGGTGAGTGGTTGTCGCGTATGCGGCCGCTTATCGACGCACTCACGACCCGAACCTTCCTCACCGAAACCGCCGTAATCATGCTGCTTGCTGGTGGTTTTGGGACGCTTCTGCCCCGCGAACTCGCCATTGCGGCCTTCCGTCGCGCTGGTGGCGATGATCTCCGGGGCGCCGAGGAGGAACGGGCGAAAATTATCCGCCGAAAACTCAAGCTCACTCGCAAAAGTACCCTGGCAGCCACGGCACTCCTCGCCAGGGTGGACCCGATGAGCCGGGAACTGCTCGCCACCGCCGCGTTCGACAATAACACCGCGCTTGTCGACGCTTTCGTGGCCAGCTTCCCTGCCTGCGAACTGGCCATTCCCGACCAACTCATGGAAAAATACCTTGCCGGACAGTGGGCTGCGTCCGACGAAAAAAATCACATCCTCTTCCAGTTGCTCCGACCCTTGAAGTCTAACCCCCAATTCTTCGGGTGGAACGGCGGCATGATCGCATCTATCGCATTGGATCTGGCTATCAATTTGCCGGCGCAGGGTTTTGCTGATGATGTGGAGGCCAGGGAAGTGTGTTCGTTCCTGGCGCACCAGCTCACCATGCTGAAAACCGCTACGAATCTAAATATTTCTGGCAACCACACCTCCCTGCCACTCGCCGGTGATATCAACCACATCAAAGACAGTCATTACTGGAGCCATAATTTTGATGCGTTCCGGGGTTTGTCAGAGGGGCATTTCGATAGGATTATTGCTGACCTAGGGGATGAAACGAAGTCTCGGCCTGTTGGTTGTTATCGTGATCCGCGGGTTTCTGCGCCTGCTGTTGTTGCCGAGGTGCGTCGGGAGCTTGGGCTTTCTGAACTGGCTGCTGTGTATTTCCTTCAGTTGCTTGCGTTGGTTGATCCTACTGATACTAACGTGAAAACCTGGAATGGGTGGAAGAAGAAACAGCTTGATGAGGCCCGTGCTGAACTCATTGCCCATGATTTGGTGGTTGAAGGCAAACGCACCGGGGCTGGTCGGACTGTGTTTTTGCCTGGCGTGTGGTGGGAGGCCCAGTCGGGGAGTATGCCGGTTGAGGCGTGGAAGAGTAACTTCTACCTGATTCGGTATCGGGAGCGGTGCGAGAGCACGGTGCGGTGGTGTCCACCCACTGAGCCGTTTGACCAGTTGTTCCAGACCGTGTGGGGTCGGTGGTTGTCTGGGGATCGCCCCAGCTTTGATGCCCTCACCACCAAAAAATACCGGCGATAACCTAGGCTCATAATGATGGTTCGCTAAGCATGTCCGACCATCATGCTTGACTGGTGCCATGACCATACGCGCACTCGTCGAGCCCCCAGAGCCGGAATCCACCACGCTGCACGCTGTCACCTTCACCAACACCGATGCCGGCTCTGGCGTGGTGGTGGTCCGGTTGGTGCCCGAGGCCCTCATCCCGGCGGAGGAAGCAACCCTCCAGGTCCTGGGGTTGACGCCGACGCGGAGCAGGGAAGTGGGGCACACCACGACGCGGTCGGTGGGGTTCCCCGCTTGGGTGATTTCCACCCACCCCGCCGACACCCGCCAGGCGTTACGGCTGGTGTCGGACTTGGAGTGGGCGCGGAACACCATGCCGAAGGTGGCGAAGATTGAGAAAAAATTCGCCACGATCCTTGCCGATCTGGGCGATTCGGCGCCGCATTTCGTCCCCACCCTCATGGAAGAACTAGCTCGCATCTTCGCCGCCGGTGGCAAGCAGGCCGCGGCGAAACGCGTCTTCGCCAAGGCCCGCGAATTCGAACGCACATACGATCTGCCGGTGGATCCGTGGCGGCACCAGGCCGCGGTTACCGAATTCGCCGCACTCGGCATCATTGGTGCGGCCGACATGACTCGTGAGGCTCGGGCCGCCAGCAGTCGGTGTGCCAACCCGCAAGAAGCCTACAAGTATTTCCTGTCGTTGTGCATCAACCAGATTCGCGCCGGCGGGCAGGTGTATGCCGGAATGCTGTGCGACATCATCCGACTAGGCAAAGCAGCCGGCCACAGCGCCGCTGATAGCGGCGTGCACCTGGTAGAGGGCATCGCCGGCAGCCCCGCCCTCAAGACGGTGACCTGGCAATTCTATAAGGAATTAGCCGAGCATATCCGGCCGGCAGCAACCCAGAAACCCGAACTGTACGCCCGGCTTTTCGCCCACAGCACCACACAAATAGACCGGTACGGCAGCGACCCGGGGGAGTGGTTCACCATGATCTCCGACCTGGGGTTCGTCGACATCATCGCATCCGACCAGCGGGTTTTCGTGGCCTGGTTAGCAAGCATCATCTGTCTGGAACCATACACGCCCCGCCGCAATGGGGGCGACCTGACCCCCATCATCCGCGGCATCCGCGACAAGGCCGACCTGGTGCGCGGGCAACACATCCCCGCAAACATCGCAAAAATCCCCCTGGAAATCCTCGCCACCCTCACCACCGCGGGCGCGACCTGGGATAAGAAACCTGTCCAACAACCCGTGGGGGAGGCTAACCAGTGGCGCCGGGTTCTTCAGCGACTGCGCCACTGCCATGCCGGCGTTTTAGACCTCAGCGCCCTGTGCGCTGATGCGGAGCTGCTTGCCGCCACCCTGGGTGATTTCTCCCTCGCCGACGTTCCCCACGACGCGGTCCCAACCTTGGTGGCCTGCGGTGGCGCCGGGCTTTTCGACGCCCTCACCCAGGCCGCCCTGGACGAACTTGTCCGCGCCAACCACCCCCTCATTGGGCGAACGAACTTTCGAAAACTTGTGGGTGGGATACCGCCACAAACCCTCAGCCCCACCACCCGCGCCGCCATCACCTACCACTTCGACATCAGCCCGGCCACCATACTGGCGGCCAACCTCCACGCCGGCCTGCTTACCGAATACACCTGGCCGGAATTGGAAAACCGCTGGGCGGGCGTCGATAAGCGGCCCACCATCACGCTGTGGGAATCCTACCCCGGCGTCATCGTCGCCACCCCGGACCGAATCGCCTACATCGAAAACAACACCACCATATCCGAACACGACCACGTCGACACCAACAGCGACGCCGGGCAGATCGCCGTGGGTGAAAACATCCTCACCATCCGATACGTGGCCGGCACCATCGGCTTTAACGCCGAATGGGCCACCGGGGTGCCGCAACCGCTCAACCTTCACCAGTGGCAGCACGGACACTATGAACTCTCCACCAATACGCTGCCCATCCCCGCCGGTAGGCTCTACGGCGGCGGAATAGCCCGCCACGCGGACGCCGCCGCTACAGACGTGCCGGGGACGGAAATCACCATGCCCGAAGGCAACGCATTCGGCGACAACCACGGCCACGCCTGGCACACCGTCCTCCGCAAAGACCCCTGGTCGGAAACCTACGCGATCAGGCAAGTAAACCCCAAAACCGGCAGGGAACTGGGTCCATCACAACCCGAGGCGCTGCGCAGCCTAGGACGCACCACCGCCACACCCATCGACTGGGGTCGCAGCACCCAACTCCCAACCCGCATCATGGGCTGCGACTACCACCCCCACTGCCCGCAACTATTCTTCCGACAGGAACCACACGACCCACTCCTATTGTGCGCAATACTCAAACCTCACGAGGGCACCTACCCACTCATCGACGCCGACGGCATCACCCACACATCGCCCGTGGGGACAGTCGGCTACCTGCATCTTCATGGCGTCACCTACCTTTACACCGAGGACGGGCAACTCCTTAGGCCAGGTACCAGCGAACTCGCCATGATCGCCAACCCCACCT
>ERZ773075.776-NODE-776-length-20931-cov-33.8533_pt1 | contig 20931 bp, 16 predicted proteins | sample MGYA00580614_ERZ773075 | MGnify/ENA primary metagenome ERZ773075 (study PRJEB29015, sample SAMEA2738021) | human oral metagenome | biome: human oral; feature: human-associated habitat; material: dental | place: China | collected 2043 ... | reverse complement strand
ATGGTGAGCATCCGGGCGCGCTCGGGGTGGTCGTAGATGGCCTTGCAGACGCGGGCCACTCCGGGGGTGTAGACGCGGGCCAAGTCGCGCCGGTTATGGATCGGATACTTGCCGGCCACCTCGATCTTGCCACCAACATGGGTCAGGAAGGTCGAGTCGCCGACATTGCGAACGACAACGCCGTCGATCTCCTCCAGCTTGGCGACCAGCTCGTTGCGGTGCTTGGAGTCGCGGGTGTCGGCGGTCAGGTTGACGGTGAGCTTGTCACCATCGGCGTCGGCCACGTCGACGCCGGTGACGATGGCGCCAGTCGCAGTGGCGGTGTCGACCAGACTGGCTACCGCCTTCTGGGAGGCGGGCACCTCGAGGTACAGGGCGACGGTGTAACTGGGACTGGGCTGAACCATGGGCACTCCTTGCGGGACAGGCGGGGTCTTGAGATGAGTGCTCCGAGCCTATCCCCCACCGGCCGCCTCCTAATCGGATGACGGTCCTACAGTGACCGCATACTGAGATGTCCACAAGTTCTGGTCAGGATTCAGGCCATCTGTGGGAGGAGTGTCACACATGGGACGCCACTGACATGGATCGTTCAGGGGCCGTCGACGACGAACGTGTCCGGTCCGCCCCCACTCGTCACGAGTAGTGGGGGCGGACCGGACACGTTCGAGCGGCTCCCAGCATGAGGGAACGAGCCGCTAGGAATGACCAGTAGCGCTCGTCTCAGTCCTGGACACGCTCCATGACCAGCTCACGCACGCGCTTGGCGTCGGCCTGGCCACGGGTCGCCTTCATGACGGCGCCGACGATGGCGCCGGCCGCCTGAACCTTGCCGCCACGAATCTTGTCAGCCACGTCCGGGTTAGCCGCCAGGGCCTCGTCCACAGCCCCCAGGAGGGCGGAGTCGTCCGAGACGACCTCGAGCCCGCGAGCAGCAGCCACGGCCTCTGGATCACCTTCACCAGCCAGGACCCCTTCGAGGACCTGCCGGGCCAGCTTGTCGGTGAGCCGGCCGGAGTCCACCAGCCCCTGCAGCTCGGCGATCTGAGCGGGCATCACCGCCATGTCCTCCAAGGCGACATCCTGCTCCTTGGCGGTGCGGGAGAGCTCTCCCATCCACCACTTGCGGGCGGCCTGCCCGGTGGTTCCCGCCGCAGCCGTGGCCTCAATGAGCTCCAGGGCCCCGGCGTTGACGACGTCGCGCATCTCAGTGTCACTCAGGCCCCACTCGGCCTTGAGCCTGCGACGCTTAGCGGCGGGCATCTCCGGCAGGCGCTCACGAATCTGCTCGACCCACTCCCGGCTGGGCGCCACCGGAACGAGGTCCGGCTCGGGGAAGTAGCGGTAGTCGTCGGCATCGGACTTGACGCGACCGGCACGAGTAGTGCCGTCGGCCTGGCCGTGGCGGGTCTCCTGGAGCACCTCTCCCCCGGCGGCCAGGATGGCGGCCTGACGCTGGATCTCGTAGCGGACGACCTGCTCGATCCCACGGAAGGTGTTGACGTTCTTGGTCTCGGTGCGGGTGCCCAGCGGAGCGTCGGGCGACTCGCGCAGAGAGACGTTGACGTCGGCGCGCACGTTACCGCGCTCCATGCGTGCCTCGGAGACGCCCAGGGCACGGAAGATGTCGCGCAGGGTGCGCACGTAGGTGGCGGCGACCTGAGGGGCCTTGGCACCGGCGCCCTCGATGGGGCGGGTGACGATCTCCACCAGCGGCACACCAGCGCGGTTGTAGTCCACCAGAGAGTGGCTGGCGCCCTCGATACGGCCGTCGGCACCACCGATGTGGGTGTTCTTGCCGGCGTCCTCCTCCATATGGGCCCGCTCGATCGGGATGGTGAAGAAGGAACCGTCCTCCAGCTCGATCTCCAGAGCTCCGTCGTGGGCGATGGGCTCATCGGACTGGGAGGTCTGGAAGTCCTTGGCCAGGTCCGGGTAGAAGTAGTTCTTCCGGGCGAAGCGGCAGGACTCGGCGATCTCGCATCCCAGGGCCAGCCCGATGCGGATGGCGTACTCCACCCCGCGGGCGTTGACTACCGGCAGCGCCCCGGGCAGTCCCACCGACGTGGGGGTTACCATCGTATTGGGCTGGGCGCCGAAGACGTTGGGGGCGGCGTCGAACATCTTGGTCACGGTCCCCAGCTCGACGTGCACCTCCAGTCCCAGGACCGGGTCGTAGCGGCGAACGGCCTCGTCGTAGTCCATCAGCGTGTCACTCATCGGGTCTCCTCCAACTCGGGCGCGCGCGAGAGCAGCGGCGCTCCCCATGTCTCCTCCAACGCGGCCTCCAGCACTGCTCCGGCGCGGTAGAGCCGGTCATCGGCCCGCTGCGGTGCCAGGATCTGGAAGCCCACCGGTAGCCCGTCATCACTCAGGCCCGAGGGCAGACTCATGCCGGGAACCCCGGCGAGGTTGGCCGGGATCGTGGTCACGTCCAGCTTGTACATCGCCAGCGGGTCGTCCTTCTCTCCGAAGCGATAGGCGGTCACCGGGGCCGTGGGCGAGACGAGGACGTCCGCCTTGTCCCAGGCGGCGGCGAAGTCACGCTGCACGAGGGTGCGCACCTTCTGGGCCGAGCCGTAGTAGGCGTCGTAGTAGCCGGCGGACAGGACGTGAGTGCCCAGGATGATGCGGCGCTTGACCTCGTCGCCGAAGCCCGCCCCGCGGGTGGCCGCCATGACGGTCTCGGCGGTGACGGGTCCCGACGTCGGCTCGACCCGCAGGCCGTAGCGCATCCCGTCGTAGCGGGCCAGGTTGGAGGAGGCCTCGGCGGGCATGATGAGGTAGTAGGCGTCCAGCGCATACTCCAGGTGCGGAAGGGAGACGGCCTCCACCTGCGCGCCAGCCGCCTCGAGCAGCTCCAGAGCAGCGTGGAAGGAGGCCACAACGCCCTCGTGGTAGCCCTCGCCGCCGTCGAGCTCGGAGATGACGCCGACTCTCAGGCCGGTCAGGTCCCTCCCCTCCTGAGCGGCCCGCACGACAGCGGCCATGCCGCGCGGGGCGTCCGACAGCGAGGTCGAGTCCAGCGGGTCGTGGGAGGCGATGACGTCGTGGAGCAGTGCGGTGTCCAGCACCGTGCGAGCCATGGGGCCGGGCGTGTCCAGGGAGGAGGCCATGGCGATGACGCCGAAGCGGGAGACCGTGCCATAGGTGGGTTTGACACCGACTGTGCCGGTGACAGCCGCGGGCTGGCGAATCGAGCCTCCGGTGTCGGTACCGACGGCCACAGGGGCCTCGTACGATCCGACGGCGGCAGCGGAGCCGCCCGAGGAGCCTCCGGGGATGCGCCCGAGGTCCCAGGGGTTGGAGGTGCGCCCGAAGGCCGAGTGCTCAGTGGAACCGCCCATGGCGAACTCATCGAGATTGGTCTTGCCCAGGATCGGGGTGCGGGCGGCGCGCAGGTTGCGCACGAGGGTGGCGTCATAGGGCGGCACCCATTCCTCAAGGATGCGCGAGGCGGCTGTGGTGACCTGACCGCGGGTGACGATGAGGTCCTTGACGGCCACCGGAACGCCAGCCAGCTCGCTAGTCACCCGGCCCTCCTTGCGGGCGGTGTCGGCGGCGTCGGCCTGGCTCAGAGCATGCTCGACGTCGACGTTGAGGAAGGCCCCCACGGCGCCGTCGACGGCGGCGATGCGGTCCAGATGGGCCTGCGTGAGCTCGCGGGAGGAGACCTCCCCTGCCGCCAGTGCCGCCGCCTGATCGGCGGCACTGCTCCTGATGAGGTCGGCCAGTCCGGTTACGTGAGTACTGCTCATGAGGCGGAGTCCTCCCCCAGGATCTGCGGCACGAGGAACATGGAGTCCTCAGAGGCCGGCGCACCGGCCAGGAGCTCATCGACGTCCAGCGTGGGAGCAGGTACGTCCTCACGCAGCACGTTGGTCAGGGGAACGGGATGGGAGGTGGCCGGTAGGTCGGGCGACACCACGCTCGTGACCCGGGCGAAGGAGGAGGCGACCGCGTCCAGCTCTCCAGCCAGGCGCGTCACCTCCTCCTCACTCAGAGCCACCCGAGCCAGTGCGGCAACCCGTGCGACCTCATCAGTGGAAATAGCAGACATGGTGTGGAGTCTAGCCGGGCTGGGCCGAGCCGCCGCCTCATCACGTTGACACAGTGTCATCAACGGGGACCGATCCCCATGGACAATCCGGGGCCGGGGCGCACACGATGGACTCCAGGCCCCGGTATTCCGGCGGAAACGGAACTGAGACCGGATTCGAGTCATCTCACAGCACTTCATCCTCGAGGATGATTGACATCCCCTCGTTTCACGGATGTCATGGTGAGCACTGGGTTGTCGACGGCCTGCCGGGAACGGTGTTCCCGCGACAGGCCAGCAACGACCCTTGGACCGGACCTCCAGGACGTTGAGCCACCGGAGGTCGGACGGACAATTGGATTCGGCCGGGCTCCGCGCGATGCGGGGCGACCGGTCGAGAGACGAGGACGCATGAGCAGCAACACTTCCCCCACTGGTGCTCAGCACCAGGGAGAAGCCTCACAGAGCAACCCCCCTGTGCTCAGCACACCGTACGGAGAGCCCGCAGGTGTGCGTCGTCAGTCTGTCTTCCAGGCGGCTGCGAACGGCACGGCACCGCATGCACGCTCTACCAGCACCACCTCAAGCGACACGAACGAGGACCTGGGCAGCACCGAGGAGATCGAGGTGGTTGCCCCGTCTGCGGTCGCTGCGCCGGGAACCGAGAACAAGCTGCACGAACAGGCAAGCACCGAGAAGACCGGCGACGCTGACGGCGTGTACCTGACCGCCCCGGCGGCTCCAGCAGCGCCGACCTCGCCGGCCGTCTCCGCCTTCGCCACCCATCAGGACAAGGACTTCTACTTGGATGAGCCCCGGCGACGCCGCCGCTGGCCGCTGGGGGTCGCGGCTGCCGCGCTCCTCCTGCTGGGTGTCGTCGGTGCGGGAGGCTACGCCTACGCCGCACACTACGACGGTCGCGCCGTGCCCGGGACAACGGTCGCCGGCACCGATGTGTCCGGCAAGAGCCGCGAGGAGGTGGTGGCCGCCATCGAGAACCGTGCCAAGAGCGCCAAGGTCGACATCTCCGGAGACGTCACCGCCAGCGCCTCCCTGGCAGACCTGGGAACCACTGTGGACGCCCAGGCCACCGCCGATGCTGTCATGGCCCACGGTGACACCTTCGGTGAGAAGTTCCAGGCCCTGCTCTCTAAGGGAGAGGTCCCAGTGGTCACCACCACCGACAAGACCGCGGTGGACAGCTACGCCACCTCCCTCATCCCCGAGGACCGCGCCAAGGCGCGCAACGCCACCGTGGTTCTCAGCGAGGACGGCACCACTTTCTCCACCACGAGCGCCTCCAAGGGCGCCGCGCTGGACGCGGATGCTCTGGCGCAGGCCGCACAGAAGGCCGCTACGTCCCTGGGATCGTCGTCGATCTCTCTCACGATGACGAACGCCGATCCGAAGGTTTCTGACAACGACGCCCAGAAGGTCGCCGACACGGCCAACAACTGGGTCTCCCAGGACGTCACCATCACCCTGGACGACGAGTCCTACACCGCGGAGGACACGGACAAGGCCTCGTGGATCACGGTGAACAACTCGGCCGACTCCGCCCCCACCATCGCGGTGGACTCCACGAAGGTCTCCCAGTGGGTCAAGGCACAGGCCGATGAGGCCAACGTCGATCCCGTCACCGGTCAGCGCAATGTCAATGCCAGCGGGCAGGTTGTCTCCACCCCCACGGAGGCCAAGGACGGGAAGACCGTCAACAACGTCGACACAGTCGCCACGTCGATCACCCAGTCCCTTGGCAGTGACAAGGCCTATACCGGCTCCTTCGAGACGACGACGGTCAAGGCGGAGTGGAAGGAGCGCACCATCGCCGATGGTGCGGAAAACCTTCCCTACCAGGCCGCCCCGGGCGAGAAGTGGGTCGACCTCAACCTGTCGAGCAAGACGGTGACCGCCTACGAGGGCGCAACCGTTGTGCACGGCCCGGTCTCCATCGTGGACGGTGCGGCCGAGACCCCGACGGTGACCGGTACCTACAAGGTCTACCTGCAGTACGAGTCCCAGACCATGCGTGGCGAGAACGCCGACGGATCGCCCTATGTCGCCGAGGATGTCCCATGGGTGAGCTACTTCCACAGCGGCTACGCCTTCCACGGCGCGGGATGGCGTTCGAGCTTCGGGTACTCCGGATCTCACGGCTGCGTCAACATGCCGGTCTCCGAGGCCCAGTGGATCTACAACTGGGTGGACACGAGCACCGTGGTCCAGAGCCATTACTGAGCCGGAAGCAGCCGAGCCGCAGTCGGGGCGGGGTCCCTCCTGATCAGGAGGGACCCCGCCCCGACTGGTTGATCTATCTTGAGGAGACCACCGCCTGCGGTCCTCCTTCTAGAAGCGACACGAAGCCCTCCTCATCGAGGATCGTCAGTCCCAGCTCGCGGGCCTTGGCCTCCTTGGAGCCGGCCTTGTCTCCGACGATGACGAAGCTCGTCTTCCTCGAGACGCTGCCCGAGGCCTTTCCCCCTCGCGAGACGATGGCCTCCTTGGCACTGTCACGAGTGAATCCTTCGAGGGAACCGGTGACGACAACGGTCAGCCCGTCCAGAGTCCGCGCCGGCTCCTCCTGCTGGTCCGAGGCCTCCTCCCGGGTACGGACCCCGGCGGCCTCCCAACGGTTGAGGATCTCACGGTGCCAGTCGACGTCGCGCCACCGCACCCAGGACTCGGCGATGGTGGACCCTACGCCGTCGACCTCGGCCAGCTCGGCGACATCGGCATAGCACAGGGTCTCCAGGGACCTGAAGCGCGCCGCCAAGGCCCGGGCCGCGGTCGGCCCGACATGGCGCACTGACAGGGCCACCAGGATGCGCCAGAGCGGGCGGGTACGGGCATCCCTGAGCTGGGAGAGCATGGCGATGGCGTTCTTACCGGGTACTGTCGCCTTCTTGACCCGGCCGTCTGCATCGTAGGTCTGTTTGGTCCAGAAGAAGCGGCTCAGGCGCCAGTCACCGGTGGGGACCCCCCGGCGGGAGACGGGGCGCCACACGAACACCTCACGTAGGTCCTCCTCAGTGAGGTCGAACAGAGTGGCCTCACCGGTGAGCACCGGTGTCTGCTCGGTAACCCCCGCCTGCCTCAAGAGCTCCTCGACGGCCTCCACCCGCTGGGAGGCGTGCAGGGCGTCGAGCTCGCCGGCCGGAAGGGCAAGTCGTCCACGTTCCGTGTCCAGGCTCTTGCCCGCCGCGAGCGCGGTCAGAGCCTCTCGCCGTCCGGCGTCGGGCCGTGTGAGGGCACCGGCGGCCTCGTCTCCCAGCCCCTCGACATCCAGTGCACCCCGAGAGCCGATATGAGCGATCCGCTCAGTCAGCTGGGCGGGGCAGGAACGGGTGTTGGGGCAGCGCAGATCGACGTCGCCGTCCTTGGCCGGTGCCAGCTCAGTACCGCAGGAGGGGCAGTGCGTCGGCATAGCGAAGTCCCGCTCAGTGCCATCGCGCAGGTCGGCGACCGGTCCCAGGATCTCGGGGATGACGTCACCGGCCTTGCGCACGATGACCATGTCCCCGATGCGCACGCCCTTGCGTGCCACCTCGGTGGCGTTGTGGAGGGTGGCTCGGGCCACCGTCGAGCCGGCGACCAGGACCGGCTCCATCATGCCGAAGGGCGTGACACGTCCGGTGCGTCCCACCTGGACTGCGATGTCCAGCAGCCTTGTGCGAACCTCTTCAGGCGGGTACTTGTAGGCCGTGGCCCAGCGGGGCACCCGGGAGGTGTGGCCGAGGCGGCGCTGAAGGGAATGGTCATCAAGCTTGAAGACGATGCCGTCGATCTCGTGGATGAGGTCGTGACGGTGAGTGGCGTAGCGCTCGATGTAGGCCTCGCGCTCGGCCCGTCCCCGAACCACGGTGTTGTAGGGGGACACCGGTAGCCCCCAGCCGGCTAACAGCTCATACCACTCGTGCTGTCGGGCGGGGAGTCTCTCCCCCGGTGCGGGAGTGATCGCACCGACCCCGTGGGCGATCATCGCCAGGGGCCGCGAGGCGGTGATGGCAGGGTTCTTCTGGCGCAGGGAACCTGCGGCCGCGTTGCGGGGGTTGGCGAAGACCTGAAGGAGCGGGGCGCCATCGGCCTGTCGCTGCACGTTGCGAGTACGGCGATCCTCGTTGAAGGCCTCGAACTCCTGGGTGGGGAAATAGACCTCGCCGCGCACCTCGAGCAGGGAGGGATGGGCGTCGCCGGACAGGACCAGGGGGACCGAGGCGATGGTGCGCACGTTGCCGGTGACGTCCTCACCAGTGGTGCCGTCGCCGCGGGTCGCGGCCCGGGTGAGGATCCCGTTCTCGTAGGTCAGGGCCACGGCCAGGCCGTCGATCTTGACCTCGGCGGTCATGGCGAGATCGTCGTCGGCGACCCCGGTCTCGGCCATCATGCGCTCCGCCCACTCCTGGACCTCGTCGAGGGAGAAGACGTCCTGGAGGGAGTACATGCGCTCGTGGTGAGGGGCCGGGGTGAAGTCGGTGATGGCGCGGCCGCCCACGGAGCGGGTCGGTGATCCGGCTCTGGCCAGAAGAGGGTGCGCGGCCTCCAGGTCCTCGAGCTCGCGGTAGAGGACGTCATAGTCGGCATCCGACAGAGAGCTCTCGGCATCGACGGCGTTGTAGTAGGCGTCTCGGGCGGCCTCGATGTCACGTACCAGCTCGCCCCAGCGTTCCCGGGCGCCAGCGGGCACGGTGCTCAGGTCCGCCGAGCCGATCGACGTAGGAGCGGAGCCGCGGGAAGCGTCGGTGTCAGTCATGGGCCTATCTTTCCTCAACTGGGCTGAAAACGGTTTCAGGCGTCCCGGAGCCCCGGCGACCGGGGTGCGTGACGTGTTCCGGCCTCCCGGTATCCCGGCGTCGCTCTGCCATCACGGTTCTTCGGGGAACCACAGCGCTCGTGATTGGCAGAGAGCAACGAGGTTGTCCACACCCGGATTCGTCTGCCGGCGACATCGGCGCCTCAACCGGTGATTCTGAAGCAGTGAGTACCGCCGCTGACGTCCTGGACCTTCATCCGCTCCGCTCGGACCCCGGCTCCTCCTTGCTGCACCTGCACTCGTCGGGGCAAGCGGCCGCGGAGTCGGCGGTCAATGCCCTGGCAGGTCCATGGCACCTCGCGGTTCTGGACGGGCCCGACCTCGGTCTGGTGATGGCGGTGCGGGCCTGCGAGATCCTCGGACGGGGCGAGGTGCTGAGCGATCCGCTGGTCTCACGCCGTCATCTGCGTCTGAGGCCGCACGGTCGCAGGGTCCTGGCCCAGGACTGCGGATCGGCCAATGGCACCTACCGCTACTGGCACCTGGGCCTATGGTTGCGTGTACGCGGGGAGGTCGGGCTGAGGGAGGGGGCTCTGGTGCGCCTGGGAGACAGTGTGCTCGAGCTGCGCAAACGCCCCTCCGACCTGGTGGTTCCGGCTCCGCCGTCGGCGTCCTCGATAGCATGGTCGATAGTGGTCTCGCTGGTCTGCGTCCTGGTTATGGCCGGTTCGGCGGCGACAGCGATCATGACCGGAAGCCGTGGTGCCATGGGGATGGTCATGGTGGCGCCGATGCTCGCCATGACGATCATGCGCCTGGTGCCCTTCCTGCAAGGACGTCGAGAAGGCCGAACCAGGCGCGTAGACCGGCCTCGGTGGTGCGATCGCCGTCGTCGTCGGGGTTGTCTGCCGGGTTGGAGGCACGGCCGGCCTGACCCCGCCACGATGCTGCTGGCCCTCGCCGCACGATCCAGCGTGCTCCAGTCCTCTCAGTGCGCCGGTGCCGAGGGCCAGCAGGCGGCGTCGGCCTCCCGAGAGGCTGTGACCGCCTGGACCGCTGAGCGGCGACGACGGCGCATTCTCTCGCTCACCGACGGGGAGAGCCTGGCCCTGGTGGGTGAGGACGCTGTGAACACTGTGAGATGGTGGTGCGCCCAGCTCCTGGCCCGTGATGAGGTCCGGTTGACCGAGCTGGGGAGTCCACCAGGCGGTCTGCGGCAAGAACGAGCCGGAAACCGGAACCAGGTGCCCGACAGGGGGTTGGGAGTCCGTCTCACCTGGGGGCCGCAGGTCCACCCCCACACCGCTCAGGTGCTGACCTGCCTAGGCGATCAGGTTCCGCCACAGGCGCTGAGCACGCGTCCGATCTCGGGCGGGGCGCCGTCATGCTCACCAGTCTGGTGGGACGCGGTTCGTCACCTGTGCCGTTCCAGGATCACGTCGCAGAACGTGTCAGCGTCGCAGGACGCTGACGTTCCCGACATGGTTCCCCTCAGCGAGGTCATCGGAGACCTCGACGCCCACCAGCTGCGGACACGGTGGGAGGAGCGGGTGCACTCACCGGGCTGTGGGGCGTCGTCGCTGTCCGCGGTGCTGGGTGTGGGGTCGCAAGGGTGGGTGAGTGCCGATCTGGTGGCAGACGGCCCGCACGCCCTGCTGGCCGGGACCACAGGATCAGGAAAGTCGGAGCTGCTCATCTCCTGGCTGGTACAGCTGGCGCTGAGTCACCCGCCGGACCACCTGACGATGGTCCTCGTCGACTACAAGGGAGGGGCCGCGTTCGGTCCTCTTGCCGGTCTACCGCACACGGCCGGGGTCCTCACCGATCTGGACCCGTTCGGCACCCGCAGGGCGCTGTCCTCCTTGGAGACCGAGGTGCACCGGCGGGAGCGGATCCTGGCAGCGCACGGCGCCAAGGACGTCTCCTGCCTGCCACCGCAGGTCTCCCTGCCCCACCTGGTAGTGGCTGTCGACGAGTTCGCCACCTTGGTCGGTGAGCACGCCGAGGTCCTGGAGGCGCTGGTGCGCATCGCCGCGCAGGGGCGCAGCCTGGGGATCCACCTCATTCTGGCCACTCAGCGCCCTCAGGGCGCCGTCTCCCCCGCGATTCGAGCCAACACCTCCTTGCGAGTGTGTCTACGGGTGCTCGACGCCGCCGACTCCAGAGACGTTCTGGGACACGACGGCGCCGCCCGGCTCGGCCGCCATCCTGGACGGGTCCTGGTCAGCGGGGCCGGCAGTGTCGACGGAATCGGTTCCGGCCCGCAGGAGCGCGGCGAGGCACACGGTGACCAGGTACTCCAGGCTCCCTGGTGCGGCTCGACTCTCGACGTCCAGGAGATCGTCGATCTCGTCTCGCACGCCTCCAGGGGGCGGGCCGTTCCATGGCGCCCCTGGGCACCCGCCCTGCCCGACGTCGTCGATGAGTCCAGGGCGCGCGAGCTGGGGCGGCATCGGGACCCGGAGGAGGTGCTCGGGGAAGACGAAGGGAATAGACAGCGACAAGGGCACGGAGGCGATAGCCGCAGTGGCCAGGCTCGGTCCGCCCAGCAGGAAACGGCGGGTGATCAGGTCCTTCTCGCCCTGACGGATCTGCCGCACCGACAGAGGCTGGGGCTGTGGCACTGGCAGGTCACACGTCCGCTCCTGGCACTCGGGGCACCGGGCTCGGGGCGCTCCACGCTCGTGGTCTCAGCCGCGACGGCGGCGCTGCGGTCAGGGCGAGGAGTGCACCTGTGCGGGCTCACGCCCCCGACCACTGGTGGTTCCAGCGAGGCCGTGGGCGCTGTCGCGAGTGTGCGCAGGCTCCTCACGCATCCCGCAGTGGGTACCGTCGTCGGGGCTGAGGATCCACGACGTCTGGCCCGATTGTGGGGGCTTGCAGCCGCCGGGCGCCTGGGTGGGGACCTGCTGTGCCTCGATGACGTCGACGCGCTCATCCCAACCATCGACGAGGTGCTGGGCCCCGGCCAGGGCAACGCGATGCTCGAGGCCGTCATCCGTACCGCAACGGCCACCGGCATGCCCCTGCTGCTGACCGCTCCGCTGGCTGCGTCCACCTCCCGCTGGGCCGGCTCCGTGGGGCTGAGGCTGATCCTGGGCGCAGCCACCAGCACGCAGGCCGCACTCGCCGGGCTTCCGCGCGGAGTGCTCACCGGTGGTCTGCCGGGGCGAGGCGTCATCCTTAACGGGACGGCCACGACCGCTTGCCAGATCGTGCTCCGTGAGGGACCTCCGAACTCCGCCCCCGAGTGCGGCAGCGGATCGGTGCTCCGGCTCGAACCGCTGCCGACGCGGATCACCTGGTCCGATGCTCCGGCAGGCACCTGGGCGGTGGGAGGGGATGCGGCCACCCCCGTCGAGCTGCCGACACGCACCAGTGTCCTGGTTGTGGGGCCTCCCGGTTCAGGGCGCTCCACGGCTCTGCGAGCCTTGGCTCAGACCCTTGGTTCGGACGGCCTCGTCGTCGACGACCTGGACCTCGCCGACGCAGCCACCGTCAGTCGGGTGGAGGCTGCACTGGCACGTTCCGAGCGGGTTCTGGCCTCGGCCTCGACCGAGAAGGTCGCCGCCACCTTCCGCGGCGCGATCTCGACGTTGCGTGAGCGCGAGGCACTCGTCATGCTGTGGCCCGGTCTGCGGCACTCCGATCAGGCCGCGGGAATGTCACTGAGGGCGGTGACCGATCCGAGGGCGCTAACGCTTCCTGGACGCGGAGCGCTGGTCTACCGCGGAACCTGTCTGCCGATTCAGATCGTGCTGCCGCAGCCCATGGCTGACGATGACGAAAACCCTATTGAACACCCTATTTAACAGGTATTCTTAATAATGAAAGTAGCGTTATCTCGACACTTCCACATCCTGTGAGGATCACGACAGGGTATCGGCACAGGTCTCACGATCGAGGTCTTGCCCACCGCCCCCCGCCATGTGAAAGTTGTTCTCAGACGTGGCCGCCGAGCCCTGACAAGCCGGACCGGCGATAGCCGCATGACCGATGACCTTGAAGGGGGCCCTTATGGACTGGCGCAGCCAAGCCGCATGTCTCACCGTCGACCCGGAGCTCTTCTTCCCTGTGGGAAACACCGGTCCCGCCATTGCCCAGATCGCCAAGGCGAAAGAGGTGTGCGGCCGTTGCGAGGTGGTGGACACCTGCCTGAAGTGGGCGCTGGAGAACGGCCAGGACGCCGGTGTCTGGGGAGGCATGAGTGAGGACGAGCGTCGTTCCCTCAAGCGTCGCGCAGCTCGCGCCCGCAGGTCGTCCTGAAAACCGATTGAGTTCTTCACGCCACGGCGTTCGCACGAATAATCGTGCGAACGCCGTTTTGTTGATCCCAATGTTTTCTATAGCCGGGAATCGAACGTCAGGTTTCACTCCTGGAGGCTCTCTGGTTAAGGCGAGCGTGAATGACGACGTCGGTGCCTCCCCCGCTCAGAGGTTCCCAGTCGATGCTTCCGCGCAGCTCCCCGCGCACGAGTGTGGTGACGATCCGCGTTCCCAGACCGGTCATGAGAGTATCCGGTGCAAGGCCTGCGCCGTTATCTATGACGTGAACCTCGAGCTGGCCCTCATCCCGGCAGGCCTTCACCGTTACTCGACCGTCTCGTCCGTCGAGGCCGTGCTCGACGGCGTTGGTGACCAGCTCGGCCAGCACGGTGGCCAGCGCCTGGGCGGTATCGGCGTCGACGATGCCGAAGGAGCCTTCCAGCCTGGTGCTGACCTGACCTGTTGGTGAGGCCACGACCGCCGCCATGCGCAGGATGGACGAGAACACGTCATCGAAGTCAACCCGCTCGTCCACGTTGTGACTCAGGGCGTCATGGACGGTGGCGATCGTGGTCACGCGTCGTTCGGCCTCCGACAGCGCCTGACGGGTCTCCTCGTTCGTGGCACGACGCGCCTGCATGCGCAGCAGCGCGGAGACCGTCTGCAGGTTGTTCTTGACCCGGTGGTGGACCTCGCGAATGGTGGCGTCCTTGTTGAGCAGGACCTGCTCACGCCGACGCACCTCGGTGACATCGCGAACCAGGAGCGCCGCCCCGGAGCGGCGCCCGGCCCGAGTCAGAGGTATGGAACGCAGCGACAGGAAGACCCCTTCGACCTCGACCTCGGTGAGCCAGGCCTGCCGTCCCATGAGGACCACGGCCAGGGTCTCGTCCACGGGGGTACGGGCGGGAATGATCGAGGTGACGGCTTCTGCGAGTTGAACGCCCTTCAGCTCGCCCTCGATGCCCAGGCGATGGAAACAGGAGCGCCCGTTGGGGCTGACGTAGATGATGCGGCCTTCCTCGTCCAGGCGCAGGACACCGTCGGCCACGCGCGGGGTGCCGTGACGGATCGTGGTACCGGCGCCTTGAATGGGGAAGTCTCCCGCTGCGGTCATATGGCAGAGGACCTCGGCGATCTCCTCCATCTCCCGCTCGACAATGCGCCCGCCCCGGATGACGCCCACGGAGGTCTCCCGGGTGACGACAGCGATCGGCGTACCGGCGTGGACGACCGGGATGTACTCCTCCTGGACCGCGGCTGTTCCGGTCCAGTAGGGCTCGGCGGCGTCCTGGATCTGAGCGGTGGACAGCGACTCCATGGCCATGGCCTCGCGCGAGGCCGGCATCCGCCGCCCGATGACGTCCTCGAGGTGGACGGTGGTTCCGCCCGAGGGGCGAGTGTGTCCGGCGGCAATGAAACGCCCCGCACGGGTACGCACCCACAGGACCAGGTCGGAGGTGGATAGGTCCGCAATCAGCTGCCAGTCGGCCACCAGCTGGTGGATCCAGTCGAGGTCGGCCTCAGCAAGGTCGACTGCGTCTCTGAGGGCGCTAGGCAGAAGATTAGGCACCTCTCAAGGTTATCGGCAGTGAGCGAGCCCGGCTCGTTGAGCCGGCTAATTGCTAAGCAGGACACATGTTCAGGCCCCGATCGCAGACACGGTCAACCTTGCGAAAGTCTGCCGCAGCGACCGTCACGCCGCGCCCAGAACGTGCTTCGAACCACCAGAACATGACAGGATCACGGCATGAAGAAGACCATCGCCATCACCTATCCCGCAGACCCGGCGCGCACCGCCCAGATGCTCGCCGACCCCGCCTACCAGGAGGAACGGGTCACACGAGCCGGGCTCGAGGACGCCTCGATCGACGTCGCCCAGCGAGGACAGGGATTCGTCGCCACCATCGCCGGGAGCATCCAGCCCTCTCAGCTGCCCTCGGTCGCCTCGCGATTCGTGCGCTCCGCGGTGTCCTTCACCGTGGCCGAGTCCTGGGGCGAGCCGAAGGATGACGGTTCACGCTCGGGCGGATACGACGTGACCGTCAAGGGCGCCCCGGTCAAGGTCACCGCCATCTCAACCATGGCTGCAGCCGCTGAGAGCACTGAGGCCTCCGCCTCAACTCAGGGCACCACGGTCACCGTCGACGTCGATCTCAAGGTCACCGTGCCTCTGTTGGGCAAGACCATCGAGGAGAAGGCCATGGGCATGGTGGACAGGGTCGTGGCCGATGAGGAGCGCCGCGCCGTCGCCTGGCTCGCCGAGCACTGAGGCGGTTTCAACGAGTCGCTTCCAGCGTCTATTCCCGTGCTGCGCTCCTGTCCGCCAAGCGCGCAGCACGGGCGCGTACATGGGTTCAGAGCCTGGCTTACTGGGCGTTTCATGGCACGATCTCGCCATGAGCACATCAAGCACCCCTGCCTCCCCCAGCCCCGCCGGCGCCGTGTGGGCTGAGCGTACGGGCACCCGTCAGTACATTGGCCGTAACTCCGCCGGCGCCGAGGTGCGCGTCGGCATGGGCCCAGGCGAGTTCTCCCCCGGTGAGCTGATGAAAATCGCGCTGGCCACCTGCAACACCCTGTCCGCCGACCACCGTCTGGCCAAGGCCCTGGGTGAGGACTTCGAGGCCACCGTGGGCTGCTCGACCGTCAAGAACGACGCCGAGGAGCGCTACGAGTCCTTCCAGGTCGAGATCGTCACCGACCTGTCCTCGCTCGACGCCGAGCAGCGCGAGCTGCTCAGCCAGCGAGTCGCCAGCGCCGTCGACCGTCACTGCACCGTGGGCCACACCATCGAGCACGGCGCTTCCTACACGACGACGATCGTCGACCCCGACGAGGACTGAGCGCACAGCACCCCATCCGTTGAACCGGCCGCAGTCCCCGGAGACCCCTGTGCCACTCAGGTAAGGAGACCACCGTGAACACCTCCCGCTCTGGGCGCTCCACCGCGCTGGAACGCGCCCTCGACAAGGCCATCGCCATCCCGGCCGCACGCATCGAGGAGCGGGTGGCGCGGATGCGCCGGGACCGTCCCGGGGCAGACGCCGCCGAGCTCGTCGAGATGGCCGCCTCCCGCTTCCGGCGGGATGCGGGACTGTCATCGGGGGCCGTCGGGGCCTCCGCGGCCATACCGGCCATCAGTACTGGTGCGGCCGCCGCTCTGACAGTCGGCCAGAGCGCCGCCTTCATCGCCTCGGCCGTCACGTACGTTCTCACTGTCGCGGAGATCCAGGGGGTCCACGTCGTCGACACCGAGCGCCGTCGGGCCCTGGTCCTCTCCGCTCTCCTGGGCAAGGAGGGCTCTGAGGCGGTTCAGGGCCAGCTGGGTCTGTCCTCGATGTTCTGGGCGGCTCAGCTGCTCATGCAGATGCCCCTGCCGTCGGTGAAGTCGATCAATGCCCACCTCATCAAGCGGGTGGCCAAGCGCTCGGCCGCCAAGGGCGGGGCGCTGGCTCTGGGGCGCCTCATCCCCTTCGGGATCGGGGCCGCCATCGGCTGGTCCGGGGGCCGGGCGCTGGCCAACCAGGTCATTGAGGGGGCGCAGGCCGCGCTGGGACCCCAGCTGGTGCTGGGCGGCCACGGCAGCGACGTCATCGATTCAAACGACCCGCACTTCGAGGTGATCGACGTATGAGTAGCGTCGGCAGCGCGAGCGAGCAGTCGCCGTCGACCGCCCAGTACCCGGCGCTGGCGCAGATGGGGCTCGTTCCCCCGCCGGACGTCGACGTCGCCTACGAGAACCTCCTGGCGGACGTCCTAACCAACGGGAGCCCGAAGTCAGACCGCACCGGCACCGGGACACGTTCGCTCTTCGCCCGCCAGCTGCGCTACGACCTGCGCCGCGGCTTCCCCCGCATCACCACGAAGTTCGTGGCCATGAAGGCCGTCAAGGGTGAGCTGCTGTGGTTCCTGCGTGGGGACACGAACGTGCGCTGGCTCCAGGAGCGGGGCATCACGATCTGGGACGAGTGGGCCGATGACTCCGGCGAGCTGGGGCCGGTCTACGGCTCGCAGTGGCGCTCCTGGCCCACCCGCAACGGAGGTGCCATCGACCAGATCACCGGGCTCGTTGACACGCTGCGCACTGATCCGGACTCGCGGCGGATGCTGGTCTCGGCCTGGAACGTCTCCGAGCTGGGCTCCATGGCGCTGGCCCCCTGTCACGCCTTCTTCCAGTGCTACGTGGCCGATGGCCGCCTGAGCCTGCAGATCTACCAGCGCAGTGCCGACCTGTTCCTGGGCGTGCCCTTCAACATCGCCTCCTACGCGCTGCTGGCCCACATGCTCGCCCAGCAGACGGACCTGGAGCCCGGAGAGCTCATCTGGACCGGCGGAGACTGCCACATCTACGACAACCACATCGAGCAGGTCCGCACCCAGCTCTCCCGGGTGCCCAGCGCCCACCCCTTCCCCACGCTGCACCTGGAGCGTGCCGAGTCCATCGATGCCTACGACATGGACGACATCGACGCCTCCCAGGGCTACGAGCACCACCCCACGATCAAGGCCCCGGTCGCGGTATGAGCGGCCTGGGGATGATCTGGGCCCAGGACGTGACCGGCCTCCTGGGGGCCGACGGCGGCATGCTGTGGCGCGTGCCCGCGGACTTCGCCCACTTCAAGGCCACGACCATGGGCTGCGGGCTGGTCATGGGACGCACCACCTGGGAATCATTGGGGGGCCCTCTGCCCGGGCGGCGCAACGTGGTCCTCACCCGCGACCGTTCATGGCAGGCCGAGGGCGCGATCCGCGCCGGCTCGCTGCGCGAGGGGCTCTCGGTGGCGGCGCGGGGTCTGGTCGCCGAGCCGGGTTCCGATTCCCGGCAGGACGGTGCTGCGAGGCTGCCCCGCCTGTGGGTCATCGGTGGCGGCAGCGTCTACGAGCAGGCGCTGGCCGAAGGCCTGCCTGATGTGCTCGTTATCAGCGTCATGGACCTGGATGCCACCGAGCGGGCTCGCGAGCGAGGCCTGCCCGACTCCGCGCTGGTGCGAGCGCCCGGGATCAGCACACAGGAGTGGACCATCGACCCGGCCCGCTCCGACCCGCAAGGGCAGTGGCGCCCCGTGTCCGGGGACGCGCGCTGGCGTGTGGAGACCTGGCGGCACCTCTAGACGCGCTCGAAACGCTCTCGGTGAGCGTTTCAGCGGATGCTCAGTGGTCGGCGTCGTAGCGCGCCCGGGCCTCACTGACCGTGCCGAGGTGTTCAGTGGCCCATGCCTCGACGTGAGCGAGCGCCTCCGCCAGCCCCTTGCCTGAGTCGGTGAGCTCGTAGGTCACTCGCGGTGGGATCTCAGGGTACTGATGGCGCTCGATGAGTCCATCGCGCTCGAGTCCCCTGAGGGTCTGGGTGAGCATCTTGGTGGAGATACCGTCGACGCGGGTCGCTATCTCCTTGAAGCGTTGCGGCTGGTCCGCTTCGTGGAGCGCCCCGACGACGAGCACGGTCCACAGGTCGCCGAGCGACTTGAGCAGACCACGTGAGGGGCAGCTGCGACTATAGGGGTTGGGCGCCATCTCCCCCGCATGATGCGTGCCGGTCGGCTGCTCAGTGTCGGCCACGGTGTCTCCTCATGTGCTTGGTCGCTGATCCGTCGTCGGCCGCCCACGCGTGTGAGCGGCCGACGACGGGCGTAAGCGACAGGTTACCTGCGAACCGGGAGCCTTACTCAGACACGACGGCGAGGCCGCCGGTCCAAGCGACCTGCTCCGTGACACCCAGGGCGATGTTCAGCGCCCCGAGCGCCTCCATACGCTCCGCCCGCTTAAGCTCGCCGGCGTCGGCCCACGTCAGTCCGGCGGCCTCGACGAACGAGCGCAGGCTCGCCTTGGCCTCTGCGGAGTCGGAGGCGGCCAGGACAGTGGCCGGGCGAGCGCCGATGGTGCCGCTCGCCAGGACGGCGGCGAAGACGGTGTTGAAGGCCTTGACCACCTGGGCGTCCGGGAGCCTCACGGCGAGCTCGGCGGCCGCAGAGCTACCGGCCGGCACGACGGAGTCAAGGGTGGTGAAGTCCACGGGGTTGGTCGGGTCGACGACGACCTTGCCGGCGAAGGCCCTGGCGCCATAGGTAGCAATGACGTCGTCGATCGCGGCGTACGGCAGGGCAAGGACGACGATGTCACCGCTCAGGGGCGAGCCGATCTCGGCGACGTCGACACCCGACAGGCCGGTGACCTTGGAGATGTCGCGCACCAGGACCTGAGTGCTGGCGCCGGCCTTGACCGCCAGACCTGCGACGGCTGATCCGATGTTGCCGGCACCGATGATGGAGATGGAGGGGACGGACATGAGAACTCCTTGGTGTTGTTGGTGGACGAACACCTGAACTCTCTCACACATAGTCACTTTCTAGAAGAAAGTGACTATGTGTGAGAGACCACGCTGGTGGCCGAGCAGGCCGTTCAGAGGAGTTTCTTGGAGGTGAGCCAGTCTGTGGCAATGATCTTGGAACTGAGCTTCTCACCAGTGGAGCGCTGGTTGAGGGCGCGCAGCTCATCGGGGGTCAGCAGGGCGGAGACCCGGTTGATGGCGGTGGCCGCGATGGCCGGCAGCGAGGCGGACACCAGCGGGGTGACGTTCTGCGGGAGGATGAGCATCTGAGGATCGGACAGGACAACGAGATCCTGCGTCTGGATAGCAGGATCCGAGGAGTAGATGTCAGCGACGTCGACAGTGCCGTCAGTGAGGGCCTTAACGGTCAGCGGGCCGCCGGAATCCTCCACCGGCATGACAGAGGCATCGACGCCGTAGACGGTCTTGAGCCCCTTGGGACCATAGGGCCGGGTGGCAAACTCCGAGTTCGCAGCAATCGTGATGGGCCGCCCCAGCGAGGCCAGGTCGCCGATGGAGGTCAGGGAGTGGGCCTGGGCGGTGACCCGGGTGACAGTCAGGGAGTCCTGATCCGTTGCCTCGGCCGGGTTCAGGACGGTTAGTGAGTGCGGCAGGATCGTCAGCAGAGTGTCCTGGATTGAAGCAGTATCACTGGCGGTGCGAGAAGGGGCGGCACTACCGGTAGCGCTGGAGGGACTGGCAGTACCGCCAGTCTTGCTGTAGTACTCCAGCAGGTTGCCGCCGTACTCGGGGATGATGTGGATCTTCCCGGCCTCAAGCTCGGGCAGGTAGACCTCGCGCTGGCCGATCTGGTACTCGCGGGTGACGGTCAGGCCGGCCTTCTCCATCATCTGGGCGTAGAGCTCGGCGATGATCTCGTTGGAGTAGTACTGCTGGCTGCCGATGATGATCGGTCCGCCGGAGTAGCCTCCCGAGGCCCGGTCGATGGCGAAGGGATCGGTGTTGGAGCAGGCGCTGAGAGCGGCCAGGCCGCTCAGTGCGCCGACGCCGGCCAGCAGACCGCGCCGCGTCAGCAGATGGCCGGAGCGAGGAAAGGGATGTGCGGTCATGCTGGTTCCTTCCGGTGCTGCCGGGCGCCCGGGGGCGTGACGCCCCACTGGACGAGAGCGAAGAGGGCCTCGGAGGTCAGGGCGAGGGCGATGACCAGGAGCGCCGAGGCCAGCATCATGACGTAGTCCTGAGTCTTGAGACCCAGGAACATGAGCCTGCCGAGCCCACCGCCTCCGGTGTAGGCGGCCAGAGTGGCGGTGGAGATGACCTGAAGACTGGCTGAGCGCAGCCCACCGACGAGCAGCGGCGCGCCCAGGGGGATCTCCACTCTTCGGAGGATCTGAAGCTCGCTCATGCCGCTGGCCCGGGCCCCGTCCACGGCCAGGGCGGAGGCGGCCCGCACACCGCTCATGGCTCCGGCCAGGACGCTGGGCAGGGCCAGGATGACGAAGGCGATCATGGGGGCGCTCAGGCCGACCCCGAGCGCGAGACCGAACAGGGTGATGAGGCCCAGGGTGGGCAGGGAGCGAGCGG
>ERZ773075.773-NODE-773-length-20961-cov-16.9839_pt1 | contig 20961 bp, 14 predicted proteins | sample MGYA00580614_ERZ773075 | MGnify/ENA primary metagenome ERZ773075 (study PRJEB29015, sample SAMEA2738021) | human oral metagenome | biome: human oral; feature: human-associated habitat; material: dental | place: China | collected 2043 ... | reverse complement strand
CGGATCAGGCGAGCGATCGAGTTGAGTACGTCGCTCACCTTCCGGGCCGTTCCCTTGCCCCGGTGGATTCTGGCGGCTCTTCGCATTTGAGGGTTAAGTAAGACCTATTGATGTGTTCGGGGTGAAGGTGTGGGTGCGTTGTTGCGCTGGGTTGGGGTCGAGGTCCCCCGGTGATGGGAGCTACTAAGACAACCCGTCACGAGAGACCTCGACGTGCCTGAGACCACCTTCACCGGCCCTGATCTGACGACCTTCCTGGGCCTGGACGCCCTGGGACTGACCGCGGCGGGCCAGCGCCTGACCCCGAGGAAGGCCGTTGTGGAGTGCCGCATGCAGATCGGGTTTGAGGACCTCCTGTGGCTCGTGGGACGGCGGTCCGATGCTTGGCCCATGTGCCGCGGTGGGGGTGGAGATCCACGCAACTGGTGGTGTGCGTGTGGCGCTTCGCCTGCACCCGCTGCCGCCGAGTGTGGAGGCAGGACACAACTCGGCTGGCCCAGCCGCGGGCACGGCTGACCCGCTCGGCAGTCGAGTGGGGGCTGCGGGCCCTGGGGCTTGAGCCCATGTCCGTCTCACGCGTCGCGCAGGCCCTGGGGATCTCCTGGCACGCCGCCAACAGCGCAATCCTCACCCGGGCCGAGCAGACCATCACTGGCGACCCGGACCGCTTCGACGGCGTGGAGGTCCTCGGCGTCGACGAGCACGCGTGGCGCCACACCAGAAGAGGCGACCGTTACGTCACCGTCATCATCGACCTGACCCCCGTACGCCACCAGGCGGGACCAGTCCGGCTGCTGGACGTGGCCCCGGGTCCCAACAAGATCCTCAAGACCTGGCTCGCTCAGCGCGACCAGGACTGGCGTCAACGGGTTGAGGTGGTGGCGATGGACGGTTTCACCGGGTCCGGGAGTGCCGCCGGCGAGGAGCTCCCCACGGCTCGGGCTGTCATGGACCCCTACGCGCGTCGTGTCCCTAGCAGGAGACAAGCTCGACCAGTGCCGCCGCATCCAACACCAAACCACGGGACGCCGAGGCCGGGCGGGGGACCCGCTCTACCAGGCCAGACGCACGCTGCGCACCGGAGCCAGCCTGCTCACCGATGCCCAGGCCGAGCGCCTTGAGGCCCTGTTCGCCGACGAGCGCCACGCTCCGGTCAAGGCCGCCTGGGGCGTCTACCAGTGCCTGATCCAGGCCTATCGCACCGAGGGGACCCCAGGCCTGGGAAAGCACCTGATGAAAACGGCTCATCGACTCCCTGGAACAGGCCGTCCCCGACGGGCTGGAGGAGATCCAGGCACTAGCTAAGACCCTGATCAGCCGCAGCCAGGACGTTCTGGCCTACTTCGACCACCCCCCCCGTACCTTCAACGGCCCCACCGAGGCCGCGGGCGGACTCCTGGAGCACTTGCGCGGCATCGCCCTGGGCTTCCGCAACCTCGCCAGCTACACCATCGGCAGCCTCATCCACGCCGGACGCCTCAAGGACCACCTGACAACAACCACCTAAACCCATCGATAGGCCCCACCTACCACACCCTCAAATGCGAAGAGCCGGTATAGGGCGACGTCGTTTGGTGCAATTCTGTAGAATGCATGAGTGGCTGTAGTGCGGTGCAAATTAAATAATAAATGATGCCCCGGCAGTAGTTACCACTAGCGTATTATGCAGGGTCAATGAGGGTTCGATCGAATCAAGAGGTGCGGAAGAATGTTTACGGACACGGTGATCGCTTGCGATTGCTCGGGTCAGAAGTAACTCACTTCTTCCTGGCAATGAGTCTCATGATTTTGTATTAGATTACACAATGAATCTCATGATCTCGCTGTCAGGTGCGATGTAGCTCGTCGAAACTGAAAGCAGTTTGTTCTGTGTGCTGGTAAGTGGAAGGTTCGACGACGCTGATGCCATCTATATGGTTGTGGATCTTAAGTAAGTCATGATCCCATGTGTATAGAGTGCTCGCCTGAACACGGAGGGAAGACGCTAGGATCAGTGCGTCGGGACCTTTTAGCTGGTACCGTTGGGCAAGTTCCCCTGCTTCGAAAGCGAGCGAAGAGTCGGCCTCGACGGAGATGATAGGTGAATTTTGGAGCCAGGCCTGCGCTTCTGTGATGCGGCGATGTCGTTCCTTCTTGGGGATGTGGTTGCCGCGGACCTCGCCATTTCCGAGAAGTTCGGCAATGGTGATGACGGATATGTATCCACGCATTTTGTTGTCAAGGATGGCGGAGATTACTCCTCGACTGCCGGGAAACTTATTCTGCTCATCTGAGGTGGTTTCGGCAACGGCCAGGTTAACGAGAAGGCAGGTGTCGATGAATACGCGAGGTGTGTCAGTCACGTTGAGCCCTCACCCAAGATACAGAGTCGAGTCCTCCTGTCCAATCGGTGCCGAGAATCCCTTCGAAATCGACTACGGTGACGTTCTCTGATATTTCGTTGGGCTCATTTATCACCTTGATTCCTTCCATTGTGAGGATTTTTTTTTGATTGGTGCTCGGGTTGCGTCGAAGCATTCCCCAAGCAACTACTTTTATTCCAATAAGCTTGCGGACGGTGTCCTCGTCGTCCTTACTGAAGTGGACAGACACTGGCTTGCCGCTTTCCGTGTCGATCAGGCCAAATTCTCGATTGCCATTGCGGGACCGGAACCGGTCAACGACTCCGGTGACCGATCCGAATGCCTGAGCGCTATGCTTGAGTTTATTGAGCATGTTCTCGGCCTTGGCGGCAAACCTTTCGTCAAGGTAGAACGTGTGCTCTGTAGAGGAATCCGAGCGGGTAACGACCCGGGCGCCCTGAAGGGCTGATACCTCGCTGACCCGATTGTTGAGGCGCACGAGTGAGTCGAGTGCTGAGTCGTCCCACCCTTTAGGTTCCTCATCGGACGTGACGGCTATCAATCCTTCGACAATGCGCTTGAACTCTTCTGCGTCGCGGTTGTGGCAATCTTTGCCTACTGGGGGAGCAGCGGCAAGGTGTGTCGAGCCGACCTTGAGGGCAGAGACAACCCAGCCTTGTGCTCCAGTTCCGTGCAAGAGCGTCCTGAGTGTCTCAGCGGCCTGTGCGAGCACCTCAACGCTCACTGAATCATTGGGGCCGTCAACGACGATCTCAATCTCGGGGCGTTCCATGGTGGCATCTCCTCTCTTGCGGTAGGACTCACCGAGTGTGCCGCGCGGAGACGGTAAAGTTGGTGAGCGGTACTTTACTTTGAATTCTGATTATGAGGGTGGTGGTACGGTGGACGTGTGTTCCGCAGGGATGCCGATGATCTCCAGTCATGTAACTCTCGGTAGCGCGTGCTCACAGCATTCTCTACCAACATCGCCTTGCTGCGCCAGCCCCTGACAGAGATCTCGTCGATGTCTCGGGACTCTAGTTGTGAGTATGAGGTGTGTCACCCAGGTTCTGGCGATTGGTAGCGTGTGGGCTTATCGGGCTCTTCGCACTCGTCAGCGGGCACGGCGAGAGGTGCGTGCGCACCGGTGACTACCGCATCATCTACGAGATCGATAAGGGGGCGCTGCTGGTCCTCGTCCTCACCGTCGGTCGCCGCCGCGAGGTCTATCACCGAGAGCAGCGGTGGGTGTTCACCGCGCAGACGGTCCGGATGAAACTCCTACCGGTGAACCGTCGGGCGCCGGAACACCAGCCTCCACAAGGCCCTGGGCCTGACATCGGCCGAGTGTTACGACCGAGCCGATCGGGCCACCACTAACCATGCTGCGACCAACAGGGCAGAAGTGCTGCTCTTCCGTTGCGGTTCCGGACACGACCGCAAGCATCCTGGGAATCTGCGGTCTTCCGAGTAGCCTGGCGCCGAATGCCGCGCTTCAGCGGCGCAGCAGCATGGAGGGACCACCTATGACGTCAACGGCGACCGCTGCTCGGGCACCCGTCGCAGTGCCGGCTCTCCCGGAACCTGGGCAGGTGGTCGAGGTCCGCGGCTCCACCTGGGCGGTCACCGATGTCATCGAGCAGGGCCTGCCGCGCAGCGCTCCGGATGACTCCCGTCCGCGAATCGAGCACGTCGTCTCCCTTCAGTCCCTGGAGGAGGACCGCATGGGGGAGGAGCTCGACATCCTCTGGGATGGAGTACGGGCACACCGTCCTGCCTGACGAGGGCCTGCCCGAGACGGTCCGCGCCACCTCCTTCGACGACCCGAACACGATCGGTGCGCTCGTCGATGCCGTCCGCTGGGGTGCAGTCACCTCTGCGAATCCGCGGGAGTACCAGGCGCCCTTCCGCTCCGGGGCGCGCCTGGAGCCCTACCAGCTCGAGCCGCTGCGCCGTGCCCTGGAGTCGCCACGCGCGAATCTCCTCCTGGCGGACGACGTCGGCCTGGGCAAGACGATCGAGGCGGGTCTGGTCATCCAGGAGCTCCTCCTGCGCCACCGGGCCCGCTCGGTCATCATCGTCTGCCCGGCGGGTCTGCGCCTGAAGTGGCAGCAGGAGATGCGGGAGAAGTTCGGCCTCGACTTCGTCATCGTCGACTCCGAGCAGCTTGCCCAGACCCGCCGCTCCTCAGGTCTGGCAGCGAATCCCTTCCGCCTCCACCCGCGGGTCATCGTGTCGATGGCCTGGCTGCCGAGCGTGCGCGCTCAGCGTCTGCTGCGCGATGTCCTGGCCGAGGTGCGCAGATCGACCTCGGCCCGTCGTTACGCCTTCGATGTCCTCGTCGTGGACGAGGCCCACCACGTGACACCGGCGGCTCCGACGGCGACCGGTCGGGGCCGCGGCTACGCCGTGGATTCCAAGCGGACCACTGCGGTGCGAGAGTTGGCCGAGCAGTGCGAGCACCGCCTGTTCCTCTCCGCCACCCCTCACAACGGTTACACCGAGTCCTTCACGGCTCTGCTGCAGATGATCGATCCGCACCGCTTCTCCCGCGGCGCGGAGATTGACCCGACGGCCTTAGCGGAGGTCTCGGTCCGCAGGCTCAAGACCCAGATCGACGGGGCTGGTTTCCAACGCCGCCGCATCGACATCCTGGGCTACACCCCCGACGCTCAGGAGGAGTCCGCCTTCTCCCGTCTGTGCGAGCTCCTGGACGCCTCGGCCCGCGCACAGGGACGCCGTGGCAGCCTCGGCATCGCGGCCCTCCTGCTTAAGAAGCGCTTCCTGTCCAGCCCCTGGGCCTTCGCCCGGACGATGCGCGGTTACCTCGCGGCCACGGCCCTCGGAGGCGAGTGGGACGACGAGGACGATGACTACTACGTGGAGGTCATGGGCTCCGGCCAGTCGGACGAGGAGGAGGGACGCCAGGCCCAGCCCGAGTTCGAACTGTTGCGTCGTGCCAAGCGCGACGACCCGCTCTCGGCGGCGAGCACCGAGGACCTCGAGACGATCCTCGCCTGGGCCGAGGACCTGGAGGACCGTCCGAACGCCCGCCTTGAGGCGCTCATCGCCTTCCTCAACGCGATCTGTCGCCCGGATGGGCGCACGTGGACGAATGAGCGCGTCGTCGTCTTCACCGAGTACGCGGACACGCTCAGCTGGCTGCAGCGGGTTCTGGAGTCGCGCGGCTACGGCGACGGCCGCCTCGCCGTCATTCAGGGCTCGACCGACACCGAGTCCCGTGAGGCCGTGAGGGACGCCTTCACTGCCTCTCCGGCCAAGGACCCAGTGCGCGTCCTGCTCGCCACCGACGCCGCCGGCGAGGGCATCGACTTACAGTCCTACTGCCACCGTCTGGTTTGCTTCGACGTCCCCTTCAACCCTTCTCGTTTGGAGCAGCGCATCGGCCGGATCGACCGCTACGGTCAGCATCACCCGCCGGAAGTCTTCTTCCTGAGGCCCGACGCCGGGGCGCCCGCCCAGAGCCTCCTGCACGGGGACCTGGACTTCCTCAGCCGTATTGGTCGGAAGGTCGCCCGCCAGAAGCAGGACCTCGGGGAGGTCAACCCGCTGACGGATGAGGAGATCAGTAACCGCTTCCTGCGCCGCACGGGGCGACGCCGCGGTCGCACCGGCAGCGAGGACGCCGTCAACCAGGTGATGGCTGGCTCCCTCGACCTCAACCGCAGGCTCACCCGACTGGCCGCGGAGTACGACGAGCGCAAGATCTCCCTTCATCTCACTCCACAGGCTCAGCGGCGGGTCCTGGACGAGGCGCTGTCCTTCACTGGTCAGCCGCGCCTGCGCGAGTGCGGCTCGGAGCTGACCGACGCCCCCGTCTTCGAGATCCCCGGTCTGTCCGCGGCCTGGCAGCCGGCCCTGCGGGGCCTCGATACGCGCCTGGCTCCGGGTCGTTACCGTTCTATCACCTTCCAGGTGCTGGAGGACCTCGACGGTGCAGAGGACATGCTCGCCGTGTCCGAGGAGATCGTCCCGATACACCTCGGCCACCTCCTCATGCGCAAGGCCGCACGGACCCTGCGCGCGGGCCTCGTGTCCTCCGACGCCGGGCTCAGCCGGGTGACGGCGATCGTCGTGCCGGGGCTGACCGAGACCTGCGCGGCCGCGGTGTCCCGCCTGGTTCTCGTCGGTCGTGGTGGGCTGCGCCTGCACGAGGAGGTCTTCGTCACCGGTATCCGCCTGCACGGCAACAAGCTCGCCGAGGGCAAGGATGAGAGAATCCTGAACTCGGCTCTTGAACCAGAGGATCTAACTCTGGCCGGTCTCGACGTGCGTGAGCGCCTGGCCGCGCTCTGGCGGGCTGACGGCGGCCGCCTGCGCTCCCGCCTGCAAACGGCTACTGAGCATCGGGCGGAGCGCCAGCAGGAGGCTGTGGCACGAGACCTTGATGGGCGACGCCGAGCGGACGTCGCCCGCGCTCACGAGATCTTCACGGCTTTTCGCCGGAACCTGCGCGAGACCCTGGCCCACCTGGAGGAGGCGCAGACGGAACTAGGGGCTCAGCTGTCCCTATGGGGCGATGACGAGCGACGTCAGTACACACGCGATATCGCCCAGATGCGTCAGCGCCTGGACACCCTGGACGAGGAGGAGGCGCGCGAGGTCGCGGGTATCGAGGAGCGGTACCGCGACGTGCGGCACTACGTCTCCGGCGTGGTCCTCGTCTTCGCCGTGAGCGAGGCCGACGCCACAGCCTGGCAGGCCACGGATGATGAGGAGCGCACCGCATGAGTCCCACACGCAGGCGATCCCCGGCCTCCGAGCCCGCTCGCATGCACCGGGCCTGGCTCTCCCTCGTGGACGCCGACGGCCCCTTCCTCGCCCTGCCGGCCCTCAACCGCGTCTACCCCGATGGCATCCCCGCCTCCGCCCCCCGCGCCCGCGAGGCTCTGCGCGACGCCAAGCCCGCCTTCGACAGGGCCTGGGACGCATACCAGCAGGCGCGCGAGGCCGCGGGCCGGTCGGCCGCCGCGGATGCAGCAGCAGCGGATGCCCTCCCCGCATACCGAGAGGCCCGCGACACCTGGGTGGACACCGTCCTGCGGGACGTCCTCGGCTGGGGCGAGTACAGCAACCCGGCCACCGGAGCCCTGAGCGCCGCCTACGCCGTCACCTCCCCGGACGGACGTGAGCAGGTGACCCCGACCAGTGCGCTCGCGGTCGAGGGGCGGGTGGGTGCACTCGTGCTCGTGGTCGACCCGGTGGACGACCTGCGCGAGATCCTGCCCGGTTCCTGGGCGGCGAGCCCGATCGACCGCATGGAGTCGATGCTGCGCGCCCCCGACTCGGCCTGCACCATCGGAGTGGTCACCGACGGGCGCTGGTGGGCCCTCGTCTCGGCCGCACCCGGCATGATGCTCGCCTCGGGGATCGTCGATGCCCTCACCTGGGTCGAGGAGCCCGAGACTAGAGACGCCCTCATCGAGTTGCTGAGCATCCGACGTCTGCTGGGAGGCAAGGAGAAGGACCGTCTTCCCTCCCTCTTCGCCGAGTCGGTCCTCGCGGCGGAGGAGATCACCGAGGCCCTCGGCGTCCAGGTGCGCCGGGCCGTCGAGCTGCTCGTGGCCGCCTTCTCCGAGGCCGGGCACGCGACCGTCCGGCACGAGGGGACCGATCCGCTGCCCGATGACGCCGGCGAGGTCTACGACGCCGCCGTCACTGTCATGATGCGCGTCGTCTTCCTGCTCTTCGCCGAGGAGCGCGACCTCCTGCCCGGCACGGCCCTCTTCCAGCGGGGCTACGGCATGGCCGGGGTGCTGGAGGCCCTGGGGGAGCGCGAACGCGCCGAGGGGGAGGAGTCCCTGGAGAATACGGCTCGCGCCTGGCACCGCCTCCTGGCCACATCCCGGGCCCTGGCCGAGGGGGCGAACTTCGAGGACACGCGCCTGCCGGCCTACGGCGGCTCCCTCTTCGACGCCTCCCGCTTCCCCTTCCTCACGGCGACGACCGCCCGCGGCACCCTCACGATCAGCATCCCCGACCGGGTCATGCTGCACGTCCTGCGCGCCGTGCAGGTCGCCCGCACCGCGGGACACGAGGCCCGTCGCATCTCCTTCCGCGACATCGACGTGGAGCAGATCGGCTACGTCTACGAGGGCCTGCTGGGCTACACCTGCCGTCGGGCCGACGAGACGATTCTGGGGCTCATCGGCAAGGAGGGCAACGAACCGGAGGTCCCCTTGCGAGTCCTCGACGATCTGGCCGAGGAGCACACCGATGACGCCTCCCTGGCGGCGGCGATCCTGGCCTGGGTCAAGGCGGACCAGCCCTCCCTCGAGAAGAAGCTTGTGTCTTCGAGCAAGTTGGCCAAGGCCCTCGCCGCCGGGGATGCCCCGGAGGACGCCGAGCGCGCCCTCATCCAGGTCAGTCGCGGGGACCAGGCGCTGCGCGCGAGCCTGAAACCGTGGATCGGCGCGATCCGCCACGACCTGCGCGGGCGCCCCACCGTCTTCCAGCCCGGCGACCTCATCGTGGTGGAGACGCCATCCCGGAAGAACGCGGGCGCCCACTACACGCCGCGCTCCCTGGCGGAGGATGTGGTGATCCATGCCCTGGAGCCCCTCGTCTATCAGCCAGGTCCGTACCAGACGTCGGAGCGCAGTCGGTGGCGGCTGCTGCCAGCCGGAGAGCTACTCCAGTTGAAGGTCGCGGACATCGCCTGCGGATCGGGCGCTTTCCTCGTGGCCGCGGCCCGGTACCTGGCCGAACGTCTCGTCGAGGCCTGGCAGGAGGAGGGGCTCGCCGAGGAGAGCCCGGCGGCCCTGGAGCGCCGGGCGCTGCGGGAGGTGGTGGCCTCCTGCCTGTACGGGGTGGACATCAACCCCATGGCCATCGAGATGTGCAAGCTCTCCCTATGGCTCGTCTCGCTGGATCCGGACCTGCCCTTCTCCTTCGTCGACCACAAGGTGAGAGTCGGCAACTCCCTCCTGGGGGTTACCGACCTGAGGCAGGTCGAGCGCCTCCACATCACTCCCGCGCAGGCCGACGGGCAGGGGCTCTTCGACATCGACGATGGCGCCCACGCCGTGGACGGGCTGGCGCTCGCGGATCTGATGAAGGACACGGCGGACGAGCTCCGTCTGCTCAGCGAGCCGGTGTCGGAGAACGACCCGCAGCGCTCGACCCGTGCCAAGGTGAAGGGCCTCGCACGCATCGACGACCGCACCGCCCTGGCCCGGCGCGTGGCCGACGGCGTCATCGCCGCGGGCCTCGAACTCGGCGGCGGACCAGAGAGGAGGCTCAACGAGGCCTACGAGGACCTCATGGTGGCGGTGGAGCGATGCCTTCGGGTTGAGAAGCCCGATGGCGCCATGCTCAACGCCATTATCGAGCGGGGACTGAGCCCGACGGTGGCGACCGACTACCAGCGCTGGACGTGCCTTCACTGGCCCCTCGTCTTCCCCGATGTCATGAACCGCGGCGGATTCGACGCCATCGTGGGGAATCCGCCCTTCCTCGGCGGGCAGAAACTTACCGGCGCTATGGGGCAGAACGTGCGCGACTGGTACGTCAACGTTCTCGGTGACGGGGCGAAAGGTCCTGCGGATCTTGTTGCCTATTTCTTCCTTCGGGCCTTTACCTTCCTGAGACCCACGGGGACGCTTGGACTCATTGCCACCAACACCGTGGCCCAAGGCAGAACTCGTGAGGTGGGACTTGACCGCATGACGGAGCGGGGATTTACCATCACCCGGGCCATCCAGTCCGAGGCCTGGCCCGCTGATAGTGCCCACCTGGAGTACGCCGCCGTATGGGGGACGAAGGGTGAGGTGAGTGCACAGAGTGAGATCGTCTGCGACGGGGTACTCGTGCGCCGCATCTCGACGCTCCTGGATCCCGTGGGGCGTGTTGAGGGGAACCCGGAACGATTGACTGAGAATGCAGACGCGGCCTTCCAAGGTTGTATCGTTCTGGGTAAGGGCTTCATTCTTGATCCTGACGAGGCGGCGGCGTGGATCGAGAAGGATCCGAGGAATGCGGAGGTCATATTCCCCTACCTCAATGGCGTGGATCTCAACTCCCGTCCTGACTGTTCTGCCTCTCGGTGGGTTATTGATTTTGGTATGTGCTCGCGTGAAGAAGCTTCAAGTTATCATGAACCGTTTGCGCGTGTCCTTAAGGACGTCAAGCCGCAACGCGACGTTGTCAAGATGAAACACCGTCGTCAGTACTGGTGGCGTTTTGCGGCATGGGCTCCCTCGATGAGGAAAATGATCGCCGGGCTCGATGAGGCGCTGGTGATCGCGAGAGTGAGCGGAACCGTCATGCCAGCGCGTGTGCCTTGTAATCAGGTCTTCGATGATAAATTGGTGGTGTTCGCGAAAAATTCATCCGCTACACAGGCGATTTTGTCATCCTCGCTTCATCAGTGTTGGGCCATCAAATATGGGACTACGCGTACCGGAGACCCAACCTACACTCCGACGACCGTCTTCGAGACCTTCCCGCGGCCCGAGCCCTCCGAGGCCCTCGACGTCGTCGGCAGAGCCCTCGACACCGAGCGTCGAGAGATCATGCTGCGCCGCGGCCTCGGCCTCACTAAGCTCTATAATCTCGTCAACGACCCTGGCCTGACCGGGGGCGCGGACCCGGACATCGACCGCATGCGGGAGATTCACCGCGAGCTCGATCGCATCGTCGCTACCGCTTACGGCTGGGACGACATCCCCCTCGACCACGGCTTCCACACCTACCGCAAGATGACCCGCTGGACCATCTCCACGGCCGCTCGCGTCGAGCTCCTCGATCGACTCCTGGAGGAGAACCACCGCCGCGCCGCCGAGCCGGCCTCCCGCCCCGTCGGAAGGAATCGCGCATGACCACCACCGTGCCCGGCCCCACTCCGTCGCACCGCCCGCCCTACGAGCTCGCCCACGAGCCCGACGGCACCCCGGTCGCCGCGCGCGCCAACCTCGCCGACATCTTGCGCCGCGAGCTCCTGGGCCCTCATGATGGAGACAAGGAGCTTCTTGACGTCTCACCAGTGGCCCGCTACCTCGTCGGCCGCATCGCCCCCAGGCGCCTCAACCGCACTGATCCCGGCAGCGACGATCCCGACGCCACCGACGTCGCCGATCTCGATGCCGGAGTCTCCACCGGTGTGCCCGTCGTCGGGGAGGACGAGACGGGCTCCGGCATCGACGAGGACGCCACCGACAGCAAGGACGACGACCCGCAGCGCCGCGGCCTCATGATCCCAGCCTCCATGGGCCTGCGCTTCCAGGTCCCCGCTGACATCGACTCCGTCACCGTCCACGCCTCCTGGGCCACCTATCACCCCGAGCGCCCCACCCGGGCCGAGCGTGAGCGCGCCGAGGCCGAGGGGCGCGCCGCGCGCACCCGCTACCGGCGCAAGTCCGCCGAGCTCCCCGTCCACATCCGCCTCGATGATCTCGCTCCGGGCCGGACGAGGGACTACGTGCTCCGTGGACACGTCATCCTCCGGGCCGATGCCTACCAGGACGCCGACCGCCTCCTCGTCGAGATCGCCCTGTGCAACGACCGGGTCGCGCCGCGGCGGATCCCCGTCGAGGACTGGCTCTTCCAGACCTCGCTGGCCGTCGACGCCGACGGAGCGGGTGCCTTCCTTCCCGTCCGCGACGTCACCACCGCCCCGGAGCTCCTGGCAGACCAGGACATCGAGGATCAGCGTCTCGCCCTTCAGTACCGCGACCGCCTCGAGTTCGCCGTCGGACGCACCTGCTCCGCGACCTGGAGCCGGGCTCCCGGCACTCGCCGGGCCACGAGCGTGCGCACCGACTGGCTGCCCCTCGTCGAGACCCCACCCATCACCGCTCGCAGTCTTGAGGGCGCCGAGCTCGACATGACCCGCCTCGCCACTGCCGCACCCACTCAATTGGAGACCGGACTGCGGCCCATCGCCACCGCCTACATCGCCTGGCTCAACGAGCAGGAGCGGCATCGCGCGCGGCTTCCGGAGCATCTGGCGAAGGTGGCCGAGGAGCCCGTCGAGGAGGCCCGCCAGGTCGCCGACCAGCTCGCCGACGGCATCGACCTCCTCGTGGCCGACACCCGGTCGGGGGCCGAGGCCCGCCGCTGCTTCGCCTTCATGAACCGCATCATGGCCGATCAGCGCATCCACTCCCAGATCGCCGACATCAGCCACCGCCACCCCGAGACCTCCGTCGCCGACGCCCGAGCCGAAGTCCTGAGCGGCCGGTTCCCCCACCACTGGCGCGTCTTCCAGCTCGCCTTCATCCTCATGCAGATCCGCGCCTTGACCGAACCGACCCTGGAACGCCGCTCCGGCGGTCCCAGCGGCGACATGTCCACCCTCGAACTCCTCTTCTTCCCCACCGGCGGCGGCAAGACCGAGGCCTACCTGGGACTCGCCGCCTACGCCATGGCGGCCCGACGCCTCCAGGGGCGCGTCGACACCCCCGACGGGCCCCTCGACGGCGCCGCCGGCGTCACCGTCCTCATGCGCTACACCCTGCGCCTGCTCACCTCCCAGCAGTTCCAGCGCGCCACCACCCTCATCTGCGCCGCCGAGCTCGCCCGCCGTGAGGACCCCGCCACCTGGGGCGACGAGCCCTTCCGCATCGGCCTGTGGGTCGGCACTGCGGTCTCACCCAAACGCGTTGAGGAGGCCGCCACCGAGATCGCTCGCGTCAACGAGCAGGACGGTGCCGGATACCGCCTCACCGTGCTCCAGCTCGGCCGCTGCCCCTGGTGCGGCAGGACCCTCGACCCCGGCTGCGTCAAGTCCGACACCAGGGCCGGCCGCATCTACGTGCGCTGCTCCGACCCGCTCGCCGCCTGCCCCTTCTCCGAGGGCGGCCGGGTCGGAGACGGCATCCCCGTCCTCACCACGGATGAGGAGATCTACAGGCTCGTCCCTGCCTTCGTCATCGCCACCGTCGACAAGCTCGCCCGCCTCGCCCGCGAGAGCCAGGCCGCCTCCCTCTTCGGCTACGTCGGGCGACGCTGCGAGCGCCACGGCTACCTGCCCCATCCCGCCCACGACCGCACCATCGACGCCTTCGGCTGCACGGCCATCACCGGCCACAGGAAGGAAGCCGGCATGCCCTCCGCCGCCATCCGTCCCACCACCCGACTGCGCCCGCCCGACCTCGTCATCCAGGACGAGCTCCACCTCATCACCGGGGCGCTCGGCACCACCATCGGCCTCTTCGAGGTCGCCGTCGACGCCATGACCACCTGGCGCATGATCGGCCCCGACGGCCGGGTCCTCCCCGTCCGTCCGCTCCTCGTCGGTTCCTCCGCCACCGTCCGCAACGCCCGCGATCAGGCCCGCAGCCTCTACGGGCGCCACACCACAGTCTTCCCGCCCCAGGTCCTCGACGCCTCCGATACCTTCTTCTCCCACGAGCAGGCCCCCGCACCCGATGACCCCGGCCGTCTCTACCTGGGACTCGCCCCCACCGGCGTGCGCATGACCAACGCGGAGATCCAGGTGGCCCAGGTGCTGCTCGCCGCCGGTCAACTGCTCCTCGACCGGGACGAGGCTCCCGCACCGGACCGCCCCCCGGCCGCCGACCCGTACATGACTCTCGTCGGCTATTACTCGGCGACTCGCGAACTCGCCGGCATGGCCCGCTACGTCCAGGATGACATTCAGACCGCCGTCACCAAGGGCCTGCCCGCCTCCCGCCTCCCCCGGCGTCGCGGCACCACTTTCGGCACTCTCACCCTCGGCGAGCTCACCAGCCGCATCGCCTCGGCCGACATCACCCGCACTCTGGAGGACATGGCCCTGCCCTTCGACGTCGAGCACGACACAACCGCAGCGAGAGCTCGCGCAGGACGGGCCCGCCGCGCCGGGAAGCAGCTGCCCTCGCGGGACCGCTCGCCCTACGACATCATCCTGGCGACCTCCATGCTCCAGGTGGGAGTCGATGTCTCGCGGCTCGGACTCATGCTCGTCGTCGGCCAACCCAAGAACACCGCCGAGTACATCCAGGCCTCCTCGCGCGTCGGCCGTGACCCGAGTCGTCCGGGACTCGTCGTCACCCTGTGCAACTGGGTGCGCCCTCGCGATCTCGCTCATTTCGAACAGTTCCGTCACTACCACGAGACCTTCTACGCCCGCGTCGAGCCCCTGTCCGTCACGCCGCTGTCCTCCACCTCTCTAGAGCGGGGCTTGCCCGGGGCTCTCGTCGCCGCCACCAGGGTCACTCAGGGCGGCGTTCCCAATGGGCTCAACCCCGAGCGGAATGCGTGGATGATCGACGAGCAGGAGGCGGCGCTCGATCGGCTCGTGGCGACGATGACCGAACGCGCGGCGCAGGCGGGGGACGAGGAGTCCGCCAAGGACGCGCGCATCCGTCTGCTCGGAGAACTCAGGACATGGCAGCAGCTCGCCCGGCGAGTCCGTCAGGATCGTGAGTTCCTTGCCTACGAGAAGACACCCTCGTCGGCCGGGAGCCCGCCTTACCAGGCGCTCATTCGCAGCGCCGAGTCCAGTGGCCGGAGGAGCGCGGACGGGGCTCCCTTCGTCGTCGCCAACTCCATGCGGGAGGTCCAGCCCGAGATCAACCTGCTGGTCTCCCCGGACCCGGCCAGGCTCGCCTGGACGGAGCCCGACGACGCCCCGCGCTGGGAGGCCCAAAGCCCGAAGGAGGACCAGCGGTGAGACGCACGCCGAGCAACCGCCCGGAGCGCCAGGCGGACCTGCGCGCCCAGGGGTGGGACGTCGACCCGCTCGGCGACGGCGACGCCCTCGATGAAAGGCAGGCCCGGAAGAACTACGCCAAGGTGGGCACCGCTCGCCCATCCTCCCTCCTCTACACCAACGGACCCGGTTCGATCATCGATCTGCCGCACTTCACGGTCATGCCCACGGGTCTGGACGATTGGGACCGTATCTGGGAACGCCGTCGGCACGTTCCGAAGATCCAGGCGCCGAGGCTTCTCGATACCGTCCGGGTCTGGCTCGGGCGCCAGGTGAGCGAGCTGCGCCCTTTCCCGCACCAGGAGACCGCCTCGCCCTACTCCCGCGAGGGGAATGACCTCGGGATCCCGGCGCGGATCTTCCCGCAGTGGCTGCGCTGCACCGGATGCGACCTGCTCGCCCCTCTGCGCGAGCTCGTCGAGGGGTACTCCAACACGCATCGTTTCCGCAGCGACGAGGCCGTCGTCCGCCACGAGGGCTGCTCCGGGCGGCGTACGGCACATGCCGCCGCCACGGGTGCACGAAAGCCGCGCCGCGGCAGGAGCGCGCCCCTGTGCGTGCCCGCCCGATACCTCCTGGTCTGCCCCGACGGGCACGTCGACGAGTTCCCCTACGACTGGTGGGTCCATGAGGGCGGTCGCTGCCCGAAAGCGGAAAGACCCCGCCTGGCCATGACCGACGCCAGTGTCGGCCGGGGCGCCAGCGCCGTCGTCCACTGCCGCTCCTGCGGTGCCCGGCGCGGCATGAACGAGGCTCAGGGAGAGGTGGGCCGCGCCAAGCTCCCGCAGTGCCGCGGGCGGTTCCCGCATCTCGGCGGATTCACACCGGACGGATGCACCGCTGAGGTCCGGCTCATGCTGGTGGGCGCCTCCAACCTGTGGTTCCCGGTCCTCCAGTCGATCGTCGACATGCCACGCCTCGACCTCGAGGCGCAACGGCGGAGTGATGCGGAGCTTCTGAGAGGAGTCGATGATCTCACCGCCTACCGGAATGCCTTGCCCTTCCTTCGCAAGTTCATCAGGGCCGATGTCGATCTTCCGAACCGCCTGGCGGATTTGAGCGATGAGGATCTTGCGGTTGCGCTCGATCGCGCGCTCGCGCCGGCCGCCGTCGAGCAGCAGTCGGCCCAGAGGCGCTGGGACCCCATCGACCTGCTCGTCCCCGAGTGGCATTACCTCCAGCAGGAGCCGCCCGAGCCCCGGCACGAGGACCCCGAGTCGGGACTCATCGTCTCCCCGCGCCCCCTGGGCGGGACGAGCATGGATGGCTTGACCCGGGTGCTCGCCGTCGACCGGCTCCGCAGGGTCAACGCCATCCTCGGGTTCACCCGGGTGGATGAGGTTGAGCGGGTGGCCGACGCCGGAGCGCGCCTCGTCCCCCTGTGCCGCAATCGCATGCCGCAATGGGTACCCGCCACAGTGGATCGCGGGGAAGGAGTCTTCCTCGAACTGGACGAGGAGCGGGTGCACCAGTGGGAGGAGAAGGTCGCGGACTCCGCGCTGTGGAAAGCCCATGTAGAGGCGCATCGCCGCAACTACGACAACCGCCTGTCGGAGACGGCCGCTGCCGATAACCATCTCACGCGGATGGCGCCGCCCAGGTACTGGCTGGTGCACACGTTCGCCCACGCCCTTCTCCGTCAGATGGCCATGTCCTCCGGATACGCCGCAGCGAGCCTGAGCGAGCGGATCTACGCCTGGCCCCGGCGCGAGGCCGAGGATGACATGGAGCAGCGCGACCCGGCCGCCGGGCTGCTCATCATGACGACTGCCTCCGACTCCGACGGAACCCTCGGGGGGCTGGTGAGCTTGAGCGAGCCGCATCGGCTCCGGGAGATCGTGAGGGCCGCACTTGCCGGCATGATGCGCTGCTCCTCGGACCCCGTGTGCTCCCAGCGTGTTCCGCGCGATCCCGAGGACTTCCTCCACGGGGCCGCCTGTCACTGCTGCACCATGGTCTCGGAGACCTCGTGCGAGAGGGCCAATCGTTTCCTCGACCGCCGTTTCGTGGTGCCGCTGCCCGGGGAGTACGGGGAGCACCGCGGGGAGCCCTTCGCCGATCTCGCCTTCTTCGAGGACCCATGTGGATGAGGATGCCGTGGCCGCGCTCGCCGCGGAGCTGAGCGGCCGGGAGGCGGGGACGCTCGCGCGGGCTCTTGGCTCGGGGCGGACCCTCACCCAGACTCTCGGAACGCTTGACGCCGGGCGGCGCCGGGTGCTGCGGCCCTTGATGGAGGCGGCGGGCGTCGGACCACGGATGCGGGAGACATCGGTGCTCGTCCTACGGGCGATCGAGGCGGCTCGGGGGCGCGAGTGCGAGACGACACCCGTATGGACGATGCCCGAGCGAGCTTGCGGAGCAGGGCTCAGCGGCAGTGTCACGGCTGCCCTCGGACGCCTGGTCGAGGGTGCGTATCACTCGGTGACGATCTCGACCTACAACCTGGCTCCGTCATCGGGACTGTGGGCGGCGATGACGGGGGTGTCCTCCCGACCTGAGGTGAGCGTGCGCCTGTACATGGATGCCGACGTCGCTGACCAGGGGCTCGGGCCGCAGCCCCATGCGCTCTCGACACTCCAAGCCGCACGGCGCCTCGAGCGGGCCGTCGTCCTATGCCCGGCCGTTGATGACAAGGGTCGGCGTGTGCGCAACCACGCCAAGTTCCTCGTCGTCGACCACCAGATCCTCGTCGTGACGAGCGCTAATCTTTCCTTGAGCGCCGAGGAGCGCAACGTCGAGTTGGGCCTGCGGATCGACGATCCGCTTCTCGCTCGCGCAGTCGAGGACCAGATGCGCGCCCTGGAGGACGTCGGGATCTACGAGCGGGTCGGCAGGAAGAGGTAGCTCGACCGTCATGAGGACTACACGAAGCGAAATCCGAAGAGTCCGCCCGACTCGCCCTTGTCGGTCAGGACTGGGTCGATGACATAGTCGCGACGGTCGAACCCTTCTTGTGCGACGGATTCAAGCCGGTCCGAGTTCATGGTGACGATGTACTGGAAACCGTGCTCATCGGCCAAGCGCGCGCCGATATTGAGGCAGGAGGCGACCTGACGATCATCCATGGAGTCGTACAGAAGTGAGTCGTGGACGAGGAGGCGGGGCGCGCGGCCAATGCGGATTGCCGAGATGAGGCACACGACGTCCAGGAGGAAGATCTTGACCTCGGAGATCCCGGTCGAGGCGTCACCGTCGATCTTCGGGACGACCTTGAGGACACCCTCTTTCGTGGGCTCGATGAGGAGCGAGACGCTCCGATCGTCGTAGATCTCCTCTCCGAGCCGTGAGAACAGCGCCATGGCATCATCGAGCAACGAGGCTCGCTCGGATCGCTCAGCACGCAGCGCAGTCTCGGCTTGAAGAGACATGGCTTTGAGACGAAGCTGTCCTTCCGCGAGGGCCTCGGCCTGCTCGAGCCGCTGCTCAAGGTCGGCGATGGAGGTCTCCAGCCTGGACAGATCGGCCTCGGCGGCCCGGAACGTATCCAAAGCCATCGACTGCTCCAGCAGGCCCATGACTTTTGCGCGCTCGGCGTCGACGCGCCGGATCTCCTCCTCGATCGAACGAAGCCGGCTCTTGGTGGATTCAAGTTCCGATCGGAGGAAGAACTGCCGATTGCGGACTACGGAGGCGTGGAACTCGGTGACCTCGTCGAAGCGGCGTGTGACGGCGTCAGGAAGAAGCAAGCCGACTTCATCGTACAACTCCTGAAGCCGGGTTTCGGACGAGACGGGCGCAGGTTCCATGAAAAGAGTCGGTTGCTCGGCCTTGGTGACCTGCTCAATCTCGGTTTGTCGTCGACGAAGAGCCAGGGCGGACTCGTTGAGAATCCGCAGTTGAGCGGACAGGTCATCGGCCTCACGCTGGTGGTCCGCGTACTGTTCATCCACCTTGAAGGCGGCGAGGTCATCCTTCAGGTGCTGGCGTCGTGCCCTCGCTTGAGCAAGTCGAGCGCGAAGCTCGGCGTCCTCAAGGCTGAGGGAGGGCAAGGCGCCGCTCTTGATGACACTCTTCAATTCTTGACGATGCTTCTTCAGAGCGGCTACCTCCACCGCCTTGTCGAGAACCTCCGATGAGAACCCGAGAAGGTACCCGATCCTCGTGCCGCTATCGATGACCGATTCTCGGGGGAAGGTTTTAATAGCATCCTGAAAATATGTGCGTACCAGTTGTCCGGCGAGTTGTCCCACTGTAGGGCGTGCCACCTCCGGAGAAAGACCGAACGCTTCGGTTCCCAGGTGAGCTTTCCACTCCTCGATGCGCCACGAGGATCCGTCAACGGTGATCTTTGTCGTCGGTGAAAGCGGCCTCTCGATCATCGTGGGGGAGTCGCCCAAAATGACGGAGGCATTGAAGGCGTGATCGCGTAGATCGGTATTCTTCAAGCTTGCGTCCAAATTGCCGCCGAGCAGGTATCTCAGAAGTTTGACGAAGCTTGTCTTGCCCGCCCCATTCCTGCTGTCGCCCATGGTCGACTCGCTGGTCCTGTCCGCCAGAAGGATGTTCATCCCGTCGTGGAAGACCAGCGTTCGGAATCGGGAGTCGGAGGAGCCGAGCTTATGCAGGAACATGGCGGCGCTCCAACTCCTGATTGTCGTTCCAGCGCACGGCCTGAACGGTGAAAAGCATGGTGAGTGCGAGCGCGAACCAATCGAAGGCGATCTTGCTGTGGCGGCCATTACGGGAAGTGTCTCGCTGGAACCGTTCCCACAGGGCGGACACGGTCGCGGGTGTCTCCAGCAGTCCGATGAGGGTTCCGCCCACGCTGAGCAGCGCCCGGTCGGGGGAGATTCCTTTAGTCGGGAGCAACATTCGTGTCACCTCCTGAGTTGTGGTCCGGTGGGGGCTCTTCGAAGATGTCGCAGGAGTCGAAGAAATAAGCGGTCACGGCGTAGACGGCGTTCGCGCGAGGGGACGAGTGGCGAAATCCTTCACCGCCAAGAGCGGTGTACACTGCCTCCACGATCTCCGAGGGAATGGTTGTTGCCGCTTTCTCTCTTTCGTATATGTCGCGGAAGCGGCGGGCCTTCGCGTCGCGGAGGTCGGGGGATGACTGCTCGGCGAACCAGTTGTCTATCCTTGAGGCTTGAATGCGTCCTTCGTTGAACTCGTGCTGATTGTTTTGAGGGATCTGATTGAAATTCATTTTCGTCTTGGGGACAGCCCTGATATGTTCTCGGATATGGGCCGGATCGGGTGCGCTACCCGTTAACTGATCGATGAGTTCGACGAGGTCGTGTAACTCGACATCCTGGGCCCTGGGGACGCCTGGGATGAGGTCGTCTAACTGCTTCTCCGTGAGGCATGAGACGGCGTGGCTCCATAAGTCGTCGGGCGCTTGCCAGAGTTCCACGTTGATGGGACGGCTAGAATCCTGGCCATGCTTCTCACGCAATTCAATGATGCGGTTGACCGTTTTCGGTCCGATAGAGGCGTTCGTGACGAAACGCCAGGTTGTGAAAGTGGACCATTGGTCGAGGGCGCGATTCAGATCTGAGGCGAGCTTATTGGCGGTCCGACCATCCTTCGTGGTGTCGGCGGTGTCGAGGCCACGGCGCAGGTCGGCCCCGTAGCACGCGTAGAGGATTGTTCCTCCGTCGGCGATCCCGTCGCACCCGCCATCGCCGTCCGCGCCCATGGAATCAGGGTTGATGAAGTCGGAGTGGAGGTGGGAGAGGATGTCTGCGACGTACTGCTCGAACTCTCCCCCGGACCAGTGACAGCGATCGTTGTGCTGAGACCGGTACCAGGGCTTCCAAGCCGGGTCGATCATCGGTGTCACAACATGGTCCGCGTGGTAGGTGGGGCGGTTCGTATGTGTGAGTTCAGGGTACCCGCTCGGTATGACGTGTATCGCGTTCACGTCGATATAGCCGAGGCTCATGGGTGCGCACCCGGACCACGGAGCCCGGTGCGACGTCGAGGGACGGCGCAGGAGAGGCC
>ERZ773075.769-NODE-769-length-20995-cov-91.4177_pt1 | contig 20995 bp, 18 predicted proteins | sample MGYA00580614_ERZ773075 | MGnify/ENA primary metagenome ERZ773075 (study PRJEB29015, sample SAMEA2738021) | human oral metagenome | biome: human oral; feature: human-associated habitat; material: dental | place: China | collected 2043 ... | reverse complement strand
TCACCTCGGTGCGGCGGGGGACGTAGACGTAGTCGGTGATGTCGGTGAAGACCGAGTCGCGCCCGGCGATCTCGAAGCGCTCGCCACCGGCCTGGACGCTGCAGCCCCCGGACAGGGGCAGGACGAGGTACTCGTGCTCTCCGGTGGGCACGGTCAGACTGCCCCCGGGGGCGAGCGCCACCACCCGCAGGGAGGACCATTCCCAGCCGGCCCGCTCGGGGGTCAGGTCCAGCTCGTAGCTGTCGTGGGCGAGCTCGCCGGCACGGATGACGTAGCGGGACTGGCCCGACGTCTCGGGCTGGGCGGGGTGGTCGGTGTGACCCATGGTGGTGCTCCTTCGGCTCCTGGTACTGGTGCGGATTGTCTCGTATGTGCGGCCCGGCCGGGGCCGATCGGCGAAGCGCGGGGCGTCCGGCCCTCCGAGTGCGTCAGGCGCTCACAGCAGGGCGACGGCGGCGTCGACGGCCGCTTCGACGTCGTCATTGCGGGGGTAGAGCAAGGATCGGCCCACGACCAGGCCCCTGACGCCCGGCAGCTCGAGGGCAGCCGCCCAGGAGGCCCGGGTGGCCTCGGGGTCGGCGGAGACCTCGCCGCCCAGGATAAGGCTGGGCAGAGAGGTGGAGGCCATGACCCGTCGCATCGAGGCGGGCTCGCTCACGCAGGGCAGCTTGAGCCAGGTGCGGGCTGAGCTGCGGCCCAGTGCCTGGGCGATGCAGATGGAGCGGATGACCGCATCCTCGCTGAGGTCGTTGACGATGCGTCCGTCCTCCCACCGGGAGATGAAGGGCTCGATCATGGCGTTCAGCCCGCGCTCGGACAGGGAGTCGATGGCCTCGGCACTGGCCTTCAGGGTCGCGGCGCTGGCAGGGTCGGCGTAGTTGATGCGGGTGAGCATCTTGCCGCCGTCGAGGTGGGAGGCCTCGATGCCCTCGGCGTCGTAGGCGCCGAAGCGGTCGTCCATCTCGAAGGAGGCCCCCTGGAGGCCGATCCGGTTCATCGAGCCCCACACGAGCTTTCCATCCAGGGCACCCAGGAGCGCCAGGTCCTCGATGATCTCGGCGGTTCCGAGGAAGCCGTTGACGCCGGGGCGGGACAGCGCCGTCACGCAGCGCTGGAGGAGGTCCTCGCGGTCGGCCATCGCCAGGGGCCGCTCGCCGGCGCCCAGAGCCCCGCGGGCGGGGTGGTCGCAGGCGATGACCATGAGGCGGCCGGCCCCCGATAGGTCGGCGCGGGGGCGCTGGGCCAGCACCCGGCCGATGCGGGCGGGGTCGGTCGCCCGGACCTCGGTGACGACGTCGGTCAACGGCCTGGGACCGCTGGCGGAGACGGAGCCAGCGGCGGGAGTGGGTGTCGTGCTCATCGGGGGTCTCCTCACAGGTCCGTCAGGCCCGGGGCGACCTCGTCGCGGCGGGCGCGCATGAGCTCGAGCAGCTCGGACTCGGTGGGCATGGCGGTGGAGCACTCCAGGCGGGAGGAGACGATGGCTCCGGCTGTGGAGGCGGCGAAGATGGTCTTCTCCAGGGACCACCCCGACAGCAGACCGTGACAGATAGCCCCGCCGAAGGCGTCACCAGCACCCAGGCCGTTCTTCGTGGTCACCGAGGTCACGGGCATCTCCACCCGCTCGGTGCGGGTCTTGGCCAGCGTCCCCTCAAGCCCCTGCTTGACGATGGCCAGCTCGACACCGGCCTCCAGGAGGGCGTCGGCTGCACGCTCGGGCTCGCTCTCGCCGACAGCGACCTCGCACTCCTCACGGTTGCCGATGGCGACAGTGACCTTGGGCAGGATCTTGGAGACCTCGCGGTGGGCCGTCTCCTTGTCCTTCCAGAACATGGGGCGGTAGTCGAGGTCGGCGATCGTGAAGCGCCTCCGGTCACGGGTGCCCAGGGCCGCGTGGTGGGCCGAGCGCGAGGGCTCCTTGCTCAGTCCGGTCACCGAGATCCAGAAGATGGAGGCGTCACGAATGGCATCGAGCGGCAGGTCCTCCCAGGTCAGCTCCAGGTCCGGGGCCGAGGGCTCGCGGTAGAAGTAGAGGGGGAAGTCATCCGGCGGGAAGATCTCGCAGAAGGTGACCGGGGTGTTGTAGGCGGCCTTGGTGACGACGTGACGGTCGTCGACCCCCAGGCGGCGCATCTCGGTGCGCACGAAGCGCCCGAAGGGGTCGTTGCCCACTCCGGTGAGCACGGCGGAGCCGTGCCCGTAGCGGGCGGCGGCGACGGCCACGTTGGTGGGGCTACCGCCCAGGAACTTGCCGAAGCTCTCCACGTCCTCCAGACCGACGCCGACCTGGAGGGGGTAGATGTCGATGCCGCAACGTCCGATGGTCAGGACGTCAAGCGGCTTGTGGTTGTCGGACCTTCTGCCGGGCGTAGCCGTCCCAGCCGCCTCGGTCGTCTCGCTGGTTGCAGTCGTTGCTGTCGTCACGGTGATCGCGTCTCCACATCCTTGGGGCCCGCAGGACTCCAGGAGTGGGACCCGCGCCGGGCGTCACAGCGAAGCCTGCCTCACCGCAGACCCCAGGTCAAGCATTTGTCAGAACATTTGACGTCCGATGGCCGCCTTGCACCCTCGATACGACCATCGATATAAACAATCGTTATGACGATGGCGCGTGACATCGACACATGCCCTCCGTATGCTCAACCATCATCACGTCTGACGCACAGGCTTATCTCATGTCCGATTCAGCATCACCCTTCGCCCTCGACATCACGATCGATCGCTCCTCCAAGACACCGCTGCACACACAGATCTCCGAACCCCTGGCCTCACTCATCCTCGACGGCACACTGTCTGCCGGCACCCGCCTCGAGGACGAGCTCTCCATGGCCAAGCGCCTGGAGGTCTCCCGCCCCACAGCACGCCAAGCCCTTCAACACCTGGTGGACCGCGGTCTGGTCAAACGCCGTCGGGGCGTGGGAACGATCGTCTCCCCCATGCACGTCCACCGGCCGATGCAGCTGACCAGCCTCCTGTCGGACCTGTCCGCGGCCGGCCACACGACCTCCACCACCGTCCTGGACTACACCGCTCGTGAGGCTGACGCCGAGGACGCCGAGCACCTCGAGGTGGAGGAGGGCACCGCCACCATCTCCTGCACCCGCATCCGCTGCGCCGACGGCGAGCCGATCGCGGTCCTGTCCAACCTCATGCCGGCCTCCATCGCCCCCACCCTCGAGGAACTGGAAGCAGGAGGGCTCTACGACCTTCTGCGCGCCAAGGACATCATCCCCACCACCGCCAAGCAGGTCATCGGCGCCCGCAACGCCACCACCCGCGAGGCCGAGCAGCTCCACGAGCGCCGTCGCGCCGCCCTGCTGACCGCCACCCGCATCACCTACGACCAGTCCGGGCGCGTCATCGAGTACGGCCAGCACATCTACCGAGCCTCGCGCTACACCTTCGAAACCTCCCTGTTCTCGAGCTGACCTTTGAGGCCGACGCCGGTTCCCGCGAAGGCAGCACCGCGACTCTCAGGAATCTTTGTCCTGACAAATGGTTGACAGACGGAACCGGACACACTTCAATAGGGGCTACCGGACCGCGGCTGCAAGGACGCCTGCGCGGATGAACCCGAAAGAGAGCACAGAACAGATGAGCATCGAATACACTCCCGGCCCCCTTCTCGACGCTGCTCGCAACACGCCCACCGCACTGTGGAACGACTCGGCCGACCCCGACGAGCTGCGCCAGTCCATCTCCTTCGGCGGCGTGGGCGCCACCTGCAACCCCACCATCGCCTACACCTGCATCAACCAGCGCAAGGACGTGTGGCTCCCCCGCATCGCCGAGCTCGCCGAGGAGATGCCCGAGGCCACCGAGTCCGAGATCGGCTGGCAGGTCGTGCGCGAGATGAGCATCGAGGCCGCCACGCTGCTCGAGCCCATCTTCGAGGAGCACAAGGGACGCAACGGCCGCCTGTCCATGCAGACCGACCCGCGCCTGGCCCGCAGCGCCAAGGCCCTGGCCGACCAGGCCGAGGAGTTCTCCAACCTGGCCAAGAACATCATCGTCAAGATCCCCGCCACCTCCGTGGGCGTCAAGGCCATCGAGGACGCCACCTACCGGGGCGTGTCGGTCAACGTGACGGTCTCCTTCTCGGTGCCCCAGGCCGTGGCCACCGGCGAGGCCATCGAGCGCGGCCTCAAGCGCCGCGAGGCCGAGGGCAAGGACGTCTCCACCATGGGTCCGGTCGTCACCCTCATGGGCGGCCGCCTGGACGACTGGCTCAAGATCGTGGCCAAGCGGGACAAGCTCTTCCTCGACCCCGGCCACCTGGAGTGGGGCGGCGTGGCCGCTCTCAAGCGCGCCTACCAGGAGTTCCAGGCCCGTGGCCTGCGCGCCCGCGTGCTGTCGGCCGCCTTCCGCAACGTGCTGCAGTGGTCCGAGCTGGTCGGCGGCGACCTGGTCGTCTCCCCGCCCTTCGCCTGGCAGAAGCTCATCAACGACTCCGGTTACAAGGTCGTCGAGCGCATCGACGAGCCCGTGGCTCCCGAGATCATGGAGACACTCCTGTCGATTCCCGAGTTCGTGCGCGCCTACGAGCCCGATGGCATGACCCCCGAGGAGTTCGACTCCTTCGGCGCCACTCGCCGCACCCTGCGCGGATTCCTCCAGGCCGACGCCGACCTGGACGCCCTGGTGCGCGACGTCATCATGCCCCAGCCCTGATCGGACCCGATCCGGCCGGCCCGGGTCCCGGTGGGAACCCGGGCGGCCACCGGCGGCATCCGCCGCACCGGAGCGGGCCGCGGCGTGCTCAGACACGTTCCGCGCGTCGTCGACCCGCCCACCCCACCACTGACCGCAGTTCAGACACCAACCCAGACACACACTCACACGCAGAAGGAGCAAGGATGCTCTCCATCGCCGTCATCGGCGCCGGCCGCATCGGCCACGTCCACGCCAAGACCATCGCCGCCCACCCCCAGGCCCGTCTCGCGCTGGTCTGCGACCCCTTCGGGGACGCCGCCGAGAAGCTCGCCGCCGACTACGGGGCCCGGTCCTGCAAGGACGCCGAGGAGGTCTTCGCCGACCCCGAGATCGACGCCGTCATCGTCGGCTCGCCCACGCCGCTGCACATCCCCCACCTGCTGGCCGCCGCCAAGGCGGGCAAGGCGGTGCTGTGCGAGAAGCCGATCGCCCTGGACATGAAGGACGTCGAGGCCGCCCAGGCCGAGCTCGACTCCGTCAAGGTCCCCGTCATGTTCGGCTTCAACCGCCGCTTCGACCCCAGCTTCGCCGCCGCCCGCGCCGCGGTCAAGGCCGGCAGGATCGGCGACATCGAGCAGCTGACCATCATCAGCCGTGACCCGGCCGCCCCACCGGCGGAGTACATCAAGGTCTCCGGCGGCATCTTCCGCGACATGACCATCCACGACTTCGACACCGCCCGCTTCTTCCTGGGTGAGATCGAGGAGGTCTACGCCGCCGGACAGAACCTCGACCCGGCCCTGAAGGACACCGGCGACTTCGACGCCGCCGTCGTCACCCTCAAGGCCGCCTCGGGCGCCGTGGCCACCATCATCAACAACCGCCACTGCTCCTCCGGCTACGACCAGCGCCTGGAGGCCTCGGGACGCGAGGGCGCCCTGTTCGCCGAGAACATCCGCGCCACCACGGTGCGCCTGTCCAACGGCGAGGTCACCGACGCCCAGGAGCCCTACCTCGACTTCTTCCTGGAGCGCTACGCCGACGCCTACCGCATCGAGCTGAGCGCCTTCATCGAGGCCGTCGAGGCCGGCACCACGCCTCCCACCGGCATCGACGACGCCATCGCCGCCCTGCGCCTGGCCGAGGCCGCCACGGAGTCGGCCCACTCCGGCCAGCCGGTGCGCCTGAGCTGATACTCGGGCGAGCCACGTAGAGGCCGTCGACCGTCAAGGCCTGTTGCGTACGTCCGTAGTGGAGGCGTGGTCCCCTTCGGTCTCGCCAGGGGCTCGGGTCCGACTCCGAGGACCGGCATCAAGCCGTCAGGTACGAATGCGCGGACACGCAACCATCGCGTGTTCGCAACAGGCTCTAGCCGCAAGGCATGACGGGTGTTCTCCTCCTTCAGGAGGAGAACACCCGTCATCCGTCTCCTCCGAAAGGTCGAATCTCATCCACCTGGAGGTTGCACACCGACGGCTCCTCGATTCCGTCCGGTGACTGAGGAAACCTACATCGCATCGTCGTTAGCGTTGTAGGGGTCCGGGCACCGCGGGAGCAGGGCTCGGGCCGGGCCCACTGGCCGGCGTGAGCCGGGCAGGAGACCCAGCACCACCCGCAAACCGCTCTCGTCCATCCCAGGCCACTGCGGGCGGTGGAGACCGATGACGACCAGATGACGACCACTGACACCGCAAGGAGAGTCACCCCCTGATGAGACCCACACCCCTGGCCGCCCGGAAGGCAGGCGCGGCCCTGGCAGTGCTGATGCTGTCAACCGCACTAGCAGCCTGCCAACCAGACGGCTCCACCGACGCCGCCACACCCACAGCCACCAACCAGGTCAGCACCCCGGCCGGCAATCCCACTGACGGCAGCACCACCGGCCCCACCGACGACTCCACCGGCGGCGACGCTACCGGGACCGCGACGCCCACCGCTGCAGGCACATCCACCGACCAGACCAGCACCCCCACCAACGGTTCCACCTCCAACCCCACTGGGGGTTCCCAGGGCGATGCTCCCCGAGGGCTGGAGAGCTTCTACAACCAGGACATCGACTGGGAGGACTGCTCGAACGAGACCACGACCTTCCAGTGCGGGACGGTGACCGTTCCCCTGGATTATGAGCACCCGGACGGCCAAACCATCACCCTCGCGGTGAAGAAGCTCCCCGCCTTAGACGGCGACGCCGAGCACGGCTCCCTGTTCAACAACCCCGGAGGCCCCGGCCTCAGCGGCATCGAGCCAATGAAGGACCCTTCCTCCATGCCCGAGAGCCTCCGGACAGGTTACGACATGATCGGGTTCGACCCTCGTGGAGTGGGGCAGTCCACCCCGATCACCTGCTGGAGCGAGGACGAGATCAAGCAGTACCTGGCCAATCCCAACGACCCCAACAACCCGGCGAACTGGATCGAGGACGTCACGTCCAAGAACATGACGCCCCAGGAGAAGTTCGACCGGGGTGCGTCCAATGCTGCCAGGTGCGCCAAGCACTCCAAGGTCCCTGAGCTGCTCGACCACGTCGGCGCCCGCGACGTCGCCCGTGACCTGGACGTCCTGCGCGCCACCAACGGCAACGCGAAGCTGAACTACCTGGGCACCTCCTACGGCACCTACATCGGAGCCCTCTACGCCGACCTCTTCCCGGGCCGCGTCGGACGCATCGTCCTGAACGGGGCCATGGACCCCTCGAAACGATCGACCGATGAGAGCGGAGCCGAGACGACAGCCTTCAAGGAAGGTGTTCTGCGTCAGTATGTCGAGCACTGCCGGGCCCAGAGCGCCTGCCCCCTGACCGGCTCCACGGACGAGGCGGTCGCCCAGCTGGCCGCCTTCGTCGACGGCCTGGACAAGAACCCGCTGACCACCCCGGACTCCGACACCACCGTCAACACAATGGACGCCACCGTCATCATCCAGGAGCTCGCCGTCGCACAGCCGGACTGGGAGGCACTGACCGCCATGCTCACCCCAGCGATGACCAACCACGACGGCACCCTCATGGCCAAAGCGAAGCAGAACTTGGGTGAGGCGCCACCAACGACTGTCGAGGCGGCGGTCAGCGCCGCCAACGCACAGGTCATGCGCGGCGCGGTCACCTGCAACGATGACCCCGACACGGGCACCACCGCCTCCGACTGGGACGCGCAGGCAGCCGCTGAGAGGAAGGCCCACCCCTTCTTCGGCGGTATCTCGAGTGGCACGGAGGCCTACTGCCGTGGCTGGGGGCACCGGGGGAAGACCCCGCCCAAGGAGACCCGTGCCGAGGGCTCCGCCCCGATCCTCGTCATCGGGATCACCGGAGATATCCAAACACCTTACTCCTGGGCCCAGAGCCTGGCCAGCCAGCTGGACAACGGCCACCTGTTCACCGTCCAGGGCTACGGGCACGGCACCTTCGCCTGTGCCAGGCCGGCCGCGTTCGACTTCCTCGTCAACGGGACCGTCCCAGCTGAAGGGGCCTCCTGCACCGCAGAGCCTAAGCCGACCGGTGCCGAACCCCAACCCGCCGCCGGCGGAGCCGAGGGCTGACAGACAGCACCACACCCACGAAACCGGGGCCTCGTGCCCACTCCCAGCGAGTGGACCCGAGGCCCCGACCCGTTGAAAGTTCACCGGGGATCCGGGCGCGTCCGCAACGAACCGGGCACTCGGCCGCGGCTCCGAGATCACCCCTACCCTCGTACCTTCACAACATGGCCTAATCCTCCTCGCGCAGGCGGTAGGTGAAGGAGTGAGACTGCCCCACCGCCAGGGCAATGAGGCCCTCGCCGCTGTTGAAGGCGTTGGGTGGGCAGGTCATGGGCTCGATGGCCACTCCCGGCCGGGAGAGCTCATCGGCGGTGTAGGCCTGCACCCAGGGGGTGTCCGAGCTCATGACGACGGCGCGATCCCCCTGCCCACCACGCAGACTCACCTCCCAGACGCCCTCGGGCAGGCAGGTGTAGGCGTTGTCCGTCTGAGTCGTTCCGACGAGCCGGCCGCCCCGCCAGTCCCAGTCGGTGCCCTGAACGCTGCGCCGGTGCGTGGGCGCCATATGCTCATCAACGTCGAGGACCTCGGCCGCCGGGATGGTCAGGACGCAGTCGTCCAGAGGCACCGAGCGCGTCAGGTAGGGGTGACAGGAGACACCGTAGGGGGCGGAGGCGAGCTCACCGTCGACCTCAAGAGCTCCCGGGACCGGCGGTGCGGGGCGGGCCGCGCCGACATTGGTGGCGGTCACCGTGACGCCCAGCCCGTGCTCGGCGTCGAGCTGGAAGAGAGCGCTGACCTCCAGGCTCCAGGGGTAGCCGTAGGAGGCGAGCAGGCTCAGCTCGAGGACCACCTGACTGCGGGGGGCGCCGTCGTCGGGGCCGGAGGGGTCGTCATCGGCGACCTGCCAGTCCATCCACCCGGCCAGGCCATGGAGGGCCGAGCCGCTGGCCGGCTCGTTGCAGGCCACGAGGTACTCGGCTCCTCCGTAGTCATATCGGGCCCCGGCGATGCGGTTGGCCCACGGCAGCAAGGTCTTGCCCTGCCAGCCGGCGGGCAGCGCGGTCTCGGCGTCGAAGGGCATGATGAGGTCGCGTCCCTGCCGACGCAGGTGGACGAGCATGGCTCCCGACGAGGCGATGCGCGCCTCGTAGTCGCCGGCGACCAGGTCGATGAGTTCTCCGTTGATCATGGTTCCTGTCCCGTGTGCGGGGCCTGAGCCCCTTCAGTGTTGGTTTCACCGTTGGTTTCACAACTGCCATCACAGTTGGCATCACCGTACGCCACGCACAGCCCGCGGCGAGGTCATTCATCCCGGCACCGATGATTCACGCAGCACGGGCCGTCGTGTCTCGAATGACCAAGTCGGGTACCACTCGATAGAGACGTCCTCCCAGGGGCCGGTTCTCACCGGCGACCTCCGCTGGGATCCGGCCGTCCTGGCCGTCCTGGTCGGGGTGCATGCGGGCCAGCAGTGCCCGCACCGCCACCTCGGCGATGAGGCCGGCGTCCTGGCGCACCGTGGTCAGGGAGAAGGCCGAGGCCGCAGTCACCGGGATGCCGTCGTAGCCGGTGACGGCCACGTCCTGCGGCACTCGCACGCCCTGGCGACGCAGCTCCATGAGAGCCCCGACGGCGCAATGATCGTTGAAGCACAACAATGCCTCGGGCAGCTCGCCGGTCTCGATGAGGCGGCGGGCCACCATCGCACCACTGTCCTCATCCCCTCCCCCGGGCACCACCCGCACACCACCTCCCAGACCGTGCCGCTCCATCGCCTGACCGAATCGCTTCACCCTCCGCCTCGCAGCGGTCTCCCGCCCGCCGTCCACATGGGTGATACGACGACGCCCTGTGTCGACCAGATGATCGACGAGCAGCTGAATACCGACGTCGTCGCGGGAATGGATCTCGTCGACGTCACTCAGCTCGGTGCTGCTGCCGATGAGCACCGCCGGGGTACGGTCCACGATGTGGGCCAGGGCGTCCACGGAGATGTCGGGGTCAATGAGGATGATGCCCTCGCAGCGCTCCAGCAGTAGGGAGCGCAGCCCATCGGCCACGTCACGGTGTGGGGTGGAGGTGGCTAGGACCAGGCCGTGCCCTAAAGCAGAGGCGGCCTGGTAGAGCCCATCCACGACGAGCCCCTGGTAGGCCTGACCGATGGCGAAGCTGGCGCCGATGAGCCCGGTGTGGCTGCGGCGCAGGAACTGGGCGCGCGGGTCAGCCTGGTAGCCGAGTTCGGCGGCGATGCGCAGGATCTCCTGGCGGGTCTTCCCGGCGACGCCGTCGGAACCGTTGAGAGCCGCCGAGACGGTGGAGATGGAGCGTCCGGCGTGCTCGGCCACGGTCCTGATCGTGACCCGACCGTCGCGTCCTCGAGGTCCTTTCACCGCAGACGCATCCCTTCCCACACCGTTGTGCCTACCGATCCCGCACGTTGCGCAAGACCCGGCACCCGACAGCGGGCACCGTTCTCGCCAATCTTAGCCGACAACGCCGTTTCAGCAGATAGATGACCACTCATAGGTCTACGCTATCCTACCTGTCGGCTGCAGCAGAGAGTCGGTCGACTGGCACACGCCCCGCGACGACATGCGGATGGAGAGCACTCGAGCAGTGCCACCCAAGGCCCTGAATCGCACTGTCGGGATTCACATCCACCTTTCATCTTGTCAGGACAAAGGTGGTCTGATATTTTCCGATGACGCCATTAATGGCGGGGGCTTCCCGGGCCTTCCGGGCGCACCTCCTCACACGCAGCAGCCGACAGCGTTGTCGGAAAGGAACCTTATGACCGACAGGAGAATACTGGGCATCGGAGTCATCTCCCTGGGGTGGATGGGACGGCTTCATGCCCGCAGCTACCGCGCCATCGCCGAGCGCTTCCCCGAGCTGGGCGTGGTCCCACGTCTGATCGCAGCCGCCGACCCGGTGGACCAGGTACGCCAGGAGGCGGTGGACAATCTGGGCTTCGAACGCGCCTACGCCGACTACCGTGAGCTGCTGGCCGACCCCGAGGTGGAGGCGGTCTCCATCTGCGCCCCCAACTTCCTCCACCATGAGATGGCCCTGGCAGCCATCAAGGCCGGCAAGCCCTTCTGGATCGAGAAGCCCATGGGGGTCAGCGCCGCACAGTCCCGTGAGATCGCCCGGGCCGCCGAGAAGGCCGAACTGGCCACCGCCGTCGGCTTCAACTACCGCCACACCCCGGCGATCGAGTACCTGCGCTCCCTGGTGCGGGGTGGCGAGCTCGGCCGCATCACCAACGTTCGCGTCTGGTTCATCGCCGACTACAACTCCTCACCCCTGGGCCCCCTGACCTGGCGGGCCTCGAAGGAGAAGGCCGGGGCCGGCGTCGTGCCCGATCTCATGAGCCACGGCGCGGATCTGGCCCAGTACATCGTGGGGCGTATCGCCTCGGTCACCGCGGTCACCGACACCTTCATCACCGAGCGCCCCATTCCCACCAAGATGGGCATCGGCCACTCCGGCTTCGAGATCGGCGACGAGGTGGGCCCGGTGGAGAACGAGGACTACGTCTCCATGCTGGTGCGCTTCGAGAACGGCACCGTCGGCACCATGGAGTCCTCCCGCGTCAGCGTGGGCCCGCGCGCCGAGTACGTCGTCGAGGTCTACGGCACGAAGGGCTCGGCCCGCTGGAACTTCGAGCGCCTCAACGAGCTGGAGATCTGCCCCGTGCTCGACGGCGGCGCCTCCCACGGCTACACCCGCGCCATGGCCGGTCCCCAGTGGGGTCAGTGGCAGCGCTTCCAGCCCGCCATCGGCACCTCCATGGGCTTTGACGACATGAAGACCATCGAGGCCGCGCAGTTCATCGACTCCATCATCACCGGCAAGCAGGTCGCACCGTCGGCAGCCGACGCCTGGTGCGCCGCGGAGGTTGACGAGGCCGTCGTCGCCTCGGCCGCCGATGGCCAGTGGCACGAGGTGCCCCGTGTCGAGGGCCGGACTACCTTCGACTCCTGAGCCATCCCTCCTTACCACCCCACACACCGACACACATCACATCCATCACGACCATCCTGCGGCACCGTTGCCGCAGGCCTGAGAGGAGACCCCCTATGTCACAGGGAGTCACGACGTCCCTGCGTGGACTGACCAGAGAAGAGCTCAACGAGGCGGTGGCCAAGACCCCGGCCTCGGGCAAGCACCGCGGCGTCGTCGCCATCGCCGCCGTGGCCACGCTCGGCTCACTGCTCTTCGGCTACGACACCGGCGTCATCTCCGGCGCCCTGCCGTACATGTACATGCCCTTCGACGCCAAGGGCCTCCAGCTGACCTCCTTCGAGGAGGGCGCCATCGGCGGCACCCTGCTGGTCGGCGCCGCGCTGGGCGCGCTGCTGGGCGGGCTCATGTCGGACCGCTGGGGCCGGCGGCACAACATCACGGTCCTGGCTGCCCTGTTCTTCATCGGCGCGATCGGAACCACCATCGCCCCCAACGTGTGGGTCATGTACCCCTTCCGCGTCGTCCTGGGCTTCGCCGTCGGAGCCGCCTCCGCGACCGTCCCCGTCTACCTGGCGGAAACGGCGCCCAAGCGCATCCGCGGCTCCATCGTGGCCATCGACCAGCTCATGATCGTCACCGGCCAGCTGCTCGCCTTCTCGATGAACGCCATCATCAACTCCCTCCAGGGCGGCCCGAAGATCACCATCGCCAACGACCCCAGCGGGCACTTCTCCCCGGGCACCTACGTCTTCGATGAGATCACCAAGCTCCAGGCCTCCAAGGGCGGTTCAATGAGCGGGGCCGAGTACCACGCCTTCCTCGACCAGCTCAGCATCAGCGCCGGTAACGGCGAGGCCTGGCGCTACATGCTCGTCCTGTGCTCCATCCCGGCCGTGGCCCTGTGGATCGGCATCCGCCTCATGCCCGAGTCCTCGCGCTGGTACCTGGCCAAGGAGCGCCTCTACGACGCCATCGGCTCCCTCAAGCGCGTGCGCGTCCCGGAGAAGGACGGCTCCATCGAGGACGAGATCATGGAGATGGTCGAGGCTCGTCAGCACGAGAAGGAAGAGGAGTCCCAGCGCAAGGGCTTCAGCCACGTCATGGCCACGCCATGGCTGCGCAAGCTGCTCCTGGTCGGCATCTTCCTGGCCATCGTCAACCAGACCACCGGCGTCAACACCGTCATGTACTACGCCCCCAAGGTGCTGGAGTACGCCGGCATGTCCACCTCGGCCTCCATTACCGCGCAGGTGGCCAACGGCGTCATGTCGGTCGTCGGCTCGGCCATCGGAATCTGGCTCATCCTGAAGTTCCGTCGTCGCCAGGTGCTCATCGGCGACGTCATCGGCGTGGGCGTCACCCTGCTGGGCATCGCCGCGACCTTCCAGTTCTTCATCGCCCCGCACATGGCGAACCACACCACCCCGCCCGCCTGGGCCGCCTACCTCATCCTGGGGCTCATGTCCGTCTTCATGCTCATCGTGCAGTCCTCCAACGGCACGATCGTGTGGACGATGATGGGTGAGATCTTCCCGGCCAACGTCCGCGGCATCATGAACGGCACGGCGATCTTCTGCATGTGGACCGCCAACGCCATCATCACCTGGACCTTCCCGCCCATGATGGAGACCCTGGGCGGCGGCGTCACCTACACCATCTACGGTGTGCTCAACCTGGTCGTGGCCGTCATCCTGTTCAAGATCATGCCGGAGACCAAGGACAAGTCCCTGGAGGAGATCGAGGTCGAGATGGAGAAGCTCTACTCCTGACCCACCCCCAGCACACGCGCTCCCGGGAGGACTCGAAAAGGGCTTGTCAGGACAAAGTCCTGTTGCTAGGTTCGAGGCACGGGCCCACCGCCCGGCACCGATGCCGGCACCCTCCTTCCGGGAGCGCACTACTGGCGGCCCCGAGCCGACGGCGCAGCAGCCGCCCGCGCGTCACCGCCACCTCACCGCACATATCCACTGACCACCGCCCACCACCACCCGAGCGAGAACACGGAGCAACGATGTCCTTCACCCTCGACCCTGCAACCGCCATCTCCGACCCCCACGGCATCTCCTGGGGCATGCACCCGATCACCTGGCGCAATGACGACATCCCCGAGGTCGGCGCCTTCAACACCCTGGAGGACATGCTCCTGGACCTGGCCGACACCGGCTACGCGGGCACCGAGTGCGCCGGCTTCTTCCCGCCCAAGGAGGAGGTCAAGGCCGCCGCCGAGGCCCGCGGCATCAAGATCGTCGCCCAGTGGTTCTCCTCCTTCATCCTGCGCGACGGCGTCGAGGCCGTCATCCCCGACTTCGAGGCCACCTGCGCCTACCTGGAGTACCTGGGCGCCACCCGCGTCGTCGTCTCCGAGCAGACCGGCTCGGTCCAGGGCATCCGCGACGTCTGCATCTTCACCAACAAGCCGGTGCTCACCGAGGAGCAGTGGCCGCTTCTGGCCGAGGGCCTGAACCGCCTGGGCGACGTCGCCCACGCCCACGGCCTCGAGCTCGTCTACCACCACCACCTGGGCACGGTCATCCAGACCAAGGAGGAGACCATCCGCCTCATGGAGCTGACCGACCCGGCCAAGGTCTCCCTCCTGTTCGACACCGGCCACGCCTACGTGGGTGACGGCGACGTCATGGGCCTGCTGGAGGCCACCATCGACCGCGTCAAGCACGTCCACTTCAAGGACGTGCGTCCCGAGAAGATGGAGGAGTCCAAGGCTGCCGAGCGCTCCTTCCTCGACTCCTTCCTGGCCGGCATGTTCACCGTCCCCGGTGACGGCACGATCGACTTCACCGTGCCTTACAAGTTCCTGGTGGACCACGGCTACCGCGACTGGATCCTGGTGGAGGCCGAGCAGGACCCGGCCATCGCCAATCCTCTGGAGTACGCCCGCAAAGCGCGCACCTACTTGGAGGGCACACTCTTCAAGGCCTGAGACGTCACAGGATCGATCCGACCCCCTTCCTGGTCGCCCCCATCGGCTGACGCCTCACCTCGACGCTCCCGACCAGCGATGGTCAGGAGCGTCGTCGTTCCTCCCTTCATGATGCAGCCGACCACTGACCCGCTGCGTCCGTGACCTCCTTGAACTACCGGGTCAACGTCTCAGCCTCCTCGCCGGCTCGGAAGCGCTCGAGCATCATCGGTCTGGTTCTGCCCAACCTGAGCAACGCCTTCTTCGAACAGATCGCCGCCTGTCTGGGCCGGGCGGCCGCCCGGCGCAGCCTCGCCCTGTTCGTCACGGTCGGCTCCGGCCAGCCCGAGGACCTCCTGGGCGAGCACGCGGTGGCCCTGGTGCGCCGCCGCGCCGGACTCACGCCCGACGACGGACCGGACACCGGGAGCGAGGCCCACAGCGTGATCCTGAAGCCACAGCCCATCACCCGGACCTCGTCCCTGGGACGCTGAAGGCGCCCCCGGGACGAGGCCGTGCAGCATTCGCCTCAGCTCAAGCCGGGATCACTTCGGAGCGGTCAGCGCCGCCATGGTGACGTAGTTGTAGGGCTTGTTGAAGTGCGGAAGGAAGAAGATGTCCAGCAGGGCGAGCTTGTCGATGGTGAGCTTCTCCTGGATGGCCAGGGAGAAGGTGTGGATCATCATCGAGATGTCCTCCTGAGAGGCCATCTGGCAGCCCAGGAGGACGCGGCTGGTGCGGTCGAAGACGATCTTGATGGTCACCGGGTGGTTCGGGATCTGCATGAACTCCGGGCGCTGGAGGTCGGTGAACTCGGTGACCACCGGGTCGTAGCCGGCCTCACGGGCCTTGGCCGAGGTCAGACCGGTGGAGACCATCTTGAGGTCGTAGATGCACACGCCGTTGGAACCCTGGACACCGGCGGACTCGAGCGCGGTACCGCACGCGTTGTGGGCGGCCACCACACCTGAGCGCACGGCGTTGGTGGCCAGGGCGATGTAGCTCGAGGCGTCGGCGGCGTTGTCGTGGACGGTGGCGCAGTCACCGATGGCGTAGACGTCCTCGCGACTGGTGCGCTGGTGGAGGTCAACGAGGTAGGCGCCGTTGTCGAAGAGCTCGAGCGACTCCCGGCCCAGCTCGTTGTTGGGGCGGAAGCCCGTGGAGACGACGACCATGTCGACGTCGAAGGTCTCCTTGTCGGTGACCAGGCGCTCGACGCGACCGTCGCCCTCGACGGCGACCGCCCTCTGCCCCAGGGCCAGCCGAATGCCGTGCTCAGCGAGGGTCTGGCGCATGCGCTCACCGAAGTCGGGGTCGTAGTAGCCCTCGAGGGGTACCTGGGCGACGTCAATGAGTGTGACCTCGCGCCCGAGGCGCTCGAATGCCTCGGCGAGCTCAACGCCGATGTACCCGGCGCCGATGACGGCGATACGCCTGATGGACTCGTCCTGGAGCTTGTCCACCATCTCAGCGGCGTTCTGGTAGAGCTTGATGAACTGGACGTTGTCCAGGGTGGCCCTGAACTCCCGGGTTCCCTCGACCAGTTCAAGGCCCGCGATCGATGGGACGATCGGCGAGGAGCCGGTGGCCAGGATGAGCTTGTCGTAGCTCTCAGTGCGGGCCACGCCGTCGGCGACGACGTGGACCTCCTTGGCATCGAAGTCAACGGACTCGACGGCGGTGCGCATGTGGACGGTGGCACCGGCGGCCTCGAGCTGGGCCTTGTCGGAGTAGAACAGACCCTCCGATCCGTCGATCTGCTGCCCCACCCACAGGGCGATGCCGCAGCCGAGGAAGGAGATGTTCGAGTTCTGGTCGAAGACCACAACCTCGTTGTCCGCTCCGTAGCTGCCCAGAATAGTGTTGACACAGGCCGTACCGGCATGGTTGGCGCCGATGACGACGATCTTGCTCATGGTCGGGTTCCTTAAGATCGGGGAGCGTGAGGCACCACCATCCCAGTAGTCCCCACCAACTCCGTTTTATATAGATCCTACATAGGTCGCACCTTAACGGCGATGAAACATCCGCATGACTTCAAGGAACAACCCCCTCCTCGACTCGCCCCTCGAACAGCCCACCGCCCCACCCTCCGACTTTTGGCGGAGCCCTGAGAACCCAACCGAGAACAACCACCCCACCCCTTCTCACAGCCACACAGAACGGCCAGTTTTGTCCGGACAAACTGCAAGACCGACTGACATCACCGTGACCGACCAGTCAGACTGATATCACAACTTCACGCGCGTGAATTCATGGCGGCACCATCCGCCGTCAGCCACCCACCAGTCGAAGAGGTCTCCCGAGACAACCATGAGCACCACGCCCCTATCGGTCGCCGTCATCGGCGCCGGAATGGCCGGCACCACCGGCGCCAACGCCTGACGCCAGGTCGGCACCGTCTTCGACCCGGGTCTGCCGCAGATCCATCTGCACACCATCGCCAAAGCCCACCTTCCCTTCGCCGAGGACGCCGCCCAGCTCGTCGCCGAGGGCCACCTGGGCGAGTTCAACCACTTCGACGGCCGCTACTGGTGCGACTTCGGAGTGGCCCCCTCCATCCCCATGGCCTGGTGCCACAAGAACCCCATGGGCTCGGAGGCCTTGAGCGACGTCGCTGATCTGCTCGAGCTCGCAAGCCTGTACGGCCGGCTCGCCAGCCGACCAGCTGGGCCGACGCCTTTCAGACGCACCGCCACACAACGACATACCGAACGACGTACCGAACGACGTACAAGGAGACCTCTCATGCCACTGAGCTGCACCCGCGCAACCAGGTCTTCGACGCTCCCTTCTTCGAGGGACTCATCGAGGAGACCGGGGCGACCCACATCAAGGTCAGCATGGGTCCCTCCCACCTGCTTCCGGCAGCAGATGGACCCGATCGAGGCCACCAACCGCCTGGGTTCCCTCGTGGGACACGTCCACGCCAAGGACACCAGGATCCTCCCCGGTGCCGCCTATCGCGGGGTCCTGGACACCGGCTTCGGCCACGTGCCGGCCGAGGCCGAGGGCGAGGTCCCGGTGGCCTACGGCTGCTGGTGCAACTCCTGGTCCCAGGACCCGGTCTGGCGGTTCGTCGCCCTCGACCTGGGGCACGAGACAGAGTGCTGGACCGACTTCCTGGCCGCCATCATCGAGGTCGACCAGGAGATGAACGTCAACATCGAGCACGAGGACGCCGAGTACGGCAACGTCGAGGGGCTCCAGAGATCTCCGCACGCATCCTCCTTCAGGCCGCAGCCGGGCTCTGAGCGGCCCTGACAAGCGGCCGCGCCGCATGCGCTTCATGACGCCGACGGCGAGGATCCCGCCCCACCCGGTCCTCGCCGTCGGCGCCCACCCGCTAGGCTGAGCAAACGTCCTGACAAATCTCGACCCTTCACATCCTTCTCAACGCTGCGAGGCAGGCTCGTGCTCCCCACCTTGACCGCAAACACCTGGATCCTGCTCATGGTCGTCGCGGCCCTGTGCGGTATCGCCAAGACCGCCCTGCCCGGGGCGGCCACCATCGCCGTGGCACTGTGCACCGCGGTCCTGCCGGCCAAGGAGTCCACCGGCGCCATCCTGCTCATGCTCATGACCGGTGACCTGCTGGCCGTGTGGAGCTACCGCCACGACGCCGACTTCCACATGCTGCGCAGGCTCGTCCCGGCGGTCCTGGCAGGAGTCGGCGCCGGCGCCCTGTTCCTGCACCTGGCCTCCAACGACTCCACCCGGCGCCTCATCGGCGTCGTGCTGCTGCTCCTGGTCGTCATCACCCTCCTCCAGCGACGCACGGCCGGCTGGAGTGGGCCCGACGGCACTCCGGCCGCCCAGGCACCGCCCTCACCCGCCCCGGCACTGAGAACGGGCGGGGCGTCCGGAGCACCCGCCACCCACACAGCCGGCAGCGGCCTCGCCCGCCTGGCCTACGGAAGCCTGGCCGGCTTCACCACGATGACCGCCAACGCCGGCGGCCCGGTGACCTCCATGTACTTCCTGGCCTGCCATTACCCGGTCAAGGCATTCCTGGGGACGACGGCCTGGTTCTTCTTCCTGGTCAACCTCGTCAAGCTGCCGTTCTCGCTGTCAGCCGGCCTGATCAACGCCACCACGCTGCCACTGACCGCGATCACCGCTCCGGTCGTCACCATCTCGGCCCTGGCCGGCCGCCGGCTAGCCGAGCACATGGACCAGCGGGTCTTCGAACCGATCATCATCGTGCTGACCGTCCTTTCCGCACTGCCCCTGCTGCGATAGCTCCAGGACCGCCCTCAGCAGGCGACGTCTTATTTCTCCGGTTCCTGGAGCACACTCGGGCCGGGGAGACTCTCGCACAGAATCACCTGCGTGACATCACGTCACCGCCTCACACTAAAGCGTTGACGCAATTTATCCTGACCATTACCATATTTATCAGTATGAAGAGTGCTGCTGGTTTTTATTATGTTGATGTGTCATCAGACGAAGGCACCGGTGACGCTGACAACGGCCCTCACCCTGAAGCGCTCCCGGTTGTAGCCGCCCTGGACGGCGCCGACATCCTCGCCGTCAAGCTGGGGCTATGGGCCTCAGGACTCAGATGCGTCATCGTCTACGCCCTGGCCCCCGCAGCGGGCGCCCTGGGCCCACTGACCATCGGAGCCGCCCTGGTCACCCAGGTGGCGGGCACCGCTGCCTGCCTCAGCGGCGCCCACTCATTGTGGACGCGACGCCACCGCGGCCGTTGTGCCTACGCCCTCATCGCGGCGCTGACCTGCCTGTGCACCCTGATGGCCCTGTTGGCCCCCGCCGGGTTCTAAGCCCATTCACACAGCCCAGCCATGCAGTCCTCGACCACCTTCCTCCCCGCTCCCCCCTCTCGTATCTCACGGACGCTGGCACTCGTCCACCGGTGGCTGTCGGTGGCGATCGGACTGATCCTGGTGACCGTCACCCTCAGCGACGCAGCCGTGACACACCGGGGAGAGATCATGCGCTCACTCAACCCGGCCGCCTACTCCCGCAGCGCAGGCCCCGAGCGGATCTCACTGCCCCAAGCCATCGCGACGATCAAGAGCCGCCACCCGGGCGAGGCCGTTTCCTCCGCCACCCGGACCGACGACGTCATCGAAGTCAGGACCGGGCAGTCGACCTACACGATCGACCCCTCCACCGGAGGCGAGATCGGCAGGATCGCGGCTCCACCGTCCTGGCTCACCACCCTGGACAACCTTCACCACTGTCTCCTGACATGCCCCAGTCACATCCGTTGGATGTCCCAGGAGATCCCTCACACCCGTTGGACGCGGGAGCGCGGTGGTATGACCATCGGCGGCCTCGTCGTCGGAACCGCGGGCATGGTCCTGCTGATCCTCACCGTCAGCGGATTGAGAGTGTGGTGGCCGCTGCAACGCTACCCACGCGCCCCCTTGCCCACCGGCCGGCGCACCAGGCGCCTGTCGAGGGACACCGACCTGTTCAAGGCGGCCGGACTGGTCGTGCTGCCCCTGCTGTTCCTGTGGGGGTACTACGCCCTCGACCTCCGCTCCGTCCGGCAGGCATCCCTGACCACCGCGGCGGGAACCGAGACGATGGCCGCACAGGCCAGCACCAGTCCGGGGCAGGACGGGGACCAGGACATCGGTCCACGCCGCGCCGTCGCCGCGGCGCAGGAGACGCATCCCGGCAAACCGGTCGCCCTGTTCCTCCCCGAGCCGGATGACTCGTCGTCGGCCTACACGGTCTGGCTCTCCCAGGGACCACCGGGTTCCTGTGGCCGGGTCCTCGGCAGCGTCGCGGTGAGCGTCGACCCCGACACTGGGCGGACCACAGTCCCGTCCGCGCCTCCCCATGAGCCGAGCACTCGGGCCGGGTAGGCCCGGACACCCGTTGCATGTGCCCGGTCCCACATCACAAGACGGACTGAGACCGGGCCTTTGGTCGCAGACACCCCAAGGGTAGGGGCACAATCGGACCCGTACGGCACCGGAATGAGCCGGCGCCCCTGACTCCAAG
>ERZ773075.766-NODE-766-length-21102-cov-3.62389_pt1 | contig 21102 bp, 16 predicted proteins | sample MGYA00580614_ERZ773075 | MGnify/ENA primary metagenome ERZ773075 (study PRJEB29015, sample SAMEA2738021) | human oral metagenome | biome: human oral; feature: human-associated habitat; material: dental | place: China | collected 2043 ... | reverse complement strand
TTTGCTACCTTAACCCACCGTCTAAAGCCGGTGGGTTAAGGTAGCATTATTTCAACTTTCATGGTATAAGTTGTGATGAATATTTCGAATTTAATATTTAATCCCAAAATACATAAATTAAGTTCTTTGTCATAATACAATTATCAAAAAAATGTTATTGCTAACAAAGGAAATCTATACCAAGTCTATTATAACACAAAACAGCGATAATAAGCTGTCTTTAGTTGATTGTATCAGGACTATAAAAGTATCTGCAAAATACAATATAGCTACAATCTAAAACAGTATAAGTTCTTTGAAATATTGAACTTAAAAAGAACTAATCTTACTTTGTATACATGAATGTATATTAAAATTTTATCATATATAAAATATTTGTGGATCTTATGTAGTTATATGATAGGTCTATGCTACGGCTTTCTTTCAAATACATATTCGCTGTCACTGCTTAAATCCTCACGAAAATGATATCCCATACTGTTAAAATCATATAACTGTTCAGGTTTTTGTATATTTTTCTCTGCCATATATCTTACCATTTCACCACGAGCCATCTTGGCATAAGTTCCCTTGGAGACTAATTTATCACCTGATTTTTCACAAAATGTAACACTAATATACCTGTTATCTGAAGTCAGGTATTTTTCTATGCACTTTGAATACTCCTTTGAAGCCAAATTAATGATTATACCGTCATCATCTTTAAGGGCATCATAGAGTCTGTTACCCCATAAATCATATAAATCCTTATGGTTATTTATAGAAGCCTTTGCTTGCATTTCAAGCCTGTAGGAACACACACCGTCCATAGGTCTTAAGACACCGTAAAATGCCGACAGTATACGCAAATGTTTTTTGACATAGTCGATTTGGCAGTGTTCAAATACCTGTGGCGACATATGTTGGTAGGCTATGCCTTCATAGGCAAAAAGAGCCGGTGTCAGGTTCTTTCTAAGATTCATAGTTTGTATTCTTTCTATATTTTGTTTAACTATCTTATCATTACAATTCCAAAGTTTTTTTAGTTCAGCTTCAGAAAGAGTTCGTAACCATGACAAGATTTCTTCGCTTTGATCAATAAAGACAGGCAGATCCTCGGCTAAAAAAGTGTCGTTATCTGTTTTCATTTTCTTGGTTGGTGAAAGTATTATTTTCATAAATAAAGTCCTTTGTATTAAAATAGTGGATGTATCAGTTTATCTTTACTGCCTGCAATTTTCGTATATACCGGGTGCCGAATTCCTTAAATCCCATCCGTTTACCTAGAGTAATATATCATTGACATTTAATTAATATCAGCAACAGTAAAGTGAATCTCAATTCACTTTATTATGAAATTGTCACAATCTACTAATAAAGCAGCAATAGGGCTAAACATCAACGATATACTACACCGATTATAATAGACTCAACAACAATGTTCTTTATAATAGTTTATTTCACGGAAAACGAATTATGTTTGTAGAAACTCTTTTTTAATATCTCAGCAGTTAATGCATATAGGAGTGAAACACCAAGTAAAGCCATCAGGGCATTGATAGGTATGCTTACCAATCCCAGATATGAATTTATCGGGATGTATATAATCACCGGTAAAAATATAGCTACACCCACTATAGCTATCAATAATCTATTGCTTGGCTTACTGACTAAGACCGGTCTTGCCGTTCTGACTATAAGCATTACAACTATAGCGGAAATAATAGACTCTAACATCCAGCCTGTATGGAATAATCCTTCATTTGACCTAAAAATAAAGAGCAATACCGCAAAAGTTATATAGTCGAATACCGAAGAAATAATACCAAACAAAACCATGAATTTCTTTATAAACTTCATGTCCCATTTAACAGGACTCTTTAGCCAGTCTTCATCAACCGAGTCTGAGGCAATTTGCAGTGAGGGGAAATCTGTCAGCAGATTTGTTAAAAGAATCTGCTTAGGTAATAAAGGTAGAAAATTCAAAAAGAGGCTTGCCCCTGCCATTGAAAACATATTGCCGAAGTTTGCGCTCGTAGCTACAAATATATATTTCAAAGTGTTAATAAAAGTCCTTCTGCCTTCGTTTATGCCGGATATCAATACCTTTAAACTATTTTGTAAAAGTACGATAGAAGCTGCATCCTTGGCTGTATCTGCTGCTGTATTTACAGATACTCCGACATCAGCCTGCTTTATGGCAGGAGAATCATTGATTCCATCACCCATGTAACCTACTATTTCACCTGCCTGTTTATAAGCCATAATTATTTTTTCCTTTTGATTAGGGCTTATCTCAGCAAAAATATTATTCAAGCGGCTTAATGAATATGAATCCAAGTCCTCTCCCAACAAAATTTTTTCAGGATCAAGTCCTATTTGCCTGCCTATATTTTTTGCTATAAGATGGTTATCTCCGGTAATCATTTTTAGAGAGACCCCCAATCTATTCATCTCGGCAACAACATCCTTTATATCATCTTTTAACGGATCTATAAATAGTAGCAGACCCACGAAAACCATATCTTCAGCCTTTTGCTTTTGAATATCCATCTCATCTTCTACCAATTTATAGGCAAGCCCTAAAACCCTATATCCTTGACTTGAATACTTGTCAAATAAATCCAGTATTCGTGACTTGACCTCTTCAATGCCACCGCCGGTCTTATCTGAGTTTTCATAGGTTTTGCACACATTGAGCACATTTGTTAAAGCGCCCTTTGTAACCATTATATTTTTGCCGGAAAAATCCCGGTCAGTTCTTACCATAACACTCAGAAGTTTGAATTTAAAAGAATATGGTATTTCAAATAGTTTTGTATATTTAGAGAAATCATTTGTATTTGCATCTAAAATAGCGTTATCAATAGGGTTTACATATCCTTCCTGAAAATATGAGTTTATAGCTGCCAACTTATATATATTATCTGATTTTTTACCATTGCAATCTAAGGCAGCATCCAGCTTTACCTTTCCTTGAGTGATAGTCCCTGTTTTATCGGAACACATCACAGTCATTGAACCGAAGTTTTCAATAGCATTTAATTTCTTTACTATAACACCTTGTTTTGCCATTCTCTCAGCACCTTGTGATAAGTTTACACTTATAATAGCCGGAAGCATTTGAGGCGTTAAACCTACTGAAAGAGCCAGGGCAAACATAAAAGATTCCAAAAATGACTTATTTAAGACAATATTAAATACAAATATGAGACCAATTAATAAAGTTGTAATATGAAGTATTAAATTGCCAAAGTTTCTTATACCTTTTTCAAAATCTGTATCAGAGTCTTTTTCATCTAAAGATGCAGTGATTTTTCCAAACTCTGAATCTTTAGCCGGATTTACTATTACTGCCTTACCTGAACCGCTTATAACATGAGTTCCCATCCAAAGTGAATTTTTCCTATTGGAGAGTGCGGTATCGACCGGTATTCTTTGTGGGTTCTTTTCAACAGGGAAAGTTTCGCCGGTTAAACTTGACTCATCCATTGAAAGAGAATTCTCTTCAATAAGCAAACAATCCGCAGGTATCATATCCCCTGTTTTCACATTTATAATATCACCCACTGTCAGCATCGCATTATCTATTTCTTCAAACTTTCCGTCCCTTAAAACAGAGGATTTTACACTTACAGAAGAAAGAAGTTTCTTTACGGCATTATTAGCCTTACTTTCATGGTTATAGCTCAAAAATGCGGAAATCATAATAATTATTAGAATAATAATACCGTCAGAATAGTCTTTTAAGAAAATTGATAAAACCGCTGCAAAAATCAATATAATAATTATAGGATTTTTAAATTGGTTTATGAACATCCCTATATTCGAAGAAGACTTTCTTTCTTCTAAAATATTTTGTCCGTATTTATCTATTCTTTCCTGTGCTTCACGACTTGATAAGCCATCTTCACCGGTGTTCAATTGTTTTAATATATCATTTAAATCATAAGACCAGAATTCTTTCATAATCTTCTTGTATGATAATAGGGTAATTATCATATACTCCTTTTCGGTTAATAAAATGACATAAATCTAAATCTTTGCTATAGTGTAATTATCAGAAAAAAATCTAACAAAGGAGATTTATGCCATTTACATTATAACACAAAGCAGTATTGATGAGGTAAAACTTAACCTATTGTGTAAAAAAGTTTTTTCAAAGTAGGTTACTGTACACGAGTGGTATATTCCTGTCTTTAACAGTTGTAGACATTGCAGTTGATTACTATAAGCCAACAGATAGGCGTAAAACTTAACTAAGATTGTCTATTTGGCTTATTAATATGCTAAAATAAGATATGTTCTTATGATATTTTAAGAATAACTTTTTGATACAATCAATTAAAGTTATCTCATCGGTGCTGTCTTGTGTTATAATGAGCATAGCGTAAATCTCCTTTGTTAAAATTTTTTAACAATTATATTAGAGCAAAGATTTGGATTTATGCCTTTTTTATTGGATGAAATATGGAATTGTCAATGTTCATTACACATTAAGTGCGTGGTAGCTTTAAGTTAACTAATAAATCGGGAGGAAATACAATGATTACAGGAGCAATTAAAAATAAGATTGATAAGATATGGCTTGATATTGCAGCAGGAGGAGTTACAAATCCACTAACGGTTATAGAACAATTAACATATTTGATGTTTATACGCTCTCTTGATGAAAAAGAAATTGAGACGGAAGAGTTTGAAAATTTGATGGGAAAAGAGATGGATAAAATATTCCCACAAACTCCAAACGGTCAGTCAATGCGTTGGAGTAAGTTTAAAGACAGAGATCCTGTAGAAATTTTTAATATAATATCCCAAAGAGTATTTCCGGCAATAAAGAAGATGAAAAATTCTCATTTGCCTGATTTCAATGAACAAGGTGAGCTTATTGAAATTGAAGGAGAAGAAACTTGGGACGATGGCAAAACCGCTTTTTCAAAGTATATGGAAGATGCCATGTTTTTGATACCTACTCCATTGGTATTGCAAAAAATAATTACAGGTCTTGAGGATTTGTATCAGCATGATATAGCTGACAGGGATATGCAAGGAGATGTGTATGAATATATGCTTGGGAAACTTTCATCTGCCGGTTTGGCAGGAATGTTTCGTACGCCCAGACATATTATCAGAATGATGGTTGAGATTATTAAACCGACACCTGATGACAGTATATGCGATCCTGCCTGCGGTACAGCAGGTTTTTTGGTAGGTGCTGCCGAGTATATAAGGAAAGAATATGAAGACAGTATGAGCAGTGAGCAGTGGGAGCATTTTGCAAGTACTATGTTTACAGGGTTTGATACAGATAAGACTATGTTGCGTATATCTACCATGAACCTGATGTTGCACTCAATTGATAAACCGGAAGTTGATTATATGGACAGTGCATCAAAGCAAAACAATATCAGTTCAAAGTATAGCGTATGCCTTGCAAATCCGCCATTTAAGGGAACTATAGATGCTGAAAGTATCAATGATAACTTAAAAGCCGTTACCAATACGAAAAAGACAGAGCTTTTATTTCTTGCTCTTTTTCTTAGGATGCTTCAAAAAGGCGGACGCTGTGCCTGCATAGTTCCTGACGGTGTGCTTTTTGGCAGTAGTAAGGCACATAAGTCAATAAGAAAAGAACTAGTTGAAACCCACCAGTTAAGAGCGGTTATTTCTATGCCTTCAGGGGTATTTAAGCCTTATGCAGGTGTATCTACTGCGGTTTTGGTATTTACCAAGACTGACGCAGGCGGTACTGATAAGGTATGGTTTTATGATATGAAGGCTGACGGTTTCAGTCTTGATGATAAAAGATCGGAAGTTTCGGAGAATGACATACCGGATATTATAGAAAGATTTAGTAATATGGACGGCGAGAAAGGCAGGGAAAGAACAGAGCAAAGTTTCTTAGTTCCAAAGCAGGAAATAGTTGATAATGAGTATGATTTGTCAATTAATAAGTATAAAAAGACGGAATATGTGCCGGTTGAGTATCCGCCTACTGCTGAGATTTTGGAGAAGCTTTTTGCACTTGAGGAAGAGATTAAGGAAAATATGGATGAGCTTAAGAAGATGCTTGAGGTGTAGGAAAGATACAGTGTATTTTAATTATACTCACAGCACTTTTTTCAAAGTTTAGACAAATTTTACACAGGTTGCAGAACTTGTTTACTCGCCTACTTTGTAGCGAGCTATACTTTAGGTAGTCCTTGACTGTGAGATTTGTAACTCACTTTGTAAAAAATACTAAACTCTATAAAGATTGAAATACAAAGTTTTTTTACAGGTGTGGTATTTGTAAAGTGGGTTAGATTAATAGCATAAATTATAAAATATAAATTTTTAAGAGAGGTTAATTGTGAAGGATTTTTTATTTACAGATTTGATTTCTTTTGTAGGAGAAGCCCCTAAAAAATTTGATGGATATAAAAAATATGTAAGTACAGGAGCGGTGAATGGAAATATTATTGAAAGTGATGATATTGAGCTTGTAGATTACTCAAGTAGACCATCTCGTGCTAACTTAGTGGCTTGTAGTGGAGATATATTATTTGCAAAAATGGCTGAAACGGAAAAAACTTTGTTGCTTGATGATGAAACAGAGAAAAATATATATTCTACCGGTTTTTGTGCTATAAGAGCCAAGGAGAATATAATTGAGCCTAAAGCATTATATTATTTATTGGGAAGTAGTTTATTTCTAAATCAAAAAAATACTAATTCATCAGGTGCAACTCAAAGAGCAATTACAAATACAGGTTTGAGTAAAATACGAATAAAACTTCCTACAATGGAAAAGCAAAGAGAGTTTTGCGGAATAATGGATAAGGTAGTTAATTCAATTGAGCTAAGGAAAAAACAGCTAAGATATTTTGACGAACTTACAAAATCCCTATTTTGCGGGGTGATAAGTAAATACAAATACCTTCTAAATGCTATGTTAGTAAATTAAAAAAGACATATCTAAAGGAACAATGTTGGGGTTTGGGACTTTGAAAGGAAATTGGGAAATTATGGCAAAGTACAAATATTTGTTGTGGGATATTGATGGTACGATTCTTAACTTTGAATTAGCAGAAAGAGAAGCTATTAGGAGTTTATTTGACAGATTTAAGCTGGGAGAATGTTCTGATGAAATGCTTATGTGTTACTCTCAAATAAATAAAAGGTATTGGCAATTAATGGAATCTGGAAAAATAAAAAAGGATAAAATGCTTGTAGAAAGATTTATAGAATTTTTTTCGTATAAAGGTATAAATGCCGATATTGCAGCAGAATTTAATAAAGAATATCAAATTGCATTATGTGATACGATAGTGTTTAATGATGATGCCATAGATATAATTAAACATCAGAAAAAGACTTGTAAAATCATTATAGTAACCAATGGTACAGAAGTTGTGCAAGAAAAGAAATTGGAGCGTTCAGGACTTAATGATATTGTAGATAATGTATTTATTTCTGAGCTTGTAGGTTTTGAAAAGCCTAATATTAAATTTTTTGAGAAAGTGATTTTGGAAGTAGGTATAAAAGACTTAAAAGAAGCTCTAATTATAGGTGATTCACTGACAAGTGATATACAAGGTGGTCATAATATAGGAATTGATACCTGTTGGTACAATCCGAAGAATGAAGAAAATACCACTTTATTAAGTCCAACATATACCATTAGGAATTTACATGAATTGGAAAATATAATATAAATGTGTGTAAAGTTACAAATTGGTTTATAGTAAAAGATATTCAGTTTTGTAAATGAAAGGAAGCAAGATATGAATGTAAATAACACTGAAGAGAAAAAAAGAATAGAGAGTCTGGACATATTCAGAGGTGTTTTGATTTTCTTTGTGGTATTTGGGCATTTTCTTTTGCCGATGAAGGACAGAGAATATCTGCTTTCTACAAGTTTATTTTTATTGATTTACAGTTTTCATATGCCAGCTTTTATTTTTTTATCCGGATATTTTTACTATGGATCTTGGAAAAGGAAGGGAACAGGATTCAAATCTCTGTTTTCTTTGCTTATATTGTTTTTTCTAATGAAAATAATTTTTCATATAAGCGATATGTTATTTTATAATAGTAAAAATATAATACCGGACTTTTTACATGAGTCATCAACTCCTTGGTATATATCAACTTTAATATTTTTTAGACTGTCATTATTTCCATTGGAGCTGATTATGAAAAGAAAGAAAAAAGATGTAGAGTTTAGGGCTGAAATTAATAATTCAGAAACTAAACAAAGGGGTAAGTATATAAGGTTAAAGGAATTATTGAAAGACAATATAACTATCTACACTTTAGCACTGTTGGTTTTAACACTTTGTATTTCAATGTTAAATGCTGAATGGCAAAAAAATATAAAAGATTTTCTTTCATTGGATAGGGTCATATCATTTGCACCGTTTTTTTATATAGGATTTTTGTATAAAAAGTATTCCTATACTAAAAAAACATCAATATTTGAAAAGTGCAACTATTTACTTTTTGGTTTAGGAGCTATGGCTGTTATTACTTTTATTATTTTCTTTTCTTACCTTAGACCTTATAGTCGAATTTTCTACGGACCATGGGGATATCGCATAGCCAAAGAGGATATTTTACCTGTTTTTAAGGGTATATTAAATCCCCTGCGTATAGTATATATCCCATATGCTTTAAGTATTGCTTATTTTGTGTTTATTATATTTTGTAAAAAAGAAAATTTTTTATCTTCTCTTTTAAGCAGATTTGGAGTATATAGTTTGCCGATATTTGTGTTTCATAGACCGATCAGGGATGCTTTTGATTACTTGGTATTAAAAAATGTGAATATAGAAAAATTCGGAGAGATAAGTATATTGGCAGTGCTGTTAATAATATCATTTATAGTGTGCATATTACTTGGCACTGATAAGGCAAATAGAATATGTAGATTTAAATAGTGTAAGGTGTTATATTGAAGTGGAATTTAATATTTCAAGACCGGCAATTTATAAAGAATATTTAAAGGACATAAAATCAAGTGATTTAATTGTTCTTCTTATTTTGTTGACCTTATTTTGGGCGGTAAAAGGCTAAGAAATATATGAGAATAGATTTCATTTAACTATGCCTTGCTTTTTATGAATAGATAAGAGAATAGTATTTTATCATATACCAAATTCCCTGGCAAACTCAGAATTAACTTCATCTATTGTATAAGTTTTATCAGATGTTAAGGAATGTAAACCTTTCATTATTTCATTATCAAATTCATTTTTACTCATAGAACCTATAGATGTTGGTTTTGCTGGAGAAAGTTGTAATTTTAACGGTAGACTTTTTGTTAAGGCTATTTGGCTGTAAAACATTTGAATTGCACTGGATGGAGAAATTCCAAGTTGTGCGAGAATGTTTTCTGCCTCTTTTTTAAGTTCAGTGTCAATATAAGTATAAATTACGGATGTACTTGCCATATAAATCACGCTCCTTTTTGAGGTTATTGTATATAGAAATAAATGTAAATGCAAGTAAATAAGTGGAATGTATTATGGATTAAATTTTGTTGTGAGTTCTGAATATTTGTGTAATAACACTAGTATTAATAGTTTATAAGATAGAACTAATAGTAGTGCTAAAATATTGTATATAAATAATATATTTAAATTTGCTAAGGTTTAGTGAATAAAAGTAATGACTATTAAAAGGATGATATTTTTATGAGAATAAAGTTAAAAGATGTATTTGAACTTCAGATAGGAAAGACACCTTCAAGAAATAAAAGAGAATATTGGAATGGTGTATATAAATGGGTTAGTATTTCAGATATTGGAAATAGTGGAAAGTATCTGTATAGTACAAGGGAATTGATAACAGATAAGGCAATTATAGACAGTGGTATAAAAGTAATTCCTAAAGGAACAGTTATTATGAGTTTTAAACTATCAATTGGAAAGACTGCAATAACTACTGAAGATATGTATACCAATGAGGCTATAGTAGCTTTTATAGATAAGAAAAAAATCCCAATAGATATTGATTATCTTTATTATTTATGCTTTGGCAGCAATTGGATGCAGGGTGTAAATAAAGCAGTGATGGGTTTAACTTTAAACAAAGCTACTTTGTCAGAGAAAGAAATAAATATTCCGAATATTAAAATTCAAAAAAAGTGTGCAGGTAATTTGGATAAAATTGATAGAATTATAGAACTAAAAAAACAACAACTAGATCAATTAGACCTACTAGTCCGCTCCCTATTTATAGAGATGTTTGGTGATCCGATTAATAACAGTAAAAATCTTCCAACAACTAAATTGATAGATGTTGTTATGTTGCAAAGGGGATATGACTTACCAATAAATGAGCGTGCTCATGATGGAAATATACCTGTTTTTGGTTCTAATGGAATATTAGGTTATCATAATAAGAGCAAAGTAGTAGGTGGAGGAGTAATTACAGGTAGGTCAGGTTCTATTGGAAGTGTGTATTATACAAAAGAGGATTATTGGCCTCTCAATACATCATTATTTTCTGTAAAACTAAATGGAAATAATATAGTTTTTATCGCTTATCTACTTAAGTTTTTTGACTTATCAAGGTTCGCTGATGGAACAGGGGTACCAACACTAAATAGGAATATAATACATGATAAGCAGATTATTAATGTTATTCAGAGTGAACAAAACCGTTTTGCTGAATATGTCTCATCAATCGACAAATCGAAATTGGCAGTAAAAAAGAGCTTGGAAGAGTTGGAGATTTTGAAAAAGTCTTTAATGCAGAAATATTTTGCTTAAGTATACTTAATCAGATTTTTTCTTAAATATCTAATATTAAAAATAGGTAGTATTAAATAAGCAGTATTAAGATGATTGTTTACCTGACTAACTTTAATCTTAGGCAGGAATAAATGTTTGGGGATATATTTATAAACATACTTCTGTAAGAAACATCTGCAACGCCGATACTTCATTTCTGCAAGCATAGTGCAGCAGAAATGTTAGTACCGTTGTGTGAGGACTTAAGCGAGAGCAGTTTCCAAAAGAAGTTGTTTATACAATTAAAAAGCAAATAATCTTATTAACTGAAGGTATACTATTTTCAGAAGAAGTATATTTATAAAGTAATATTAGAAAATGATAACAAGAATCCAAAGGAGCAGTGCTTGTGGAGAATAAATTAAAAAAATCGAACAAAATAGTCTTATAGATAATTTTGTCTAAACTGATAACATCTTAAAAGATATGTGTGAGATTATTGAATATTCACAAAAGACTGCATATCAAGCAGTTAATACAACCCTGATACATAGAAACTGGCTTCTTAGTTATAGAATTGCAAGTGAAGAACTGCAAGGTGAGGATAGGGCAAAATATGGAGCTGAGATTATAAAAAAATTGTCAAAAGAATTATCGGTTGAATATGGAAAAGGGTATACAAAATCAAATTTATATAGTTTTTATTCTTTTTACAAGACTTATCCTGAGATTTTCCAGACAGTGTCCAGAAAATCTGTACTACTATTATCTTGGTCTCATTATGCTACACTATTACAAGTTAAAGATGAGAAAGCTCGTAAATGGTATGAAAAAGAAGCTATAGAACAAACTTGGAGTGTCCGTACCTTACAGCGAAACATTTCATCTAAGTATTATTACCGTATACTTAAAACACAGAAAAAAGAACTTGTAGAAAGTGAAATGAAAGAAATGACAGCTGAAATTGAAAACCAAAAGGCAATGTTTTATCTTAGGCAAGGAGATAGATAAGAAGAAGTAAAAATAAATTAAGCAAAGAAATAGTGAATCATTATTGATTTGAAATACTTTTTATCCTTAGGTTATGGTATAGAAAACATTGTGATAAAGGTATAAAAAATAAACATGCTATTTTATAGATGGATTTATCAAGGAGGTTAATTAATTGGATTTAAGAATAATATTTGCAGAGTCCCTTGTTTGGTCCTTGCTATGGATTATTACTGTAGCAATATCTGTCAGAATATTTCCGTTTACCATTGAGCATGATTACCCAAATGATGTAAGAGAGGTTGCAGGTATTCAAAAACCGTCAAAAAGTCAAAAGCGAAATGGAATTATTTTTGGAATTGTAAGCTTTCTTATTCTTTTCGTATTGCTTACATCATTTATAATTTTGCAATATAAGGGTGAAAAACCGGATATTCTTAAGATATTTTTTCACTTATGGATTATTTGTATAACTTGGAATGTAGTTGATTTGCTTATAGTTGATTGGCTGTTTATTTGTATGTTGTCAATTAAGTATTTTGTATTGCCGAGAACAGAAGATTATAAAGGAAATAAAAATTATAAATTTCATTTTGTGGGCTTCTTAAAAGGCTTATTGACCATGAGTATTATAGCGGTGATATTTACATTGATCTCATATCTTATATTATTATTTTTTGCATAGAATTTTTTTAATATTTAGGAAAATGCATTATCGGCATGAATAAAAAATGTATTATATCAATATACAATAAAAAGGAAGGTGTGTTGATATGAAAAACAAGCTTATATCAGAGATTTCAAGACAGATGTTACCGTATTTGGATAATGCACAATTGCAGCAGTTACAGTATGTTTTACAAAATTGTCTGTGGAATGTGACTGTAAGTGATATGCCTTTGGAACAAGAAAAAGAGAGTAATGAAGAATTACTTTCATCATTCATATCTGCAAAAAGAGTAGAGGGCTGTAGTAAGAAGACGCTGAAATACTACGAGACATCAATATGCAAGTTATTTTCCATTGTAGGCATGCATGTAACTAAGATGCGAACTGATGACTTGAGGAATTATTTATCAGATTATCAAAAGCTGAATAATTGCAGCAAGTCAAATATAGACAATATCAGAAGAATTTTATCGAGTTTCTTTTCTTGGCTTGAAGATGAAAATTATATATTGAAAAGTCCTGTCAGAAGAATTCATAAAATTAAAACAAATAAAACGATAAAGGAAACTTATACTGATGAGGCTCTTGAAACAATGCGAGATAAGTGCGGAAATATAAGGGATTTGGCAATGATTGATTTGCTGTCCTCAACAGGCATGAGAGTCGGAGAATTAGTTCACTTAAATAGAGAAGACATTGATTTTGAAAACAGGGAATGTATAGTATTTGGTAAAGGTAGCAAGGAGCGACCGGTATACTTTGATGCAAGGACTAAGATACATTTGTATAACTATTTGGAAAGTAGAACTGATAACAATCCGGCTCTTTTTGTATCTCCTTTAAAGCCTTATAATAGACTTGAAATAAGTGGAATTGAAATAAGGCTTAGGGAACTTGGGCGAAAACTTGGAATTACTAAGGTGCATCCTCATAAGTTCAGGAGGACTTTGGCAACAAAAGCCATTGACAAGGGAATGCCTATAGAGCAGGTTCAACAACTGCTGGGTCATGTAAAAATTGATACAACTATGCAATACGCTATGGTGAGTCAAAACAATGTAAAGATATCGCATAGGAAGTATATAGGGTAGGTTGCCACTCCCTATTTATAGAGATGTTTGGTGACCCGATATCAAATCCAAAAGAATGGAAAAAGAAAAAGTGTAAAAAAATACTAACTAAGATTGGCTCAGGAGCAACTCCACAAGGTGGGAGTGAAAGTTATAAAGAAGAGGGAATATCTTTAATACGCAGCATGAATGTTCATAATGGAAGATTTGAATCTAAAGATTTGGCATATATTGATGAAAAACAAGCACAAAAACTTGATAATGTAAATATAAAAGAAAATGATGTATTAATTAATATAACAGGTGCATCAGTAGCTAGGTGTTGTATTGTTCCTTCTGATGTAATTCCTGCTAGAGTTAATCAACATGTATCAGTACTACGATGTAGTGATATGGTTAATTCTATTTTTTTGTGTTATCAAATCATAAATGATAGTTACCAAAACTTGTTGAAAAAAATAGGAACAAGTGGAGGGGCAACTAGGGAAGCCATTACTAAAAAACAAATTGAAGATTTAGAGGTGATTTTGCCACCGCTAGAATTACAAAATAAATTTGCTAATTTTGTCAGAGGAACAGACAAATCGAAATTTTCCTCTTTTTCACACCTTTCTGCCTAGTATTTTTATATAATCTATTGAGACAATTGATAAATAATGTATAATGATAATAAGTACTTTTTATTAAAGATTATTTTAAGATTTACTTATTTATTAAATTAAGCATATATAGGAGTAAACATTATGTCGAATTTCGGTTTTCTGAAAGATAAAAAAGAATATGCCTTATTTGCGGCGGCTGCGATAGAAGCTGAAAAGGTTTTTGCTACCGCACCTGCGATGTGTGCAGTGGGAAGCAGAAAAGCCTTGGAACTGGGTGTCAAGTGGGTATACTCGGCAGACTTTTCCATACGAATGCCATATAAAGACAATCTTCAATCACTTATACATGAGCCGAGTTTCAGATTTGCTCTTGATTCTAACACTTGGGCGAAACTGCCTACACTTATAAAGGTGGGAAATAATGCCGTACATTCGGAAAAATTTATAAGTGCGGGAGAAGCCTTACTGACACTGGAAATACTTTTTGAATTTATACAGTGGATAGATTATTGTTACGGCTCTGCTTATGAAGAGAGACATTTTGATGAAAAACTTATTCCTAAAGAAAAAGTTATTATAGATACGAAAAAGATAAAAGAGCAGGAAAGTTTACTTGGTGAAAAAGATGCCGAAATAGAAAAACTTCGTAAACAAATAGAAGAACTGTCTGCTACCTATACGAAAACCAAGGAACAAAACAAGGTTGAGAGAACATTTGAACCTGAGGATATTACAGAATTTACTACAAGAAAGCGATATATAGACATAGACTTAAAAGACCTTGGTTGGACTATAGAAGGTGCTGAAACTGATGTGTGGCAGGAGTACCCTGTAGAAGATATGGCAGGGGTAGTAGGGCAAAAAGGCTATGCGGATTATGTGCTTTTTGGAAAAGACGGTCTTCCTCTAGCCCTTATTGAAGCCAAGAGAAGCAGTAAAGACCCAAATGTGGGAAGAAAGCAGGCTGTACTTTATGCGGACTGTCTTGAAAAGAAGTTTGGCAGAAGACCTATAATGTTTACAAGTAACGGATTTGAAACTTATTTTTGGGATGATAAAACCGGTCCTCAAAGAAGAGTAAGCGGATTTTTCAGTAAGGATGATTTACAAAAGCTTATTAATAGGCGTGAAGAAAGAAAAAAATTAGATAAAATCGTTATCAATGATAAGATTACAGACAGATACTATCAAAAGGAAGCTATCAGGGCAGTTTGCGACCATATTGAACAGGGATTTAGAAGCAGTCTGCTTGTAATGGCTACCGGTACAGGAAAGACCAGAACGGCATCCAGCCTTGCAGATGTGTTAAGTCGTGGCGGTTATGTTACCAATATTTTATTCCTTGCAGACAGAACTGCACTGGTTAAGCAGGCAAAGGATGATTTTAAAAATTATCTTCCTCATATGTCTTTGTGTAATCTTTGTTCAAATAAAGACGAGCGTAATGCAAGAATAGTATTTTCTACATATCCTACCATGTTAAATGCCATAGATAATTGCAAGACGAAGGAGGGGGTAAGTTTATTTACACCTGCACATTTTGATTTGATTATTATAGATGAGAGTCATAGGAGTATATTTAATAAGTACAGGGCGATATTTGAATATTTTGATGCTTTGACGGTGGGACTTACCGCTACCCCAAAGACCGATGTAGATAGAAATACCTATGACTTTTTTGAGATGGAGCATGGAGTGCCTACCTATGCCTATGATTATGAGACAGCAGTTGAAAAGGACAATGTACTTGTACCCTATTACACCTATGAGGTTAAGACTAAATTTATGGAAGAGGGTATAACTTATGCACAGTTATCTCAAGAAGACAAAGAAAGGTTCGAGGATGATTTTGCGGAAGATGATTATGTTCCGGATTTTATACCTTCTGAGAAACTTAATAAGTTTGTGTTTAATGCGGATACTGTTGATGAAGTTTTACAAGACTTGATGGAAAGAGGTATTAAGGTTGCAGGTGGGGATAAACTTGGCAAGACTATTATATTTGCCCAAAATAAAAAACATGCCGAGTTTATAGTAGAGCGTTTTAATAAGCTCTATCCTTATTATAACGGAGGTTTTGCCCAAAGGGTCATATGTGATGATTCACATGCTCAAACTATTATAGATGATTTCAAAAATCCTGATAAAGATCCAAGGATTGCGGTATCGGTTGACATGATGGACACTGGTATTGATGTACCAGAATGTGTGAATTTGGTATTTTTTAAGAAGGTAAGGTCTAAGACCAAGTTTTGGCAAATGATAGGAAGAGGTACAAGACTTGCTCCAAATATCCTGTTTACCGATAAGATTGATGGTGAGTATAGCGGAAAACGCAGATTTTTGATATTTGACTATTGCGGTAATTTTGAATATTTTAAAGTACACGCAAACGGATACGAGGGTAAAGAAACAAAGTCCCTCTCTGAAAATATATTTAATAAAAAAATAGAGCTTATAACAGCCATGCAAAAAAGCACCTATGTTGAGGATAAGTATCAGGAGTGGAGAGTTGCTCTTATAGAGGAGTGTTGTAGAAGTATAGCACAACTTGATAAAAATTTAGTATCCGTTAAATTAAAGCTTAAATATGTGGAAAAGTATAACAAGACAAATGCATTTACCTGTATAAGTGATGGAGATAAATTGGAACTTAGTACGCATATAGCGCCTCTTATAGTATTAAAGGATGGTGATGAGTATGCAAAGCGTTTTGACAATTTTATGTATGGTTTGATACTTGCGGATATAAATTCAAAGACAGAGTTCGGCAGTATTAAAAATGTACTTTGTGAAACTGCGCTTGCACTTGAAGGGCGTATCAGCATACCTCAAGTTAGGGATAAACTTGAAGAAATCAAAAAAATCAATACGGATAAGTATTGGGAGGTAAAAGATATTCTTAGCTTTGAACAAAGTCGAAGAAATCTCAGGGATCTGATAAAGTTTGTTGTTGACAGTGATCCCAAAAGCAGCATTATTACCAATCTCAAGGATGTGGTTATTGAAGAAAAAGAAGGTGCAACACTTGGAGCTGCCTATAATTTTGAAGATTACAAGAAGAAGGTCAATCGTTATGTGGAAGATAATAAAGATGCCCTGCCAATATACAAGCTTACACACAATATAGCACTTTCAAAGGGAGACTATGAGGAGCTTGAAAGGGTACTTACCAAGGAGCTGGGCAGCAGTGAGGACTATAAAAGAGAGTACAAAGATACACCTTTCGGCTTGCTTGTAAGAAAGATAGCAAAGCTTGAGCATGAAGCGGCTATGGAAGCTTTTTCCGAGTTTATTAATAATGAGTCCTTAAATCAAAGACAGATAGCCTTTGTCAATAAGGTTATAAACCATATCGAGCAAAACGGCTATATGGAAGATGTTACGGACTTACAAAAGCCTCCTTTTGATAAACCTGTAAGTGTTACCAAGCTTTTTGATGCAAAGACGGTAAGAACTCTTATGGCAAAAATTGAAAATATAAGGGAAAATGCTGTAAAAACCGTAGGATAACTTGCAATTTTAGGTAAATATGTATATAATAAGCCTGTGTGAATATTTTTGTATACTAATAATACTTTTTAATCCTGACAGTTAAGCTGTGAGGGAAAAGAAAAATTATAGTAATAGAATTAATAGGAGGAATAAGGATGAAGAAAAGGCTATTAACACTTATGTCAGTATTTGCCGTATCAGCTTTAGTGGCGGCATGTTCAGGCGGTAACACATGTTCCTGTGAAAGCGGAAGTGATTCACAGGCGGCAAGTTCAGAGGTTCAAAGCAGCGAGGGTGGCGAACAGCCACAGGCGCAAACAAGTGATACATTTACCTACATAATAGACGGAGATTTGGGTAATACACTTAATCCGCTTACCGCAGATGACAGATACAGTCTGATGACCTGCCATGCGGCGTATGCGCCGGCTTATCATATATACGGAGACGGAACTATTGATTATATTTTGGCTAAAAGCATGGAACCCTCAGAAGACGGTCTCAGCTATACCATGAAGCTTAAAGAGGGGCTTAAATGGAGTGACGGAGAGGCTCTGACAGCGGACGATATAGTATTTACCTATGATAAGATAAACGCAACAACTCAGAATCTTTTTGTTGATGATAAGCCTATAGAGCTTGAAAAAGTAGATGATACAACAGTACTTTTTAAACTTCCTTCAGTAAGTGCAAGTGCTATGGAAATGCTTTCTGATGAGGTTAGTATAATACCCAAGCATATATTTGAAGGAAAGCCCTCTACAGAGATAAATCTGCTTGAAGAAAAGGTAGTCGGTGCAGGTCCTTATGTACTTGAAGAGTATAAGACCGGAGAGTATCTTAAGTTCAAGGCAAATCCCGACTATGTAAAGGGTAAACCGTATATAGAAAATCTTATTTACAGAATTATAGAAAAGTCAGATACCGCAACCTTATCTATGCAGGGTGGAGAGGCGGATGCCTATGTAGCATCACCTGATATGCTTGATCCTTATAAGGATAATGAAGCTTTTACAATTCATAACTACAGTGAGGGAAGGGTGCCTTATATAAGACTTAATGTTGCTTGTGATTCCATGAAGGATAAGAAGTATCGTGAGGGTATCTTACAGGCGCTTAACAGAGACGAGATAATGCTTGCGGCATATACCGACAAGAGTTTCTATGAACTCGGTTATTCCTTCCTTCCGTATGACAACAAGTATTACACAGATGATGTTGAAAAGTGGGATCAGAATGTAGATAAGGCTAAGGAGCTTGTTGCAGGCGGAGCCACCAAGTTAAAGCTGTGCTATATAAGCAACTCTCCGATACTTGAAAAGATGGCTCTTGCAATACAGTCAGAGCTTAAGGCTGTAGGTATAGAAGTGGAACTTGCAGGAACCAATGATGCAGGTTATATTAAAGCTACCAATGATCTTGAAAACACAGAGTATGATATGTTTATAGGCGGTTATGTTATGGGAAGTGACCCTGATACCTTTGCTATGCTTTTCTCATCCAAAAAGGATAACAGAATGAATTATCACAGTGAAGAGATCGATAATCTTTTTGCAGAGGGTAATGCTACTTTAGATGATACAAAGCGTCAGGAAATATATAAAAAGGTACAAAGACTTGTATCTGAAGAGGCTATATACTATCCGCTCGGTACCAACTTAAGAACTTTGATCACAAAGTCCAATGTAGATACTGACGAGGCTAAGCTTGTTCCTATATATACATTCGGAGATTTGGCAAAGCTTAAATTCAAGTAAGGTAGAAGATGTTAAAGTATATAATTAAGCGTATTGCTCAGGCAGTACCATTACTGTTTTTAATCACACTTATATGTTTTTCATTAATGCACATAGCCCCTTATGATGTGGTTGATTCCATGACCAACAGCAAGATGACTAATCAGGAGAGGGAAGCAATAAGAGAAGAATACGGGTTAAATGATCCTATGCATATACAATATGTAAGGTGGTTAAAAAATATTTGCAGGGGAGAGTTCGGTAACTCTCTCCTGTCTCATACAAGTATAAAATATGATTTAAAAATCCGTATTCCGGCAACGGCAAAACTTGTTTTGCCCTCTTATCTTACTGCCTATATTCTGGCAATAATTCTCGGACTTGTTGCGGCTAATAATAGAAATAAACGGCAGGATAAACTTATAGACGGATTTTGTTCAATAGGTCTTGCTGTTCCTACCTTTTGGATTGGAATGATAATGATATATTTTTTAGGCTATAAGTTTAAGATTTTTCCGCTTTTAGGTATGCATACGATAGGAAAAGAAGATTCTTTGACAGACTATTTGAGGCACTTTTTTATGCCCTACATAGTTTTGATTACAGCATTTTTACCCGACCTTACAAGGTATGTAAGGGCATCTGCCATAAGTCAGCTAAAAGAAGACTATGTGTTGGTACAAAAGGCTTTCGGTGCAGGAAAGAGCGAGATACTTTTTAAGCATGTTGCCAAAAATGTATTGCTGCCGTTGGTTACCAAGCTTGGTATGGCACTGCCTTTATTGGTAACCGGTGCGGTAATTACGGAGACCGTATTTTCCTGGCCCGGAATAGGGCTTTATTTTGTTAAGGCGGTGGAAGCCATGGATTATCCTATAGTTATGGCTGTGCTTGTGCTGTCAGGAAGTCTTGTAATAATAGGCAATCTTTTATCGGATATATTGTATTGCATAGTTGATCCGAGGATAAAGCTTGGTAAAAACTGATTATAAAGTGCAAAAGAGGATTTTTAATGAAGTTAAAACAAAGAAACAGAAGACTTGACAATCTGGTTTTTGAATTAAAAAGCAATAAACAGGCACTGTTTTCATTAGTGTATGTACTTATAATTGTGCTTATAAGTATATTTGTTATATTTATAAATATAGACCCAAACGCCATAGATGTTACCGGCACTCTTAAGCCTCCTTCCGCCATGCACTGGTTCGGAACAGACGATATAGGCAGGGACTACTTTATAAGGGTTTTGTATGGTGGAAGAGTTTCCCTTGCAGTAGGGGTTTTGGCTATGTTTACCTCTATTTTTATAGGCATACTTATCGGAATGATATCAGGCTACTTTGGCGGCATAGTTGACTCTATACTTATGAGGGCTGTAGATGTGCTTTCGGCAATTCCCTGGATTATAATGGTTATGGTGGTGGGAATGGTGTTTGGACGAGGCTTCGTATCGCTGATACTTGTCATAGGACTGCTTAGCTGGATGGAAATAGCAAGGCTTGTACGCTCCGAGGTGCTTTCGATAAAAGAGAGGGATTATGTAAAGTATGCTGCATTTATAGGGATAAGCTCGTGGAAGGTCATGTATTCACATATATTGCCTGCGGTACTTCCGACTATGATTACTGCATCGACAGCAGCCATAGCCTCTTCTATAATGGTAGAAAGTGCTTTAAGTTTCCTTGGCAGAGGTATAGCCGCACCTATGTCAAGTTGGGGAAGCCTGCTTCAAAATGCTCAGAAATTTTTACAAAAAGCTCCTTATATGGCTGTTATACCCGGAATACTTATAATATTGACGGTATTTTCGTTTAATAAACTTGGTGAGGTACTTCGTGTGTTT
>ERZ773075.765-NODE-765-length-21110-cov-2.73788_pt1 | contig 21110 bp, 25 predicted proteins | sample MGYA00580614_ERZ773075 | MGnify/ENA primary metagenome ERZ773075 (study PRJEB29015, sample SAMEA2738021) | human oral metagenome | biome: human oral; feature: human-associated habitat; material: dental | place: China | collected 2043 ... | reverse complement strand
CCGCCCAGCCCGGGCTGGACCTCGCCGACTGCTCCTGGGTCGACGACTCGACGGCGCGCGTCCTCCGCCTGCTCGCGGCGGCGACACGCACAGCGCCGCGGCCCGTGCACCACTGCCCGTCCTGCGGCGAAGTACTCGTCGACGCGGCGGGCGGCTGGCTGTGGTGCCGGGCGTGCGGGGCCGAGCACCCCGGTCCCGAACGGCTCGCCGACCAGTGGCGCCGCAAACCACCCATGGCCACCGCCGACCTCGCCGACGCCCTGCGCATCAACCCGAACCGCATCCACAAATGGCGCTTCCGCCGGCTCATCACCCCCGCCCGCATCGAGCACGGCGTCGCCTACTGGCGGCCCCTCGACGTCATCGCCCTGCTCTGGCCCGAGACCCTGGAGGCGTCATCATGACCACCGGCCAGAACGACCGCTGCGCCCGGATCGGCCGGCTCATGGTCCAGGCCGAGCTCCACCGCCAGCGCGGCCGCCCGCACCTCTACAACCGGCAGTACGGCCGGTGGGGCAAGGAAGCCGCCCGCTAGGACCACTACCTCGACCAGGCTGACCGGCTCACCGCCCAGATCGTCACCGAACAAGGCCACTGGTACACCCCGGCCGCCGCCGCCCCGGACGAGCAGGACAAGCCCGAGCCCGACCAGCCGGGCCTCCTCTGACGACCCCGCACGACACGCCGCCGCGCCAACGCTTACCGGTCGCAGCGGCCTGCTATTCTTCCACTCGGACGCACCGCTATGCCCATCCGGCGGCGAGAACACCGAAAGAGCCGCAGCGCGCCAGCATCACAGCGCCATAGCCGGACGCCCAGGCCGGCGAGGATTCGACTCAAGCCACGCCGCCACCGCCGCCCGCGCCATCAGCGGCCCCTGCTCCGTCTCGATGACAGGCCGCGGGAACGACGCTTTCCGCGCCCACTGCCGGGCCCTCTGCCGCGACACGCCGCCCATCCGCGCGATCTCCGCGTAGCCGACCACCTCGGGGAAGATCGGACGAGCAAGCTCACGCTCGAACTCCTCCTCAGACTGCACCTGCAGGCCGGTCAGCACAGGCGTGAGGCCGAGGACGCGCAGGGCGTCCTGCACCACCCGAGAGGCCTCCTCGGCCGCAGCAGCGACCGTATCCGCCGTGACGCTGATCAGCGCCTCAACGCCCCACTCGTCGGGGTCGACCGCCAAGGAGCCGCCGAGCTCGGCGATCTGGCCCATCAGCTCGTCGGCGTCTTCTTCACGCAGGGCCTTGTCGAGCCGTGCGTCAACGCTAACATGCCACTCCATGGTTCTTCTCTCACTCTCTCGTCTCATCCGTTTGCCCAAGAAGGGGGAGGTGGGCTAGGGTCAACGGTGAACCGTACGCGTCGGCCCTAGCCAGTGACCGCTAGAGATCAAATCCGGATCTCCTCAGCTCCGCGATCATGTTCTTCCATGATCGGCGGTCTGAGGGGGTCAGGTGAATCATCACTGCTCGCTTGCCCCTGTCGGGCGGGTAGATCATGTAACCCTTTTTCGTCCGTTTGATGGACGCGCCCTGGGATTCGAGCTCTTTGAGCAGGTCACGGAACTGCTTGTTCAATGGCATCACCCCCCCTCTTTGCAGTTGTGGAGCCAACCTAACACAAAACAGTTCACATTGACAACAGTTTGGCGGGGTGATGACACCGATCCCCGCAGACATAGCCTGCCGAGCACTCGCAATCGCCAGACAGCACGCCGACCAGAACCGGCGCCGCCAGCAAGCCGCCAACGTGTGGGGAACCCCCCTCGCCATGCAACAGCACCTCCACCCCGACTACCGCACAACCCCAGCCCTCCAGCTCCTCAACCAAGAGATCACCAACACCCTCGACACCCCCGGCGGGCGGCTCATCGTCTCTATGCCGCCCCAAGAAGGAAAAACGGAACTCGTCCGCGCAGCCGTCACCGCCCAGCTCACCCGGCACCCCGGCACCCGCGTCATCCTCGGCAGCTACGCCCAGAGCCTCGCCAGCCTCGGCGGCCGGGCGATCCGCGACAACATCGCCCTTCACCCCGAACTCGGCATCACCGTCGACCGGGCCTCCCACAGCCGCAGCGAATGGGGCATCACCGGCCACCCCGGCGGCATCGTCGCACGAGGCCGCGGCGCAGGCGTCTCCGGCCGCGCCGCCGACCTCCTCATCATCGACGACCCTCTCAAAGAGGGGGAGGCCGCCAGCCGGGCCATCCGCGACGAATGCTGGCTATGGTGGCAAGAAGGCCTCCCCACCCGCCTCTCCCCCGGCGCCCCAGTCGTCGTCGTCATGACCCGCTGGCACCAGGACGACCTCGCAGGCCGCCTCGCCACCCTCGACGCCCACGCCGGCTGGCGGACCATCAACATCTCCGCCCAGTGCGACGTCCCCGACACCGACCCCCTCGGCCGGGCCGCAGGCGAATACATGGAATCCGCCCGCGGCCGCACCTTCGAGCAGTGGGAACAGCGCCGCCGGACAGCCGGCAGCCGCACCTGGAACGCCCTCTACCAGGGCCACCCGACCCAGCCAAGAGGCGGTATCTTCCGCCGCGACTGGTGGCGCACCTGGGACGAACTCCCGCCCCTCGACGGCGACTTCTGCCAGTCATGGGACCTCACCTTCACCGGCGGCAGCACCTCCGACTGGGTCGTCGGCCAAGTCTGGGAACGCCGCGGAGCCCACATGTGGCTCATCGACCAGACGCGCGGCCACTGGACCTTCACCCAGACCCTCGACCAGATCGCCCGGCTCACCGCCAAATGGCCCCAGGCCGCCGCCAAATACATCGAGGCCAAAGCCAACGGGCCCGCCGTCATCGACGCCCTCCACGACAAGATCGGCGGCATTATCCCGGTCACCCCGCGCGCCGGAAAAACCGAGCGCGCCAACGCCGTCACCCCGCTGTGCGAAGCCGGCAACGTGCACCTGCCCTCCACTGCGGCCCGCCCATGGGCCGGCGACCTGCACGAGGAACTCGCCGACTTCCCCAACGGAGTACACGACGACCAAGTGGACGCCCTCACCCAGGCGCTCTCCCAGTACGCCGGCCGCGGCACGTTCACCCAATTCCACTTCGGATAAGAGATAAGACAGGAAGCGAGACGCGGTGAGCAGAGACCTGATCCCCCAGATCGTCGCCGAATGGCGCGCCCAGCAGCCCCACTATCGGCTGTACAACGACTACATCGCCGGACGCCACCGCTTCCCCTTCGCCTCCTGGAAATTCCTCCGCCACTACCGGTGGATGTGCAACCGGGCCAGCGAGAACCTCATGCCCGCCGCCGTCGCCGCCTTCACCGACACCATCCGCATCCGCAGCTGGGGCAGCCGGCAGGGCGGCGAGGAAGGCCTCGACAGGCTCGCCGCGGCCGTGCACCGCGGCGCTTTCATCTCCGGGGACGCCTACACCATCACCTGGCCCGCCCCGGCCGGCGCCCCCCGCGCCGTCCTCCAAGACCCGGCGGCCATAGTCCCGCACGTATCCGACGACGACCCCGACCTGCTCGACTGGGCCGCCCGCGTCTGGTACGACCCGGCCACCGCCAGGGCGCGCATCAACATCTACACGCCCACCGTCTGCGAGAGATGGGCCACCCGCCTGCCCATGCGCGACCAACACGGCGCACCGCTACGGGACATCCCCGACCGGCCGATCGGCTGGGCCCCCTACAGCAGCCCCGACGCCCCCGAAACCATCCCACACGCCTTCGGGGCGGCCCCCGTCATATGGTGGAAGCGAGACGCCGCCAGACAGGACGCGCACGGCGTCTCGATCCTCGACCAGATCATCCCGATCCAGGACGAGCTCAACTACCACGTCGTCACCGCCCTGATCGCATCCGAGCGCATCGCCCTGCCGATCCGGTACGCAATCGCCGAACAGGCCTCCACCCTCGGCCAGAACCAGCAGGTCAACTTCGACCCGACACGCGAAAACATCCTCGCCCTAGCCGCCAACGCCGTCGGCGAGTTTGCCGGCCCCGACGCCGACAAGCTCATCGCCCTGCAGAACGCCGCCGAGCAGAAGATCGCCCGCACCACCGGGATTCCCCCGTACGTGTTCAGCCAGCAGCAAGGCGACATCCCATCCGGCGAAGCCCTGCGCATCCTCAACGCACGCCGAACCGCCACCGTGCAGGCCTTCGAGGCCGAGGCCACCCCGTGCTGGCGAGGGCAGCTGGCCCTCCTCGGCTGGGAGGACGACGCCGCGCCCGTCTGGGAAGACCCCACCCCGCACGACGACACCGAGCGCCTCGCGGCCGCCCGCGCCGCCAAAGACCTCGGACTGCCCGCCGAGGACTGGCTCCGTATCGCCGGCTACGACCCACACGCAGTCGACGACAGCGGCGCCACCCTCGCCGACCGCGTCCGCGACGAGGCCGCCCGCACAGCCCAGGCCGCTGCCCAGGCGTTCCTCGACGGCCGCACCGCAGACACCGGCTACTGAGAGGGGGCGCGGTGGACGAGCAGCAGATCCTCGACGTCCTCGCCGCCCACCGGAGAGCCATCCTCGCCGCCCACGGCCGGCTCGAACAGTCCGTCGCCGCCACCTGGCTCAGGGCATGGGCCGACATCGCCGACGACCTCGACGCCTTCGCCCGCGAATCCCTCAGCCTGGGCACCGTCTCCTCCGCCGTGAGGGCCGTCCGCGCCGAGCAGGCGCTCAGAGGAATCGCCCCAGCGGTCGAGCGGGCCGCCCGCCAGCTGGGAACCGGCATCGGCCATGATGTTGAAGCACTGGCCGCCCTCGGCGACCAGCACACCACGGAGGCCATCGCCGCCCAGCTCACCGCCATGAAAGCGGCGCAGGCCATCACCGTGTCCCGCGCCGACAGCCGGCAGATACAGGCCATCGTGCACCGGGCGCAGCAGCAAGTCACCGTCCGCGCCTACTACCTGTCGCAGGACTCGACCGAGTCCATGAAGCGCGAGCTCCTGCGGGGCGTCGCCGAGGGGGCCAACCCCAAGACACAGGCGGCCCGCATGGTCTCCCGGGCCCGCGACGCCTTCAACGGCGGCCTCACGCGGGCCCGCACCATCGCCCGCACCGAAACCATGGACGCCTACCGGGCCGCGGCCCGCGCCACCGAGCAGGCCAACCGCGACGTGCTCGCCGGATGGGAATGGATCGCCGATCTAGACGACCGCACCTGCCGCAGCTGCCTCGCCCAGCACGGCACCATGCACCCCACCAGCGAGGACGGCCCCGACGACCACCACAACGGCCGCTGCACCCGCTACCCCGTCACCCGGACATGGCGGCAGCTCGGCTTCGACCAAGGCGGCGACCTGCCCCTGCCGGCCCAGCCGGGCGACGGCGAGCGGTGGCTGAGATCGCAGCCCGAAGAGGTGCAACGCCGCGTCCTCGGCGACCGCGGCGCCGGCCTGTGGCGCAGCGGCCAGTGGCCGCCGTCCGAGTGGTCGCAGCCGCACGACAACCCCGAATGGCGCCGGTCCTTCCACGCCGCCCCGGCGCCCCAACAGTAACCCTGCACAGGTAGGAGCATGATGACAGAACAGCCCGCCGCCCAGGCCCCCGCCAGCGCCCCGACCCCCGCCGACGTGGCCGCCATGATCGGCCGCCAGGCGCAGCCTGGCCAGGGCGAGGCGCAGCCCGCCGAAACCGACTGGAAGGCCGAAGCCCGCAAATGGGAGGCCCGCTCCCGCCAGAACCACAACGACCTCAAGCAGGCCAAGGAGCAGCTCAACAACTTCTGCTCCGCCACAGCGCAGGCCCTCGGCCTCGAACAAGCCCCGGCCGACCCGAAGGCCCTCGCCGACTCGGCCTCCTTCCTGCGCGCTATCCGCAGCCTCGACCCCGCCGACGACGACGCCATCGCCGCCGCCATCCGGCAAGCCGTCGAAGCCCACCCCGCCTACAAGACCCAGCCTGCACAGGCGCCAAGCGCCGGATGGCGAGACGCCACCGCCGCCACCCCACCCGTCACGAACGCGGACGCGGAAGCGCTCCGCATCCTCGGCTTCTGACAGGAAGCCAGAAAGGAGCCTGACATGGCCACCCACACCACCACCAGCGCCCTCGCCGGCGCCGGCGGCAGCAACCTACTGCCCCGCAACGTCAGCAACGACATCTGGAAGAAGGCGAACGCCGAATCCGTCATCCCCAAGCTCGTCACCTCGGCCCCGATGATCATCGGCGACAACGTCTTCCCGCAGCTCACCAAGCGGCCCGCCGCCACCATCGTCGGCGAAGGCGGAAACAAGAAAGACAGCGACGCCGAGCTCGGCGCCAAGGTCATCAAGCCCATCAAAGCCCAGGTCGGCCTCGAATTCACCATCGAAGCCATCCAGGCCAACCCGGCAGGCGTCCTCGGCCTCCTCACCGACGAGCTGTCGGCGGCCCTCGCCCGCCAGATCGACCTGGCCGTCATGCACAAGCTGGTCGCCGACACCGGCGGCGCCATCGCCCAGGGCGACGTGGCACTCAACCCCTGCCAGTCCGTCAAGCTCACCACCGCCGACGCCATCGACGACGAGATCGAAGCCGGCTACGGCCTCGTCACCACCGCCGGCTACGACTTCACCGGCTTCGCCTTCGACCCGAAGATGATCGCCAGCCTCCGCGCCGCCAAGAACCCGAAGAACGGCGCCCGGCTGCACCCCGAGCTCGGCTTCGGCACCGAGGTCACCAACTTCGGCGGCATCAACGCCCGCGTCTCCAAGACCGTGTCCGGCCAAGTCGACGCCGCGGCCGACACGAAGACGCGCGGCATCGCCGGCGATTTCGCCGCGCTGAAGTTCGGCTACGCCCTGAACATCCCGGTCAAGAAGATCGAGTACGGCGACCCGTTCGGCAATGGCGATCTGCAGCGCAGGAACGCGGTCGCGTACTTGGCGGAGACGATCTTCGGCTGGGGCGTCATGGACACGCAGGCGTTCGTCGTCTTCAAGGCCGCCGAGCAAGCGGGCAGCAAGCCCACACCGTCAGACTGACGCGGAAGGGAGTGACCATGACCGTCGACGACGACATGGCCACTCCTCTGCGTCAGCAGGGCTGGCGTGAGCCCGAGAAGGCCGAGCCCGAGAAGACCAAGCAAGAAGGAGAGACCCGTGCCGGATGCCGACCAAGAAGCCCTCCGGGCAGCACTAGCCACCGCCAAAGGCCTCCTCGGCGAAACCGCCGCCGTAGCACTCGCCGATGGCGACGAGAAGCTCATCGAAGCCCGCGCCCGCACCGCCGACGGCTACGACCCGTTCCTGCTGGCCGCAGAGCTCGCCGACCTCCTCGGCGTCAGGGCACAGGCGTCCGGCACGGTCACCTCCTTCACCTCCGAAGGCACCAGCGTCACCATGACCGCCGCCGACTACTTCGCCGCCGCCCGGGCCCTCCGCGGCAAAGCCGCCGGCCACAGCACCGGAGTCGGAGTCATCGACATCGACACCGGCACGAGAGCCGCCGCCGCGGGCCCCCTGTCGGACGGCTACGAGACGTGGGACGGCGACCTCCCCACCCTGCACGAGTGGGCGACGCCATGCCCATGATCATGTCGGCCACCGTCATCGCAAAGATCAGGTCCGCCGCGGAATCCACCCTCACCGACAGGTGCACCGTCCGCCGCGCCACCGGCAGCCACCTCAACGCCCAGCACACCCGCGTCACCGACTGGGCGACGATCACCACCGGCCAGCCGTGCCTCGTGCAGCAGTCCACCACCGAGGCCATCGACCGCGACGGCCTCCCCAAGACGATCACCACCACGACCGTCAAGACACCGGTCGACGCCGACATCACCGACGGCGACCTCATCACCGTCACGGCCAGCCTTGACCCCCGCAACCGGCGCTCCTACCGGATCACCGGCGGCGACTACACGCAGGGCTGGGCCGTGTTGCGCCGCTTCGAAGCCACCGCGACCGAGGAGCAACCGTAATGGACTGGGACACCGGAGAACTCGGCTCCCTCGCCGTCGACCTCGGCCGGGCCAGCGCACAAGCCACCGCCAAGGCCTCCCGGGCCATCCGCAAAGGCGCCTTCGACATCGAGGCGGCCGCCAAAGCCATAGCGCCCGTCGACACCGGCGCCCTGCGCGCCAGTATCGGCGTCACCACGAGCGGCCCCCTCACCGCGGCCATCGGCCCCACCGTCGACTACGCCGCCTACGTCGAGTTCGGGACTCGCCGGATGCGGGCGCAGCCGTACATGCAGCCCGCCGCCGACAAGGTCCTACCCTCCGTCGAAACGGCCCTCGCCCAGCTGGCCGGGGACATCCTGTGACCGGCGCGGTCCAAGGCCTGATCGACAGGCTCGCCCAGGCCGGCCCTGCCGTCATCGACGGCGACACGGCGCCGGCCCAGGCCATCCCCGACTCGGCGCCGTGCCTCATCGTGTACGGCGCCACCGCCACCCCAGCCCACCGGCACCTCGACGGCGGCGCGAGCGCCGCCACCACCGCCGCCCGCGTCCTGTGCTCATCCAACAACCCGGCCGGGGCCCGCTGGCTCGCCGGGCAAACCACCGCCCTGCTCGACGGCTGGCTGCAGGACGGCGCCTGCTGGCGGGTCGGCTACGTGTCCGAACCCGTCGAGGACCGGGACGACCCGTCCAGCTACCGGTGGTCCTCGACCGTCGAGGCCACCAGACCAGCCACACCAGTAAGGAGCACGCAACAATGAACGTCCAGATGACCAGGACCGGACACCAGGTGGTCAGGGTCCGCGACAAGCGCACCGGCCACCAATACACCATCGGCGCCGAATCATTCGACGAGGCGATCCACGAAGAATCCAAGGGCGCCGCCGTCGACAACAACGGCCAGCCTGTCCCGCCCAAGCACCACGTGCCGCTCGACGAGGCCAAGGCCATCCATGACTGGCCGAAGAGCCCCGCTGACGACAGCGCCACCGAGGAGGACGAATGAGCATCACCCCGTACAACCCCGACGACCACTACACGGCCGGTAACACGACCGTCCTGATCCTGCCGGCCTGCGCCAACGCCGAGGCGCCGACCGTCGCCGAGATCAACGCCGGCTACGCCATCCAGTGCGCCATCGAGGAGCTTGAGATGACGGTCGACGCCGACACGACCGAGCGGAAGAAGATCTGCGACAAGGTCGCAACCCAGTCGGTCGGGAAGCGCACCTACCAGGCCGGCGACACCAGCCTGGTCGCCGAGGACCCGCAGCAGGCCAGCCCGCTCATGGACCTGCTCATCGAGGACGCCATCGTCTACCTGCTCGTCCGGCCCGGCATGGACGACAGCAAAGCGTTCCAGGCCGGCCAGCGTGTGTGGGTCGACAGGCGGCAGGTCGTGTCCGTGTCGCCGATGACCATCAACACAGACGAGGGCAACGCGTACGGCTGGACCGTCAGCTGGGCCGTCAAGAGCCGCACCCTCAAGGGCACGGTCGCCGCCTGACCCGGCCCGGCCGGAAAATAGCCGCCGCCGGGGAGGGGATGGCGGGGGGAGACCCCCCTCCCCGGCGGCCCACAACCCCCGATCCACCGGGGTTCCCCGTCACGCCCGCCAGGAGTACTCCATGTCCATCGAAGCCCTCCGCGCCAAGGCCCTCGCCCACAACGCCAACGTCCACTGGGACTACCCGCTCTGCCTCGACTCCGGCCTCAAGGCCAGGGTCGCCGAAGCCGAAGCCGCCCTCGACCAGGCCAGGAAAGCGCGGGAGACCAACGAGCAGGCCGAGCGGCCGAAGGGCAAGCGGATCGGCGAGGACCGCTACGAGCAGGCCGTCGCCGCCGCCGAGAAGACCCTCGCCGCCGCCATTGAGTCCGCCCCCGACGACAGCCTGCTGATCCTCAGGTTCGGCCGCGTCTCCCCGGACGTCTACCAGGACCTGCAGAACCAAGCCATCGAGGACGGCGGCAAGGGCCGCCTCGACGTCGCCCGCTTCTACCGGTCGCTCACCGAGGCCTGCTGGCGGCAGGCGCTCTCCACCAGCGGCGAGGACGTCGGCCTCACCTGGGACCAGGTGCGCGACAGCGCCATGGACTCCCTCGACTACGACCGGGTCGCCGCCGGCGTACTGGCCCTCCACCGGTCGGGGCAGACGATCCCTTTCACCCTGGAGAGCTCTGGGAGGCCCGCCATGAGCTGAGGATGTGCGAATCCTCCGGGACGCCGCCGCACACCCTGACGGTGTGGGAGACCCACCCGGGCTGGGACTGGCTAGACGTCGACATCATGCGCGCCTGGGGTCGCCTGACAGAGTCGCTGTGCCCGCACTGCGGCCGCCCGGAGGCGGTACACGCCGACGACCGGGTGGAGGACTACCACACGGCCTACGCCACCTGCACCGCCACCGAGGCGCTGGACCGGGCGCAGGCCCGATTCGCCGATTCGCCGCAGGGCCGGTCCGACAAGGCGGCCGCCAAGAAGGGCCGTAGCCCGGAGCGGGCCCGCCGCTGGTTCACGTACACCGACACCGAGGGGCTGCCCTCCTTCGGCGCCGCCCCGCCCGCGGGGAAGGAAGGAGACTGAGCATGGCCGACCGTAACGTACGCGTCGTCCTGACGGCCGCCGTCTCCGGCTTCACCTCCGCCATCGGGAAGGCGCAGTCCCAGGTCGAGACCCTGTCCTCCTCGATGCAGAAGGCCTCGCAGACGCAGTCCTGGTCGCACGTGTCCACCGGGCTCCTCGCAGTCGGCGCCACTCTCACCACGATCGCCGGCAAGGCGGTCTCGATGGCCGCCAACTTCGACGAGGCCATGTCCGCAGTCGCCGCCACCGGCGACGACGCCCGCTCGAACATCGGGCAGCTACGCGACCTGGCCATCGACATGGGCGCCAGGACCAAGTACTCGGCGACCGAGGCCGCCAACGGCATCGAGATCCTCGCGAAAGCCGGCATGAGCACCGCCGATATCATTTCGGGCGGCCTGTCCGGCGCCCTGAATCTAGCCGCCTCCGACAACATGAGCCTGGAGGCCGCGGCCGAGGCGACCGCCACCACGCTGACCCAGTTCGGGCTGGCCGGCTCCGACGCCGGCCACGTCGCGGACCTGCTGGCGGCCGGCGCCGGCAAGGCCATGGGCAGCGTGCAAGATTTGTCCGACGCCCTAAAGAACGGCGGCCTCGTCGCCTCCAACATGGGAATGAGCCTGGAGGAGACCGTCGGCACGCTGTCTCTCTTCGCCCAGAACGGGATCGTCGGCGCCGAGGCCGGCACACAGCTGAAAGTGATGCTGCAGAAACTGCAGAACCCGTCATCGACGGCGAAGAAGGCGATGGACGAGCTGGGCATCAGCGCGTATGACGCGTCCGGCAAGTTCGTCGGCATGGCGAGCATCGCCCAGCAGCTGCAAGACAAAACCGCCGGCCTGTCGCAGGCGCAGCGCGACCAGGCGATGGCGCAGATCTTCGGCTCGCACGCGATCTCGGCCGCCACCGTGCTGTACAAGGCGGGCGCGCAGGGCGTGCAGGAGTGGACCAGCGCCGTCAACGACCAGGGCTTCGCCGAGCAGATGGCCGCCGAGAAGATGAACAACCTCAAAGGCGACCTCGAACAGCTCAGCGGCGCCTGGGAGACCTTCATGATCTCCGCGGGCAGCTCGGCGCAGGGGCCGCTGCGGGCGATGGTGCAGGGGCTCACCTCGATCGTCGACAAGCTCAACGAATACCCGCAGGTCGGGCAGGCCGCGATCATGGTGATCGGCGCGCTCGGCGTGTCCATGGTGGCGCTCGGGACCGCGATGAAGACGGTCACCGCAGTCGCGGAGTTCCAGGCGGCCATGCAGTCGCTGACCGGGTTCAGCAGCGCGCTCGACACCGCGAAGGCCGCCGCGTCGGGATTCGTCACCGCGTGGAAGGCGGTGCCGACGTCCACAAAGCTGGCCACAGTGGCGTTCTCGGCCGCAATGATCGCCGCCGTGGAACTCGGCAAAGCACTCAACGAGGCGACTGATCACACCGGAGAAGTCGAGGCTGCGATGGGCGACCTGTCGAGCGGGTCGATATCGGCCAGCGACGCGCTGGCGCGGGTGTCCGAAGCGGCCGGTAAGGCGTACATGTCGATCGGTGACGCCCCGTCCGGCCTGGCGCAGGCGATGAAAGACGCCGGCAACACGGGATTCGGGGAGAAAATCGCCGACATCGCAGGCAACCTGGTGGGGCTCGATACCACCACCGAGAAGGCGCAGAAAAACCTCCAGACACTGGACGAAGCGATGGCCTCAATGGTGAAAGGCAACCCCGCAGCGGCCAGCCAGGTTTTCTCCGAGCTCGGGCACTACATCGATGAGGCGGGTTTGTCCGCCGACGAGACCGTGTCCCGGTTCGGCGGCACTGCCGAAGCCCTCCGGCAGGAGGCGGCCGCCGCCGGCGTCGCGGGCCTGTCGAACCAAGAGCTCGCGGACTGGATGCGCACCGGCGTCGCGCCCGCCGCGGTGCAGGCCGGCGAGGCCGCCACCGGCGCCGCCGACGCGAACCGGGAGGTCGCTGCGTCGGCCAGCGATGCCGGCATGAACGTCGCAGATTACGCGTCCACAGTCGAATCCCTGTCCAAGGCGCTCAACGAGCTGGCCGACGCGGCGATCAGCGCGAGCGACGCCCAGATCGCCGTGGAAGCCGCGATCTCCGACGCGGCGGAGGCCGCGGTGACAAACGGGGCGAACCTCGACATCTCCACGGAGGCCGGCCGGAAAAACCAGTCCGCCCTCAACGACCTGGCCGAAAGCGCGCTGAAATACCGCGACGCGCAGGTTCAGAACAGCGCCGGGCTGGAAGAGATAAACAGCGCCACCGAGCATGCCCGCGAGAATTTCGTGCAGATCGCGCAGGCGATGGGCATGAGCGCCGACGAAGCGAACGCCATGGCCGACGCCTACGGTCTCACGTCCATGACGGTTGAGCAGGCGGGGCAGTCCGTGAAGGGCACGGCCGACAATCTGGAAGACATGGCCCGCAAATCGGGTATGGCCGCCGACGCGGCGCACGGGCTGCGCTCCGCCCACGAGGGCGAGGCCGAGTCGCTGGACACGGCCGCCCAGTCCGCGCTGAAGCACCGCGACGCCATGGTGCAGTCCCAGGCCAGCAGCGAGGACATCGCCAAGGCCACCCAGGCGGCCCGCGATAGCTTCATCTCCCAGGCGCAGGCCATGGGCATGTCCGAAGAACAGGCCAAGAAACTTGCCGACCAGTACGGGCTGATGCAGCTCAACCTGGACATGTCAAGGCAGAACATCGACAACACCACGAACAGCCTGCGGGACAACGCGGCCGCGGCCGGCCTCGACTCGGGGGCGATCTCCGACCTGGCGTCGAAGAACCAGGCCGGCACGGTGGCGCTCCAGGCGTACGCCCAGCAGTCCCGCGACGCCGCCGCAGCCCAGCGCGAGGGCTCCATGAGCGCCGAGGAGGCCGCGTCCGCGCAGCAGACCGCGCGCGACAGCTTCATCCGCACCGCGACGCAGATGGGCATCAACGAGGACCAGGCGAAGAAACTGGCGGACGCGTATGGGCTGATCCCCGGCAAGGTCACCACGGACGTCTCCGCCCCGGGCGCGATCGACGCCCGGAACCAGGCGCTCAGCGTGGCTGCGGCGGTGAACTCGATCCCCGGCTCGCACTCCACGCGGATCGGCACCAGCGCCGACCTGTCCGGCTACTACGCCGTGCAGGCCGCGCTGAACAGCCTGCAGGACCGGACGGTGACGATCACCACGCTGCACCGGACGGTGAACTCGGGCGGCTCGACGACGCTCGCCGGCGGCGGCTACGTCACCGGCCCCGGAACCGCCACCTCCGACTCGATCCCGGCATGGCTGTCCAACGGCGAGTTCGTCATGCGGGCGGCCGCCGTGTCCAGGTACGGGCTGGGCCTCATGCGTGCGCTCAACGCCGGGGCCGTCGCCGCAGACCGGGCACCCCGGTACGCGTCCGGCGGCCCGGTCGGGGTGGACAGGTCGGTCCGGGCGGCACGCTGGACCGCGCAGGTCGCGGGCGGCGCGGGGGGCGCCCAGACGATCGTGAATGTGGCGCCTGCGGTGATCACCGAGGGCCAGCTCGACCGGTACCTGACCCGAGCAGTCGAACAGGTCGCGTCCCGCGTGCTCGCGGGCGCGCTGAGGGGCGTGTGACATGGGGCAGGGGCTGTTATTCGCTCTGGTCAGGGACGGCGCCGAGGTGTGGCGGGCGTACGGGTCGGACCCGGGCGGCCTGCCCGAGGGCCGCCGAGTGTGGGTCGAGTCGGTGTCCGGGTGGATGGGCGAGCCCGGCCCCGCCCGGACCGACGGCCGCACCTCGCGGCTGGCCGGCGGGTCGATCCCGCTCCGCCGGGTGGGGCTCGACGGGCGGACCATCACCCTGTCAGGCTGGGCCGAGCCGCCGTCAGATACCGATATCGACGGGTGGGCGCTGGCGCAGCCCGGCAGGATTTTCCCGTCGGACCAAGATCCCCACGAGCTGGTCTTGTGGTCGCGCGGCCACGGGGTGGACGTGCACGCGCTGGTCGAGCTGGACGGCCAGTGCACCTTCCGGCCTGACCACGGCACCGGCCTGGTCGACTGGCAGATCCCGCTGCACGCCCCCGACGTATATCTGCTGGGCGACGAGACGAGCGCGCTCGTGCACAATAGCGTTGATGGCGTAGGGCTCCTCTGGCCGCTCTTCGACTCCGACCCGCCGGCGCTGCAGTGGGGGGAAGCAGCCGAGGATCTGGCCGAGCCGCTGCGCAACCCCGGGAGCGTGGCGGTGTACCCGACGGTCACGGTGAGCGGCAACGCGCTGTCCGGCGTGCGCCTATCGGACGGGGCCGGGCACACGGTGACATTCACCGGCGCCTGTACGTACGCGTCGCCGGTCGTGATCGATTTCGGCGCCGGAACCGCCCGGCGCGGCACGGCGGATTTCAGCGCGCAGTTGACCGGGCGCGGTTTCTGGCAGGTGCCCGCCGGCGGCGTCGTGCTACCGGTGGCGGAGAGCCTGCAATCCGGTACGACTGTGCAAGCCGACTTCCGGCTCACGCCGCGCTACCTATAGCATTCAGGGGGTTAATCTCATGCAATTCGGGGCCGCCCAGGATAGTGCCGGCAATAAGACCGGGCCGGAAACGCTGCAGCGGGTCATTTGGGGCCAGTACACCAATTCGTGGCATTCGCCGGTCCTGACCGGCGGGGCGGTGTCCGGCACCGCGTCCCTCAACTACGCGGTGACGGCCGGCAGTAGTGTCGTGCGTGTGGCGGATGGCCGGGCGGTCTACGCCGTCTGGGACGACACGCAGCTGGCTACGACCGCGCCCGACAGCGGAACCATCGATGACGTGATCTACGTCGATCCGGACGGTGCCGTGGGCGTGGCGCGCCGCGGGGCGGTCCCGTACAGCGCGTACACGACGCTCGACATCCGGCGCATCTCGGCCGGGGTCACGGCCACGACGTCAACGGTGTCGGTCTGGAACAAGAACTACGCCATCACCTATGGGGCGGCGGCAGGCAACATCGCCGAGTACTCCGATCCCGCGACGACCGGCTCGACCGCGTCGGACACTTGGACTCAGACTCTCGCATTCCGCGTGCCGCGGGATATGCTGATCGAGGTCGAGCTCATCGCGTCGTTCGCCACGGACCCCGGCGGCTCGTCGGAGCTGGCCCCGGCGAGCATCTTCTGGTACCTGTCGCTCGACAGCAACACCCCGCTGGTATACGAGATGCCCATCGACCGGCGCTACTCCACGCAGCAGTACCTGTTCAGGGAGTCCGTGTCCGCCGGCGAGCACACCTTCACGGTCCGGCGGCAGAAGGGCTGGTGGGGGCCGAATGTGCGGCGGGTCATCCACGTCGGCACCGGCCCGGGCGACCGGCATATTCCGACCATGTACCGCATCCGCGAGTATGCACAGGCCATGTGATGTGGGGCGCTTGGCTGTGTGAGACGAAAACCGGCACCGTCGGGCCGGCGCTCGACCTGGCCGGCGGCCGGGTCTCGCATACGCTGAACGGTGTCGGCGACTGGTCGCTGACCTGTGACAGCGCGCAGTTCGACGGCCTCGCCCGCCGGTGGTGGTACCCGTGGGCGGCCAGCGTCCTTATCGCCTACCGGCGGTCCTCGGCCGACCCGTGGCAGCCAGTAATTCTGGGCCCGGTCACGGGGCTGCCCACGGCGTCAGCCGGGCTGCACGGCGAGACCGGGATGCCCGTCACCCTCACCGGGCAGGACATGCGCGCCATGCTCGCCCGCCGCATCATCACCGGCTGGCGCGACTGGCCCGCACCGGACTCGACGTGGGAGATCCAGCACGAGGCGCTGTCGCTGGCCAAAATGTCGCTGGGCACGATCGGCGAGAAACTCGTCGCCATCGGCACGAGCCGCCGATTCGGCGGCGGCCTGCCCATCCGCTACGACCCCGCCCTGTGGCAGGTCAACCTGCCGGATGACGAGGGCCACCAGCGCCGGTACGAGGCGTACAACCTGGCGAATAACGGCGTATCCAAGTTGTTGGACGACCTGTCCAACTGCGAAGGCGGCCCCGACTTCGTGTTCCAGCCTCAGTGTGACCAGCAGGACGGCCGGGTTACGCGCGCGTGGGTTCTCATGCGGCACGGCGTCGAGGGGCAGCCGCAGATCCCGCAGAGGAACGTGCAGGTCTGGGACAGCCGGCTGCCGGGCAGCGCTGTCAGCGGCCTGAGCGTGACGGCCACGGCGGCGGACATGTACAACCGGCATTGGGCCACCGGCGACGGGCAGGACGCGGACGTGCTCATGGACGTCCGTCAAAACGACGCCCAGCTCAGCGCTGGCATGCCTCTCATGGAAACCGTCACGTCGTACTCCTCTATCGTGCGGCATTCGAGCCTGTTGAGTCATATCGATGCCAGCCTCATCGCTACAGCGGCGCCTACCCTGCAGTGGTCCGCCACTATCGACATGCCGGCGGACGGCATGTGTCCGGGGGCTGACTGGTTTCTCGGTGAGCGCGTAGTATTCCTGGCTCCGCCAACCCGCGCGACGGCCCTGTTCACCGGCGAGCAGGACCGGGCCTATCCGCCGATGGAAGTGGATGTGCTCGCCACTATTACCGGCATGCAATTCGATCTTTCTAACCAATGCGCAATTATTGATCTACAGGAAGATTAAATATGCGTCGAGCTAATCTCACCCCAGCTTTGCAAGAATCGGTAGAGCGGCTGCGCGCGGCGTCTTCGGAATCCGGCAGTGGCGGCGTCGGCGTGGCCGGCGGCGACGTCGTGTGGTATAAGGAGTCGGCCGAGGACTCGACGCAGTACGACGCCGGCCAGTCCACCAGTGACGAGTCGCACGTCACCAAGACCGAGGCCGGCAGGGTCCAGGATGTGGCGGCCCGGGTCGCGCAGGTGGAGTCGGCCGTGGAGAACCTGTCGCATGGGGTATCCACGCAAGGCCGGTGGAACACGGTGTCCACGAGCGAGCCGCCGTCGGTGGCGGACGGGTTCCCGGAGGGGGCGTGGTGGACGCAGGTGGCGTCGGCGGATGACATGTCTCCGCAGGCGCTGTGGACTGTGGAGGACGGGCAGTGGGTCACGCGGCCGCTGCCGGCGGGGACGACGGTGGCGCCGTACTTGAACACTGGCTTGATTTCCGCGGGTGCGGTTGCGGCGATCATCCAGTCCGACGGGTTTTGGACGGCCCTGTCCGGGCGGCGGGCCGGATTCAACTCGGACGGATTCCAGTCATATGACAGTGACGGCGCACAGACCGTGCGCCTCGACGGGCAGGATAACTACATTTTCGGCCGCGGCGAGCTCGGCGGGTGGGCGATGAAAACCGAGAACGGCACCTCGGTTATCGCCCGCGCCGACTACGGGGATATCACCGTCTCCGAGTCCGGGGTGCCGCAGCAGGGCGTCCCACATTTGGAGACGTCGCCATCTCGGGGGACCGTGCTCACGCACAAGTCCACGGCCTCGACCCCCTATCTGGCGTTGAAGGATGACACTGCTGCTGTCATCGCTAATGGTGATGAAGCGGACAAGTACGCGCAGGTGTCGTCGGCCGCCGACGAGAGCACGGTCGTCGCCGCGCAGCTCGCCATGCGCTCATCCACGGAATACGCAAGCGTCCAGTCGAATATCCAGCAGGACACGACCACCACGATGGGGGCTGTCACCAAGATTAATGCGGGCAGCTCCCAGCGGGCGTTCTTCGCCTCGCAGATCGGCGCGGGCGGCCCGTCGGCGTCGCTCATGGCCGGCGACCAGGCCGTCGCCAGCGGGTACACGGGTTTCTTGGCGTACCCGTCGAGTATCCGGATGCTCGGCCCGCTTTCGCTGGGAGGCGTTGGGTCGACTTTACGGTTGATACAGATCAACATCCAGCGGTCCTTTGCCGCTGGGTCCGGTGTCTTCAAGAGCTTCTCCCTCGGGATACCGGAGCGTTCCGACTGCCGTTACTGGCCTATCGCAGTGACTCCGGTCGAATCCGGTGGTACCGCGGATTATGTGTGCAAAATCCAGCAATTCAATCCCGACGCAGGGACCGGGCAGTTGTGGGTGCAAAAAGTCTCGGGCGCAACCGCCTCAAATGCGCGTTTCGTCATTCTTCTCGCGATGCTCAAGTCCAGTGGTTGGACGTGGGAGAGCAACTGAGAAGGGGGGGTGGGCGCCCGTGGATGAGTGGCCTATTCGGGGTGACATTGTGGCGATAGCCGCGGCGGACGTGGAGGTTGTGGCCGAGATATCCGCCGCTGCCCGGGCAGAGACATCCGCCGGTCTTCTGGCAGACGCGGGGACGGTGCGGGCGAGCGGGGGGTCGCCGGATGAGTAGCGGCTCGGGTGGCGGTCTCGCCGATCTAGTGGCAGCCCGTCTGGCCCCGCTACGAATCATCTCGGCGGCCTGGCCCCTGGACGACTGGCTGCCCTGCCTGCAGGTCACCGCCCACCCGGCCGGCGGCGGCCGGTGGCGAGTGACGGTGGTGTGCTGGCACACCGGCCGCGCTGCGGCCGAGGACGCCGCCAGCGCGATCTTCCGGCTGCTGAACGGGTGGGACTCGCCCGCCCCGTGGCACCGCATGACGGCCCGCGTCGCCGGGTCGTGGCAGCCCGGCTGTGACCGGGCCTGGGCGACCGTCACCGCCACAACCAGATGGGAAGGGGTGCCGAATGCCCCCGTGGATGAGTGAGAGCGTCCTCGTCGCCGTCGTCACCGCCAGCCTCACCCTCATAGGCACCGCCATCGCCTCACTCCGGCAGGCCCACAGCACCGAAGCCGACATCCAGGGTCGTATCACCAACGAGGTCCTCGAAGTCACCGCCGCCACCTACAAGGACCTCAGCGACGAGGTCCGCTACCTGCGCGACCGTGACGCCGAGAAGGAGCAGCGCATCAAGCAGCTGGAGTTCGTGCAGCGCACCCTCATGGACCGTGACGGTCTGTGGCAGGCCGGCTGGGACGACCTGCGGCAGCGGTGGCCGTGGTGGCGCGGGCGGGAGGACCCGCCCCCGTACCCGACCCCCAAGAGAGAGGAGCCCGCATGAGTGACGCGAAACTGGCCGCCGCGATTCGGCAGGCCGTGGAGGTCCAGGGTGTCCCCTGGTCGGGCCGGGGCAGGATCGGCACCCCCGACGGGCTCGCAGACCAGCTCGTCCTGGCCCTCGCGGCCGCGCCGGACATGGCCGAAACCAACTGCGTGGCCGCCATGATCAGTGAGTCCGCCCAGGAATCCGACTGGTTCTGCTCCCTGGTCGAGTACGGGGGTGCGTCCGCCAGGTACGCCCCCTACTACGGACGTGGGCTGATTCAGCTCACGTGGGAAGTCAACTTCCGGGGCATGGGTCAATGGTGCAAAAGTCTCGGCCTCGTCAGCGACTCCGAAGTGTTCGTGAAGAACCCAGACCTCGTCACCCAGTGGCCGTTCCCCTGGCTCACCACGGTCTACTACTTCACGAGGCACATCAACGCGGCCTACTGGCGGTCGAAGAACTGGAACGCCATCAGCGGGCTCATCAACGCCGGCAGCGCGTCCTACTACGTGCCCGCCTACGAACTCCGATCCAAGAGCATCAATGCTGCACTCGCCCAGCTCGCAGGCTGGGCCTACACAGGAGGTGACACCATGCCAACCGCCCAAGAGATCGCCGACGCGGTCTGGGCACACCAGATCAAGATGTACGGCCGCTCCCCCAACACCGGCAAGACCGTCTCCGCCGGCACCGTCATGGGCTGGCTGGACGACCAGTTCAACAACATCCCCGACAACGTCTGGAACAAGAAGGTGACCCGCGCGGGCCTGCCCTCCGACGACCCCCGGGCGGGCAAGCAGGTCAGCACGGGCACGATCATGGCGTACATGGACGCCTTCGTCGCCGACGTGAAGAACTCCATCGTGGAGGCCGTGAAGCTGATCCGCAAGTACACGGACCCCGGCACCGTCGAGGCGGCCGAGGACGCCGCGAACGTGTACATCATCCAGAAGGGCGACACCCTGAAAGCGGTAGCCGAGGCGCACGGTGTCACCGTGGCCGACATCGTGGCCGTCAACGGCTACGGCTTCGACTCCAACGGCCTCGTCGTCGGCCAGAAAATCATCATCCCAACCACCACGACCACGCAGGAGGCGGCAGCATGACCGAAGGCATCCGCATCACCAACCCCCGGCTGAGGAACGCCGGGTACATCGTCTACGCGGGTGCGAGCCTCGCCCTCGGTAGCATCGTCGTGTTCTGCGGCGCCAGCGACGCCTACACCCTCCCCGAATGGGTCACCCCGGCCACCGCCGCCATCGCCTACATCGGCGCCGGACTCGGCCTCGTCGCCTCCGCGAACACCCCCACGAAGGCATCCACCGAGACCGCGGACACCCTCGCACAACTGAGGGCCACCGCCGCGCAACTGGAGGAGCAGGCGGGCGTGCAGGGCATCGCCCAGCTGACCGCTGCCGCCCTCGCCGAGCGGGCCGTCGGCCTGGAGGAGACCCCCGCCCTCGACACCATCGCCGCCCAGACCGACGAGACCGAGGCCCCCGCCCGCGCCGAAACCGACGACGAGGCCGAGCCCGAGCCGGGCACCGTCCCCGCACGAGAAGCCTGACACCACCCCCGCACAGCAGACCCGCCCCTCCCCGCCCGGACACCACCGGACGGAGAGGGGCGGGCCCTTCGTCGCGTGGTCCACCGTGTGTCCACCGGCAACCCGCCAGGTCCACCATGGGCCACCCGCACCTCTA
>ERZ773075.763-NODE-763-length-21199-cov-54.1927_pt1 | contig 21199 bp, 17 predicted proteins | sample MGYA00580614_ERZ773075 | MGnify/ENA primary metagenome ERZ773075 (study PRJEB29015, sample SAMEA2738021) | human oral metagenome | biome: human oral; feature: human-associated habitat; material: dental | place: China | collected 2043 ... | reverse complement strand
ACGCGATCGGCGCCGAAGACCTCGCGCGCGACGACGGCCAGGTCCTCGACCTCCAAGGCGCGCGGGGAATCGACCGGCACGCACACGACGGCGTCGCAGGCGGGCTCGAGGACCGCCAGGATCCCCTCGACGTCCTTGTCCGCCATGACGCCGACGACGGCCACCAGGTGGCGGAACGCGAAGGCCTCCTCCACGGCGGGCACGAGCGCCTCCAGGCCGTGCGGGTTGTGCCCGGCGTCGACGATGACGGTGGGGCTGGAGCGCAGCACCTCCAGGCGGCCGGGGCTGGTGACCGAGGCGAACCCGTCCTCGACGACCTTGGCGGGCAGCGCGCGGCCGCCGAAGACCGCCTCGGCGGCCGCCAGCGCCAGCAGGGCGTTGCGCGCCTGGTGGCCGCCGTGCAGCGGGATGAAGACGTCCTCGTAGACGGCGGCGGCGGTGCGCAGCGTCGCCATCTGCCCGCCGACGGCCAGGGTGCGGTCGACCACGCGCAGCGCGCCGGCGCCGGGCTCGTCCGGGTCCTCCTCGGGATCCGGCTCACGGCGCCAGACGACGCCGTGCTCCGCGACGGCGTCGGCGATGATCTTCTGCGCCGCCGGGGGCTGGGCGGAGGTGATGAGGGTCGCGCCGTCCTTGATGATGCCGGCCTTGTTGGCGGCGACCTCCTCCAGGGTGCCGCCCAGCCAGGCGGCGTGGTCCAGGCCGATGGGCGCGATGACCTCGACGTCGCCGGGCACGACATTGGTGCAGTCCCAGGTCCCGCCCATGCCGACCTCGATGACGGCGGCATCGACGGGGCGGTCGGCGAAGGCGGCGAGGGCCATGACGGTGAGCACCTCGAAGAAGCTCATGCGCGGACCTCCCGCCGCCGCCGAGCGCTCGTCCACGAGGCGGACGTAGGGGGCGACGTCCTCCCAGGCGGCGATGAAGCCCTCCTCGTCGATCGGCTCGCCGTCCAGGGCGATGCGCTCGCGGATGGTGGTCAGGTGGGGACTGGTGAAGCGGCCTGTGCGCATGCCGGTGGCGGCCAGGAGCCGCTCGGTCATGCGGGCGATGGAGGTCTTGCCGTTGGTCCCGGTGATGTGGACGGTCCGGTAGGAGCGCTCCGGGTCGCCCAGCAGGTCGAGGACGGACTCCACGCGCTCCAGGCTCGGCTGGAGCCGATGCTCGGGGGCGCGCGAGAGGATCTCGGCCTCGACTTCGCGCATGCGCGCGGAGACCTCGACGGCGCGGGCGGCGGCGAGCAGGTCGGCACGGTGGGACCCGCCCTCGTCTCCCGGATCGGCCGGCTCCCCGTCGCCGGTCATGGCCGCCGGCCCGACGGCGGGCGAGTCGGGCAGCCGGGGCTCCCAGTCCCGCCAGTCGTCCTCGTCCTCGTCGACCTCGGCTAGGAGCGCGTCGAGGCGCTCCAGGTCGCCTCCCGGGATCATGCTGGCGGCCACGAGCTCGCGCAGGGCCTCCAGGTCCGCCTCCTCGGCACGGGCCCGGCGCTCGACGGCCGCGGCGCCGGCGGAGCGGCCGTCATCGACCGAGGCCCCGGCGCGCCCAGTATCCCCGGCGTCCCCGGTCTCACCGTCGGCGGCGTCGAGGTAGGGCAGGAGCTCGGGGTCGATGCCGTCGGCGCCGCCGATGCCGCTGGCGCCCAGAACGGCGTCGACGACCTCCTCCCCCGTGACGCCCTCGGGGATCCCGAAGGCGGCGCCGGGGCGGCCGCCGGTCCGGGCCTCACGGGCGCCGTCGCCGTCACGGTCGTCACGGTCCTCGCGTCCGTCGGCGGCGCCGCCGTGCTCGCTGGTCATATCCCGCTCCCTGGTCGTCGATGAGTTCGAACAAGCCTAGCGAGCCAGCGCGGCACCGGGCCGGACGCGCCGGGCGCGCCACCGGCTCGCGGGCGGCGTCGCTGACGACGGCGAAGGACGGCGACGACGGCGGCTCCTCGATGCCGATGGCCCCGTCCGATGTACGATCCGATTCCCGGCCCACTGATTCGCCCCGAGGAGGACCCGATGGTCGACGCACCCAACCCTCTCGACGAGATGCCCTCGGTCACCGCATGGCTGTCCGACATGGACGGCGTCCTGGTCAAGGAGAACCGCGCCCTGCCGGGGGCGCAGCAGTTCCTCGACGCCCTCAAGAGGAAGGAGATGCCCTTCCTCGTCCTGACGAATAACTCGATCTTCACCAACCGCGACCTGTCGGCGCGGCTGAAGCGCTCGGGGCTGAGCGTCCCCGAGGAGCGCATCTGGACCTCCGCGAACGCCACCGCCGCGTTCCTGAGCCAGCAGTCGCCCGCCTCCACGGCCTACGTCATCGGGGAGGCCGGCCTGACCACTGCCCTCCACGGGGCCGGCTACGTCATGACCGATCAGGACCCCGAGTACGTCGTCCTGGGCGAGACGCGCACCTACGACTTCAACACCCTGACCAGGGCGATCCGCCTCATCGAGGCGGGGGCCAAATTCATCGCCACCAACCCGGACGTCACCGGGCCCTCCGACGAGGGGACCCTGCCCGCCACCGGCTCGGTCGCCGCCATGATCCGGGCCGCGACCGGCCGCACCCCCTACTTCATCGGCAAGCCCAACCCCGTCATGATCCGGGCGGGGCTGAACAAGATCGGGGCCCACTCCGAGGCCGCCGCCATGGTCGGCGACCGCATGGACACCGATATCCAGGCGGGCGTCGAGGCCGGGCTGCGCACCCACCTCGTCCTGTCCGGGTCGACGACCCTGGAGGAGGTCGAGACCTTCCCCTTCCGCCCCTTCGGCATCCACGAGGGGGTCGGGGAGCTCATCGAGCTGGTGGAGGCCCAGCGCTGAGCATCGGGCCCGCGGCTGCCACGACCGGCCTTCCGCCCTCACTGCGCGGCCAGCGCGGGTCCGATCGGCGCCCGGCGGGCGCGGCGCACGGGAGCGGAGAGCACCACGGCCAAAGCGGCGAAGGAGACCAGGGCGACGAGCCCGAGCGGCCCGAGGGCGGGGCTGGGCAGGAACGGCAGGCCCGCCCTGGAGTAGAAGAGCGCCTCGCCGATCGTCACCACGACGAGCGGGACCAGGGAGATGATCAGGGCCGTGCCGACGTACAGGCCCGCCTCGATGACGACCTGGCCGCGGAGGCGGCCGATGGTGGTCCCGGCGCAGCGCAGGACGGCCACCTCCTGCTCCCTGGAGCGGGAGGTCATGGCGACGACGGCGACGGATCCCAGCAGTGCCATGGCGCCGAGGATCGCCGCCATGACCAGGGTGTCGACCTGGTTGAGATCGATGCGCAGGTGCGCTGCGGCGATGACCGCCCGCCCCGTGCCGAGGACCGTCATGAGGGCCGCGGTGAAGGAGAATGACAGGGCCAGCAGCCCCACGGCGCCGGCCGCCAGGGCGGAGCGCCACAGCGCGGAGCGGCGTGCGAGCAGCCACGGCCCTCCCAGCGCGGCCAGGGGCGCCGACCAGGCGCGCAGCAGCCCGGGGACGAGCACCGGCGCCAGCAGCACGGCCAGGACCGCGAGCAGCAGCGCGGCCATCATCGCCTGGCCGCCGCCGGCGGGCAGTCCGCCGGCGTCCCCCGCCCCGGGCTCGATCAGGAGGGCCACCAGCAGCTGGCCGACGCAGATGAGCGCCCACAGCCCGGTCAGGGTCCAGCGGACCGCGCCCATGCGCCGCCCGGGCCGGGGGGCGGGCGCCGGGGCGCCGCGGACCGCCTCGACCGCCGGGGTGCGCACGGCGTCGAGCGCCGGCCCGATCGCCCCCAGCACGGCAATGCCGACGACGGAGCCGACGGTGAGCGCGATGGCCGCCGGCGTGGCGGCCACCTCGATGCGCCCCATGCGCGCCGACGCCATGCGGGTGAGCACCGAGGAGAAGGGCTGGTCCACCGCCGAAGCGACCAGGACCCCGGGTGCGCAGGCCACCAGCCCCAGCACGGCGACGGTCGTGACGACGCCGACGAGCACCTGTCGGGGCGAGGCTCCCGCCAGTCGCCACCCGGCCCAGTTCGTGCGCAGGGCCTGGACGCAGGAGCGTCCGACGATCGCCACCACCGGGATCGCCGTGAACGCCGAGTAGACGTAGATCGAGGTTCCGCTCGCCTCCAGCTCCGCCGGTCCGACGCCCACGGCCCGCGCCGCGGCCACGACCTCGGGTCGGGTGACGGCGAACCGGTGCGTCAGGCAGACATCGACCAGCACGGCCGCCAGGGCCAGTACCGCCACCGTTGCCGACCAGATCCGCCACTGGGCGGCGAGGGCGCGCAGCGTATAGCGCGTCATGCCGCCTCCCCCATCCGGTTCATGGCGGCCAGCAGCTCATCGGGCGCGGCCCCGCGACGCCGGTCGATGATCGCCCCGTCGCGCATGACGAGCACCGAGTCCGCCAGCGCCGCGGCGCCCGGATCGTGCGTGACGAGCACGACGGCGGCCCCCTCGTCGGCCAGGCGCCGCAACTCGGCCAGGACGAAGGCCGCCGACCGCGTGTCCAGCGCCCCCGTCGGCTCGTCGGCGAACACGACCGGGGGACGCCGATAGAGCACCCGACCCAGGGCCGCCCGCTGCTGCTCCCCGCCGGAGAGCGTGGCCGTCACCGCGTTCGCGCGGGCGCCCAGGCCCAGGGAGGCCAGAACCTCACGCACGCGCGCCCGGTCGGGGCGCCTGCCCGCCAGGACGTCGGAGACGGCGATGTTCTCCCGCACGCTCAGGTACGGCACGAGGTTGTAGGCCTGGAAGACGAAGCCGACCCGATCGCGGTACAGCTCCGCCGCGCGCGCCGGGGACAGCGCCGCCAGGTCGCGCCCCATGAGGGCCACCCGCCCCGAGGTCGCGGGCTCCAGCCCCGCCAGGCACAGCAAAGTGGTCGACTTGCCCGACCCGCTGGACCCGACCAGGGCCGTCATCTCGCCGGCCCCGATCGCGCAGGAGACGCCGTGCAGGATCTCGATCGGCTCTCCGCCGGGCGTCGGGAAGGATTTGCGCAGCGCATGGGCCTCGACGGCCGCAATGGGTGTCATGGCCGCAGTGTCGGTCCGCCGGCCCCGCGGGCGCAGTGAGTCTTCCGGCCCGCTCATGGTGGGGGAATCCCCACCTCCGGCCCCGGCTCCCGGCCCTGCCGCCCGGAGCCCCGGGGCGGAGCGCGCCGAGCGCCTCCGCCTGAGCGTCCCCGCCCATGGGCCCCGCCTCCTCCACCGGGCGCCTCCCAGGCGCGCCGCGGGCGTGCGCATGCTCTCAGCGCCGGTCGAGGAAGGCGAGCACGGCGAGGACCCGGCGGTTGCCCTCGCGCTGCGAGAGGCCCAGCTTGTCGAAGATGGCGCCGACGTGCTTGACCACCGCGCCCTCGGACAGGTGCAGCTCCTGCGCGATCCCGCGGTTCGTCTCCCCCGCCGAGACGTGGCGCAGCACCTCCCGCTCCCGCGGCGTCAGGCGCTCCAGGCGGTCCTCGCGCCTGCGCATGAGCGCGGTGATGACCTTGCGGTCGACGACCACCCCGCCGCCGGCCACGGCCTCCAGCGCCCGGACGAACTCGTGCACGTGGGCCACCCGATCCTTGAGCAGGTACCCGACGCCGCCGGAGCGGGGGTCGTCCTCGGCGGAGTCCAGGAGCCGCTGCAGATACTCGTTGCCCAGGTACTGGGACAGCAGCAGGATCGGCAGGCCCGGGCGGTCGCGGCGCAGCTCGATGGCGGCGCGCAGCCCGTCGTCGGTCCTGCCCGGGGGCATGCGCACATCGGTGATGACAATGTCGAGCGGGTCCATCGGATCGCTGCGTCTCACCGCGTCGAGCAGCTCGGTGGCGGTCGCGACGCAGGCGACGACGTCGTGCCCGGCGCGCTCGAGCAGCAGGCCCAGGCCCTCGCGCAGAAGCGCCTCGTCCTCGGCCAGGACTATTCTCATCGCGGTCCTCCTGAGGGGATGCGCACCATGACGGTGGTCGGCCCGCCGTCGGGGCTGACGAGCTCGAAGGTACCGCCCAGGCGGCGGGCGCGGGCCGCCATGGACAAGATGCCCCGTCCCGTGGGGGCCGCCCCGCCCGCGCCGTCATCGCGCACCGTCAGCTGCACGACGTCGTCCTGCCGGGCCACGTCCACCTCGATACGGCTGCACCCGGAGTGCTTCATGGCGTTGGTGATCGCCTCCGAGGCGATGAGGTACAGATCCTCGGACGCCTCATCGGAGGGCGACGGCGCTCCCGAGCCCGTTCGGCCCTCCCAGCTCACGTCCGTCTCGACCGGCAGGCCCGCGGTGAGCTCCTCCAGGGCGGGGCCCAGCCCCTGCTCGCTCAGAATCCTCGGGGACAGACCATGGGCGACCTCCCGCACCGCGTCGGCGGCGGCGTCGATCTGCTCGCGCAACTCGCCGAGGGCCCGGCGCGCCGCCGCACCGGCGGCCCCCTGGACATCGGCGAGTTGGAGCTCGAGGAGCCCGAGGCGGAACCCGGCCGCACTCAGGTGCAACTGGGCGCCGTCGTGCAGACGCTGCTCCATGAGCCTGCGCTCCAGGACGAGGCGGTCCTCGGCCGCCACGGCCCCGTCGACGAGGGCGTCCACCTGCCTGCTCAGCTGCTCCGGCCGCGGGGAGAGCAGCGCCGTGGACAGGCGTGCCAGGCCCGAGGCCGCCCCGGTGACGAGCCGCGGGACCAGGCACGCGCCGATCAGGCCGATAAGGAGGGTCAGGGCGCGTCCCGGCAGTGAGGCCGGCGGGCCGCCGGGCGCGGAGGTCCGGGCCCTGAACGGGTCGATGAGCATCACCTCCCCCGCGGTGAGCAGAATCGTCCCCGCAACCGTTCCCAGGATCGCCACCACCGCGAGGACCAGGGCGAAGGCCACCTCGCGCAGCCGACCGGCCCGGCCTGCCGCTCGCGGTGCGATCGGCGGAAGGCCCGCCAGCACCACCAGCCGGCGCTCGATGCTCGCCCACGCGGTCGCCCACGTCGGCAGCAGCACGACGGTGCCCGCGAACAGCCAGGTGAGCCAGCCGGCCGTCGTCTCCGCGACGAGGTACGCGGCCGCCATCCACGACCGGCGCGCCCATGGTCGTCGTGTCCGCGACCGGCGCACCCGCGGCACCCGGATCGGGATGGGCAGCAGATCTCTTCTCACAGGGCCAGTGTCCCCCGGCGGCGAGCATCGGGCCCGCGGCCAATTCCACGATCGGCCGCCCGACCCGACGGCGCCCGCGAAGAGCTCGACTGGTGAGCGCCTGGTGCATCGTCCACTGCGAGCAGGCCCGCGAGGACGCGAGGGGGCTCACATCCTCGGGTCCGAAGCCCAAGGCGTTGAGGATGTCGGCGGCTGCGGGCGGCAGGCGCGGCCGTGCGGCGGGATAGACTCGCCGCATGGCCACCACTGCGCAGACCGCGGAGCGCCTCGCCCGCCTCCTGGGCCCGGGCGCGCGTACGCGCGCCATGATGGGCGAGTACGTCCTGTACTGGCGCGACCGCGTCGTCGGCGGCCTCTACGACGAGCGGCTCCTCCTCAAGGACGTGGCCGCGGTGCGCGAGGCGGCGCCGGACGCGCCCCTGGAGGAGCCCTACCCCGGGGCCCGGCCGCTGCGTCGTCTGCCGCTTCCCGACGACGAGCACTCGGCCGGGGCTCTCGTCGACCTGCTGGCCGCCTGGGACCAGGTGCCGCCGCCGCGGCGGCGCTGAGGGAAGCGGGAAGGGGACCGCGATGGTCGAGGTAACACGGGAGCCCAGCGATCCGCACCGCCCTTCGAGCAATCCTCCAGGAGTGGAGTGAACATGACTGGATACGGACGACGCGCCGTCGTCGGCATGGGCGTCCTCGCCGGCGCCGCCCTGGCACTGGGCGACTGCGCCTCGTTCCCGGAGATCGGGCACCAGAAGCCGACTCCGGCGCAGACCCAGGACGGCCGTTTCGCCGAGTTCACCGAGTACGTTCCCGAGACGCTGGAGATCAGAACCGATCTGGAGCCGCTTGAGAGGCGGATGCCCGGAATCCGCCTCTCGAGCGCCCACTGGGTCACGCAGTACCAGCAGCAGGAGCGCGAGATCCTGCCCCCGCAGGACCGCCCCATCTGGACCCACGTGGTCGCGACGCTCGAGCCCGACGGCGCCCGGGCCCTCGCCGAGGCCTCGACCGGCGCGGCCGATCCGCTGCCGGGGATCCACCCCGACCTGCGCCAGTACGTCCCCGAGGCCGACGCCTTCACCGCCGTCCCGACGGCGAAGGCCGACGAGATCCTCGACGTCGAGCACATGATTCAAGACGACCCGAACGCCCAGCGCCACTACTTCAAGACCAGGGAGGCCGTCATCTGCGCCGACTCCGGCCTCATGATCCTCATCGCGCTGGAGTACCACACCTGACGCCAGGAGAAGCACCTCGTCCTCCGTACCGCATCCTCAACCGCATCCTCCCGAACCGCCCTGTTTTCGTTTACGATATTCCTGTGCGTGAGGACGAGATCAGCGAGGCCCAGATCCGGGCATGGGTTGACGAGGCGGAGGCCGGCTACGACGTCGAGGCCCTCAGGCGCCGCGGCCGGGGACGCCCAGGGCGCGGCGCGGAGCCCATGCAGGTGGTCGCGGTGCGTCTGAGCGCCGACGAGGTCGCAGCCCTCGACGCCATCGCCGCCCGCGAGCGGGTGACGCGCTCGGAGGTGATCCGACGGGCACTGGCGCAGTTCGCAGCGTGAGCATGAAGGCCCACCCCAGTGCCCGCAGACACGGGATCGGCGACGAGGACGCCACTCAGGCGGCCTACTTGGTCGCAGTGGATCGAGCCGCTGGACGACGCCGACGACTGGCCGCACCGCGAACTCCGCCTCGGCTTCGACACCCGAGGACGACTGCTCGAGACCGTCGTCCTGGTCTTCGAGAGCGGCCACGAACTCATCATCCATGCGATGCCTGCTCGCAAACAGTTCTGGAGCCTGCTGCCATGAAGCAGCCCGCCCGGATAGGACTTCGCACTCGCAGCAGTTAGGGCGCCCTGGGTGCGCGGCACCACTCGAACCCGAAGTCCGAGCACGAGACAGCCCGTCACCGCCCGGAACCCGACCGGCCACCGGCCCGGAAGCCGACCGCCTGCGCCCGCCGCGCTCAGCCCTCCGCCTTGACGACGACGGCGCTGGGGCCGTCGGCCGCCGGGTCGGCCACCACGTTCGCGGCCGCGCACCCGGTCTCGGTCTTGACGAGGTCCAGGTGCGCCCCCGTCCACGCGCCCTTGTCCTGCGGGACCGTCAGGGTCAACTCGATGCGGTCGCCCACGTGCAGACCGGCGGCCTTGCGCTCGTCCTGGACGAGCCGGATCAGGTCGCGGGCCCACCCCTCGGCCTCCAGGGCGTCGTCCAGCGCGGTGTCCAGGACCACGAAGGCTCCCGAGGGCAGCATGGTGGCGGCCAGGGACTCGTCATCGACCTCGATGCGGCTGGTCAGGGCGAAGGAGCCCTCCTCGGCCTCGAGCACCACGGGCGAGCCGCCGAGCAGGACGCCGTCGAAGCGCACGTCGCCGTCCTCGGTGAGCTTCCACTCCCCCGCCTTGACGGCGGCGAAGAGCCTGCTCGTCAGCTTGCGGACCTCGGGGTCGAAGGCACGAGGGTTGAGCGAGAGCCGCTCGGTCACCTCGTAGCCGGCGTCGGCGGCGTCGAGCACCCGCACCTCCTTGACGTTGACCTCCTCGGCGATCAGGGCGCGGAAGGGCATGAGCCCGGCCGGGTCGGTCGTGGCGACCGTGAGCGAGCGCAGCGGCTGGCGCACGCGCAGCTTCTCCGCCTTGCGCAGGCTCAGGGCCGCCGAGACGGCGTCGCGGGCCTCGTCCATGGCGGCCACCAGGGCGGAGTCGGCCACGTGCGCGGGCAGGACGGGCCAGTCGGTCAGGTGCACGGAGCGGTCCCCCGTCAGTCCGCGGTGGATCTCCTCACTCACCAGCGGCGTCAGCGGCGCCATCACCTGCGTGAGAACCCGCAGCACCGTGGCCAGGGTGTCGAAGGCCGGCAGGCGCACCGCAGCGGCGGAGCCGTCGGTGAACCTGCCCCGCGAGGTGCGCAGGTACCAGTTGGTGAGCACGTCGAGGAACTCGCGCACGGTGGCCGTGGCGCCGGTGACGTCGTAGGCGCTCATCTGCGCGCCCACGGTGGCGGCCAGATCCTTGGCGCGGGCCAGGATGTAGCGGTCCATGACGTGCAGCGAGCCCCTCCTGCCGAACAGGCTCGCGTCATCCAGGTCCACTCCATCGGTGACGTACCCGGCGCCCTCGCGGGCCTGCCCGGCGTACAGGGCGAAGAAGTACCAGACGTTCCACAGCGGCAGCAGCACCTGGCGCACGGTGTCGCGGATGGCCTTGTCGGTGACCACGAGGTTCCCGCCGCGCACCACGGGGCTGGACAGCAGGAACCAGCGCATGGCGTCGGCCCCGTCGCGGTCGAAGACCATGGAGACGTCCGGGTAGTTGCGCAGCGACTTGCTCATCTTCGCCCCGTCGTTGCCCAGGAGGATGCCGTGGGAGACGCAGGAGGTGAAGGCGGGCCGGTCGAACAGGGCCGTGGCCAGGACGTGGAGGGTGTAGAACCAGCCGCGGGTCTGGCCGATGTACTCCACGATGAAGTCCCCGGGGTAGTGGGACTCGAACCACTCGACGTTCTCGAAGGGGTAGTGCACCTGGGCGAAGGGCATCGACCCGGACTCGAACCAGCAGTCCAGGACGTCGGGGATGCGGCGCATCATGGATCTGCCCGTGGGGTCGTCGGGGTTGGGTCGCACGAGCTCGTCGATGAAGGGCCTGTGCAGGTCAGTGACCGTCACCCCGAAGTCGCGCTCCAGCTCGGCGAAGGAGCCGTAGACGTCCTCACGCGGGTAGCGCGGGTCGTCCGAGCGCCACACCGGGATGGGGGCGCCCCAGAACCGGTTGCGGGAGATCGACCAGTCGCGGGCGCCCGCCAGCCACTTGCCGAAGATGCCGTCCTTGATGTGAGCGGGGAACCAGCTGATCTCCTGGTTGAGCTCGACCATGCGGTCGCGGATGGCGGTCACGCGCACGAACCAGGAGGAGACGGCCTTGTAGATGAGCGGCTTGCGGCAGCGCCAGCAGTGCGGGTAGGAGTGCACGTAGGAGGCCTGGCGCACCAGGACGGCGCGCCGGCTCTCGTCGCGGCGGGCCAGGGGGCCGGTGCCGTCGCGCAGGTCGGCGACGATGGGCTTGTTGGCGTCGAAGACCTGCAGCCCGGCGTAGTCGCCAACCTCCTCGGTCAGGCGGCCGCCGTCATCGACAGGCACGATCGTCTCGATGCCGGCCCCGGAACAGGCGATCATGTCGTCCTCGCCGAAGGCCGAGGCCATGTGCACCAGTCCGGTTCCGTCGGAGGTGGTGACGAAGTCGGCGGCGATGATGGTCCAGGCGTTCGGCCCGGGGGCGGCGCCCTCGGCCCGGTGGGCGGCGTCGTCGAAGTAGTCGAAGATCGGGTGGTAGCGCCGCCCCACCAGGTCGGCCCCGGTGCAGGTGGCCAGCACCTGCGGGTCCTCACCGAGCTCGCGGGCGTAGGAGCCCAGCAGGTCCTTCGCGATGACGACGTCCTGGCCGGCCACCGGCGAGTCGAGGTCCTCGTCGACGTGGACGGTCGCGTACTCGACGTCCGGCCCGACGGCGATGGCCACGTTGGAGGGCAGAGTCCAGGGCGTGGTGGTCCAGATGAGGATCAGCTCGGGGCGCTCGGCGCCGGCGCGCAGGGGATCCTCCAGGCGCAGGCCCACCGTGACCGTGTTGTCCTGACGGTCCTGGTAGATGTCGTCGTCCATCTTGAGCTCGTGGTTGCTCAAGGGGGTGCGGTCGTGCCAGCAGTAGGGCAGGACGCGGTAGCCCTGGTAGGCCAGTCCCTTGTCCCACAGCTGCTTGAAGGCCCACAGCACCGACTCCATGTAGTCGGGGTCGAGGGTCTTGTAGTCGTTGTCGAAGTCGACCCAGCGGGCCTGGCGGGTGACGTAGTCCTCCCACTCCTTGGTGTAGCGCAGGACGGAGGTGCGGCACTCCTCGTTGAACTTCTCGATGCCGATGCCGCCGGGGCGGGTGATCTCGGTGACGTCGTCGATGCCGAGCAGGCGCTGGGCCTCGAGCTCGGCGGGCAGGCCGTGGGTGTCCCAGCCGAAGCGGCGCTCGACGCGCTTGCCCATCTGGGTCTGGAAGCGCCCGACGGCGTCCTTGACGTAGCCGGTCAGCAGGTGCCCGTAGTGGGGCAGGCCGTTGGCGAAGGGAGGGCCGTCGTAGAAGACGAACTCATCGCAGGGCTCGCCGCGGTTGTCGATGGAGGCCTGGAAGGTGCCGTCGGCCTTCCAGTAGGCGAGGACGTCCTCCTCGATGGCGGGGAAGGAGGGTGAGGGGGCGACCTCCTGCCCGGGCCGGTGCAGGGGGTAGAAGGCGGCGCCCGTGCGGGCGGCGGTGCGGTCGGCCGTGTCGGCGGTACCAGCCATGGGGATCTGCCTCGCGTCTCGCTCGTGAACATCTGCGTGCCACGAGGACGACGCCGGTCCCGTCCGCCCGGCCGGTGGCCGATGGCGCGGGGAGCGGCACCGCGGTACCACCTCGCTTGCCGCGCACCTCGTCGTCGGGCCGAGGCCCGATGGCGCCGCCGCGGCGAGGCCGCCGTGACGGCGAGCGGTGCGCGACCGCTCGTACGGGGCTGTGCGGGCCCCTCCCGCCCGGTTCTAGTGGGGCGCGCGCACCGGCCTGGGCCGCTGCTGACGCCTGTTCTTCCGGGAGACTCGCCGGTGATGCCCGGTTCGCCGCGCCGCTGAGCGACGGCGTCCCGGCCGGGTCGATGCCTGGCGCGATGGAGTGTATCCAGGCCGTTCGACCCGGGCCAGCCGGGGACGCCGCCGAGCGGAGTCGTCCTCGACACACCGGGAGGGCCCGGCGCCCCGAGTCGACGTGACGCAGGACTCGCGGGGCCCGCACACGGCCAGCGGGCGACCACCAATCGATCACCCCTGCTTCCGCCAGGCGAGACGTCGGGAGAGTTTCGTGGATCGTCCCAAGAGCGCCGTGCCGCCTTGCGAGATTCCCCACGTGCCGGGTGGCGCGGCGCCCTCACTAGTGTCAGTGCCATGACCGCCATGACCGCTGCGCGCCGCTCCACCGTGGACGGGGGCCGCGAGGGGAGCCGCCCCTCCGTCCCCGCGCCCCGGCGCGCCCACGGCCGGGTCATGTGCTGTCGGGCCTGACGAGCGCCTGACCGCGCGGCACGGCCGCGCACGGATTCCGGCGCAACGAAGCGTCCGGGCCGAGCAGGGCACGCCCGTGAGGGGCGGGGCCGTCGCGCCGAGCCGCCGGAGCCGCGGCGAGGACCGTCACCGGACGCTCATCTCATCCCACCGAGGAGACGACATGAGCACCACCCCCATCACCGCCCGCACCCCGCGGGAGCACTCGGCCGGAGGCCCCGGCGCCCCGCGCGACGTCCGCCCGCCGCGCCGGGGCCGCTCCAACGGCCAGTGGCTCGTCGACGGTCGCGAGCCGCTCAACGACAACGAGGCCTTCAAACAGGACGGCGACCCGCTGGGCGCCCGCCGGCGGGTCCTCTCCGACTACGCCGCGGGCGGCTTCGAGTCCATCGACCCCACCGACCTGCACGGCCGCCTCCGGTGGTGGGGCCTGTACACCCAGCGCAGGCAGGGCATCGACGGCGGGCGCACCGCCCAGCTCGACGTCACCGAGCTGGAGGACCACTTCTTCATGCAGCGCATCCGCATGGACGGCCAGACGCTGTCCGCGGGCCAGATGCGCGTCATCGGCACCGCCTCCAACGAGTTCGCCCGCGGTACCCTGGACATCACCGATCGCCAGAATCTCCAGCTCCACTGGATCGAGATCGAGAACGTCCCCGAGCTGTGGCGCCGACTGGACGACGTCGGGCTGACCACCGTCGAGGCCTGCGGGGATACCCCGCGCGGATTCCTCGTCTCCCCGGTCGCCGGCATCGAGCCGGAGGAGATCATCGACCCCTCGGAGGCGGCTCGGGCGATCCACGACGCCCACCTCGGCGATCCCGAGATCGCCAACCTCCCCCGCAAGTTCAAGACGGCCCTCACCGGCTCCCCCACCCTCGACGTCCTCCACGAGATCAACGACATCTCCTACGTCGGCGTGGACCACCCCGAGCTCGGTCCCGGCTACGACCTGTGGATCGCCGGCGCCCTGTCCACGGCGCCCTTCCTCGGGCGGCGCCTGGGGGCCTTCGTGCGCCCCGACCAGGTCGGCCGGGTGTGGTGGGGCGTCGTCCGCATCTTCCGGGACTACGGCTACCGGCGCCTGCGCAACAAGGCGCGGCTGAAGTTCCTCATGGCCGAGTGGGGCCCCGAGCGCTTCCGCGAGGTCCTGGAGGAGGAGTACCTCGGATTCCGCCTCGCCGACGGCCCGGCGCCCCGTCCGCCGCGGGGGGACGCCGACCACCTGGGGGTGCACCTCCAGCGCGACGGCGCCTACTGGATCGGCGGCAAGCCTCCGGTCGGGCGCCTGTCCGGCGACGTCATGCTGGGCCTGGCCGACCTGGCGGAGTCGGTGGGCTCGGACCGCCTTCGCACCACACCCCTGCAGAACGTGCTGCTGCTGGACGTGCCCGGGGACCGGATCGAGGACGCCGTCTCCGGCCTGCGGGCCCTGGGCATCGACCCCGACCCGGGACCCTTCACCCGCTCGATGCTGGCGTGCACGGGTCTGGAGTTCTGCAAGTTCGCGATCGTGGAGACCAAGGCGCTGGCCGCCCGTGTGGCGGCGGAGCTCGACGAGCGCCTGGCGGGCACCGACCTGGAGCGCCCCCTGACCATCACCATCAACGGCTGCCCCAACTCGTGCGCGCGCATCCAGACCGCCGACATCGGGCTCAAGGGCCGGATCATCACCATCGACGGCCAGCGCGTCCCCGGCTTCCAGGTCCACCTGGGCGGCTCGCTGGCCCGCGAGGGCCGCCCCGAGGCCGAGATCGGCCGCACCGTGCGCGGGCTCAATGTGCCCGCGACGGGCCTGATCGACTACATCGAGCGCCTCGTGCGCCGCTATCTCGCCGAGCGGGCGGACGAGGAGACCTTCGCCCAGTGGGCGCGCCGGGCCGACGAGGGAGACCTCGTATGACCGCCGTCCGGCCCGCCGCTCCGGCCCCGACCCGCGCCGAGCCCGCCCGGGGCGCCGCCCGCAACCGCTTCGGGCGCGCCACGGCCCGGGGCGCCAACTCCCCTCGCCCGGCCGACGCGCCCAGGCGAGGCGAGGACGAGCTGCGCGCCCTGGCCGAGGAGGGCGCGGCCGCTCTCGGCGACGACGCCCCCGCCGCCGAGGTCGTCGCCTGGGCGGCCCGCGCCTTCCCCGGCACGCTCGCGGTCGCCTGCTCCATGGCCGACGCCGTCCTGCCCCACGTCGTCTCCGCCCTGGTCCCGGGCGTCGATACGCTCTTCGTGCAGACGGGCCTCCACTTCGCCGAGACCAACGGCACCCGCGACGCCGTGGCGGCCACCATGGACATCACGCTCATCGACGTGCTGCCCGCGCTGAGCGTGGCCGAGCAGGACGAGCGCTTCGGACCGCGCCTGCACGCGCGCGACCCGGGTCTGTGCTGCCGCCTGCGCAAGGTCGAGCCGCTGGCGCGCGCGCTCGCCGGGTACGAGGCCTGGGCCACCGGGGTGCGTCGCGAGGACGCCCCCACCCGCGCCGCCGCCCCGCTGGTCGGCTTCGACCGGACGCACCGGATCGTCAAGATCAATCCACTGGCCGCCTGGACCATCGAGGAGCTCCTGGACTACGCGACCGAGCACGGCGTCATCGTCAACCCGCTGCTGGCCGACGGATACCCCTCGATCGGCTGCGAGCCCTGCACCGCCCGCGTCGCCCCCGGCGAGGACCCGCGCTCGGGCCGCTGGTCCGGCTTCGCCAAGACCGAGTGCGGCATCCACCTGTGAGCGCCCTGTCATCGCCAAACCATCGTCAACCAGCGCGGATCGTCGCAGATCGACGCCGCCCCCTTCCGGAGGACCCGTGACCCCCTTGACCGCAACCACGACGACCACGACGACCACGACGACCGCAACGGCCCCCGTAGCCGCTGAAGCCGTCAGTACCACTGCGCCCGCTGAATCCGCCGCACCCGCTGCGACTCCGGGGACGACCCCGGCGGCCGACCGGGCGGGAGCGGGGGACGGCTCCCCTCCCCTCGACCAGCTCGACGCCCTGGAGGCCGAGGCCATCGCCGTCGTCCGGGAGGCCGTCGCCGAGTGCCGCCGGCCCGTGCTGCTCTTCTCCGGCGGCAAGGACTCCGTGGTCGTGCTGCACCTGGCGCGCAAGGCCTTCTGGCCGGCGCCCGTGCCCTTCCCCCTGCTGCACGTGGACACCGGCCACAACTTCCCCGAGGTGCTCGCCTACCGGGACGCCGTCGCCGAGCGCCTCGGGATGCGCCTGATCATCGCCCGCGTCCAGGACTACATCGACGACGGCCGGCTGCGCGAGCGGCCCGACGGCACCCGCAACCCCCTGCAGACCCGCCCCCTGCTGGACGCCATCCGGGACGGCGGCTTCGACGGGGTCTTCGGCGGCGGACGACGCGACGAGGAGAAGGCGCGCGCCAAGGAGCGCATCGTCTCCCTGCGCGACGAGTTCGGGCAGTGGGACCCGCGCAACCAGCGCCCCGAGCTGTGGACCCTGCTCAATCCGCGCCACGCCCCCGGCGAGCACGTGCGCGTCTTCCCGCTGTCGAACTGGACCGAGCTGGACGTGTGGCGCTACGTCGAGCGCGAGGGCATCGCCCTGCCGAGCCTGTACTACGCCCATGAGCGCGAGGTCCTCCTCCGCGACGGCATGTGGCTGGCGGTGAGCCCCGTGACCCGGCCGCGCCGCGGGGAGCGCACGCGCACTGCGAGGGCGCGCTACCGCACCGTGGGCGACATGTCCTGCACCGGTGCGGTGGAGTCCGCCGCGACCACCAACCACGAGATCGTCGTCGAGGTGGCGGCCTCCTCCCTCACCGAGCGGGGCGCCACCCGCGCCGACGACCGCCTGAGCGAGGCGGCCATGGAGGACCGCAAGAGGGAGGGGTACTTCTGATGAGCGCCCCCTCCGCCGAGCGGGCCGAGACCGCCCTCCAGGGCGGGGGCCTGCTGCGCCTGGCCACCGCCGGGAGCGTCGACGACGGCAAGTCCACCCTCGTGGGCCGTCTCCTGCTCGACTCCAAGTCCGTTCTGCGCGATCAGCTCGCAGCCGTGGAGCGGGTCAGTCTGGACAGGGGCCTGACGCGGGCGGACCCGGCGCTGCTCACCGACGGCCTGCGGGCCGAGCGCGAGCAGGGCATCACCATCGACGTCGCCTACCGCTACTTCGCCACCCCGCGGCGCTCCTTCATCCTGGCCGACTGCCCCGGACACGTGCAGTACACGCGCAACATGGTCACCGGCGCCTCGACGGCCGACGTCGTCGTACTGCTGGTGGACGCGCGCCACGGCGTGCTCGAGCAGACCCGCAGGCACCTGGCGGTCGCCGGACTCCTGGCGGTGCCCCACGTGGTGGTCGCCGTCAACAAGATCGACCTGGTCGACTTCTCGGCCGAGGCCTTCACCCGCGTGGCCGACCGGATCGAGCGGGTCGCCGCGGCCCTCGGCGTCGCCGACGCGCGCATTCTGCCCACTTCGGCGCTTCTGGGGGACAACATCGTGGAGCGCTCGGCGCGCACCCCCTTCTACGACGGCCCGGCGCTCCTGGAACTCCTGGAGTCCCTGCCCGCGGAGTCGGCACGCGCCGATCGCGCCCTGCGCCTGCCCGTCCAGATGGTCATCCGCCCCCGGGGGGCCGCCGCCGAGGGCCTGAGCGAGTACCGCGGCTACGCCGGGAGCATCGCCGCCGGCACCGTGAGCGTCGGCGACGAGATCGTCGTCCTCCCCTCCCGCCGGCGCACCGCGGTGACCGGTATCAACCTGGGCGCGCGGGCGCTCCCCTCGGCACGAGCCGGGCAGTCCGTGGCCCTGGAGCTCGCCGACGACATCGACATCGCCCGCGGCGACGTCATCGCGGGACCCCGCGGCCTCCCGCCGCTCGTGCGGGAGATCGACGCGCACGTCGCCTGGTTGTCCGAGCATCCCCTGCACGGGGACGACCGGATCCTGGTCAAGCACGGCACGCGCACGGTCCGGGCCCTCGTGGCGGGCATCGAGGGCGCCCTGGACCTGGACGACCTGACGACCGCGCTCGCCGACCGGCTCGTTCTCAACGACATCGGACGGGTCCGCCTCCGGCTGGCGGAGCCGCTGCCCGCGGCCGACTACGCGGCCTCGCGCACCGACGGCGCCTTCCTGCTCATCGACCCGCAGGACGGCCGGACCCTGGCGGCCGGCATGGTCCGCGCTCCCGAGGCGCTCGAGAGGCGCGTCGAGGAGGCCGGGTCATGAGCGCCCCTGCGCGAGTGGGCATCACCGACGACGACGCGGGCGGCTGGGTCGCCCTCGTGGGCGGGGGCCCGGGCGAACCCGGGCTCATCACCGTGCGCGGCATGGAGCTGCTCGCCCGCGCCGACGTCGTCGTCGCCGATCGCCTGGCGCCGCGCGGCCTGCTGAGCGGCCTGGCCCCGACCGTCGAGGTGATCGACGCCTCCAAGCGGCCCGGCGACCACCTGATGCCCCAGGCCGACATCGACGCCCTGCTGGTGGCCCGCGCCCGGGCCGGCAGGCGAGTGGTGCGGCTCAAGGGCGGCGACCCCTGCGTGCTCGGGCGCGGCGGCGAGGAGGCGCGGGCCTGCCGCGCCGCCGGCGTAACCGTCGAGGTCGTCCCCGGAGTGACCTCCGCCATCGCCGTGCCGGCGGCGGCGGGCATACCGGTCACGCACCGCGGACTCGCCCGCGGCTTCTCGGTCGTCTCGGCCAACGAGGACCTGGTCGCCACCGTCCCGGCGCGCCGCGATCACACCCTGATCCTGCTCATGGGAGTGCGCCATCTGCGTCGCTCCACGGCCCTCCTCACCGGTCGCGGTGCCGACCCCGGCACCCCGGCGGCCGTCGTCGAGCGCGGCTACCGCCCCGACCAGCGGGTGACCACCACCATCCTGCGTCATCTCCCCGATGTCGCCGAGTCCATCGGAGCGAGAGCGCCGGCGGTCATCGTCCTCGGCGACGTCGTCACGGTCAGCCCCGCCTGGAAGGACCGGGTCGTGCCCCGGGGCTGATCGACCGCCCCTCCGCCCCCCCAGTCAGATCGGATCGGTTCATGAGAGAACTCCTCGTCCTGGCCCTCGTGGGCCTGGCATCCCAGCTCGTCGACGGCGCCCTCGGCATGGGCTACGGCGTCACCTCGTCCTCCCTGCTCCTACTGGCCGGACTCGGCCCCGCCCTGACGAGCGCCTGCGTCCACCTGTCCGAGATCGGCACGACGCTCGTCTCGGGGGCCGCCCACCACCGACTGGGCAACACCGACTGGCGGCTCGTCGCCCGACTGGGCGGCCCGGGGGCGGTGGGCGCGCTCGCGGGCGCGACCCTCCTGACCCGCCTGGGCAGCGGGACGGCGACGCCGGCGACCTCGGGCATCCTGCTGGTGCTGGGCCTGTACGTCCTGGTCCGCTTCGCAGTGCGCCCTCCGGCCGGCTCCTCCGCGCGTCGCAGCCCGCACTCGGCCCGGTTCCTCGCCCTGCTCGGCCTGGTCGGCGGATTCGTGGACGCGATCGGCGGTGGCGGCTGGGGCCCCGTGGCGACGACGACGCTGCTGGCGCGCGGCCGGACCGCGCCGCGCACCATCGTCGGCAGCGTCGACACCTCGGAGATCATCGTCGCCGCAGGCGCCTCGGCGGGCTTCCTGGCGGGACTGGGCACGGCCGGCATCAGCCCGACGGTCGTGGGCGCGCTCCTGGTCGGCGGGCTCATCGCGGCGCCGGTCGCGGCCTGGCTCGTGTCGCGCATTCCCGGCCGGGTTCTCGGCAGCGCGGTGGGAGGATTCATCGCCCTGACCAATCTGCGCACGATCCTGTCGGCCCTCCACGCCCCGGGACGGCTCGTCACCGTAGCCCCGCTGATCCTCCTCCCGGTGTGGGCCCTGCTCGTCACCGTCTCAGTGCGCTCTGGGCGCCCAGGGCTCTCAGAGCGCTCAAGGCGCTCGGGACGCGGTGCGGACCAGCCGCCGTCACCGGTGAAGGAGCCCGCCCTGCGAGAGTCCGCGTCGGTCGGGGAGGCCGCCGCAGTCCCGGTGGTCCGAGTCCGATGATCGCGGGAGCCCGCGCGCGCACTCCGGGGACCGGCCCGAGGGAGACGGGCGTCGCCGCGCCCCCGGGGGCGCGCGCACGGGCTCCGGGCACCGCTGCGACCGCGCCCGGGCCGCTCGTGCTGGCGGCGCACGGCACTCGCCGCCCCGGTGGCCCGCCACTGCTGGAGCGCATCGCCGAGCGGGTGAGCGCTCTGCTCCCCGAAGCGGACGTGCGGCACGGCTGGGCGGAGTTCCAGAGGCCCAGCATCGCGGACGCGCTGGCGGGGAGCACCGACCCCGTCGTCGTGCCCCTCTTCCTCGGCGGCGGCCACCACGTCGGGCACGACCTGCCGCACTGCGTGCGCGAGCACGGCTCCGGAACGATCACCGCCCATCTGGGTCCGGAGCCCGTCATCGTGGGAGCCGTCGCACAGCGCCTCCGACGGGCGCTGGCGGGCGAGGGCGCGGAGCTCGGCGAGATCGACGGCGTCGTCCTGGCCGCGGCGGGCTCGCGCCGTCGCGGCCCGGTGGCGGAGGCGGAGGCGGCCGGACGGAGGCTGTCCCGGCTGCTCGGGACACCGGTGCGCACCGCCTACCTGTCATCGGTCGAGCCGAGCGCGCGCCTCGCCGTGCGGCACTGGCGGGCCGAGGGCGCCGGCACCATCGCGATCGCCACCTACCTTCTGGCGCAGGGGCACTTCTCACGCGCGCTGCGCGGGGCCGGGGCCGATCTGGTGTCCCCTCCCCTGGGCGACCACCCCGCGGTCGCGGAGGTCGTCGCCCGGCGCTACCGGGCGATCGCCGGCCGGTCGTCCCGTCCCGCCGGGACCGGACGATAAGGTATGGGCCCACGGTCCGCCGGTCATCCGACGACTGCCCGGTGAGGATCTCAGACGTGAGGGGGCGAGTCGCATGGCGAAGTACGAGAAGATCTACTCCACGCTGCGCACGAGCATCGAACGGGGGGACTACCCCTTCCTATCCTTCCTCCCCTCGGAGAACTCCCTGGCCGACGAGTTCGGGATCTCGCGCAACACGGTGCGCAAGGCGCTCCAGTACCTGGCGAGCCAGG
>ERZ773075.762-NODE-762-length-21248-cov-75.2934_pt1 | contig 21248 bp, 21 predicted proteins | sample MGYA00580614_ERZ773075 | MGnify/ENA primary metagenome ERZ773075 (study PRJEB29015, sample SAMEA2738021) | human oral metagenome | biome: human oral; feature: human-associated habitat; material: dental | place: China | collected 2043 ... | reverse complement strand
GCCCGCGCCCACGGCCTGGCCGGGCTGGCCGCGCTCGCGGCCGCCCGCGGCGGCGCGCTCGTCGCCGGTCCGACGGACGCCGGCTGGCGCCTGCACGCGACCGTCGCCCGCGGGAAGCGGTCATGACCGGTCCGACCATCGCCGTCATGGTCGTCGACGACCAGAGGCCGACCCGCATGGGCCTGACCCTCACGATCCACAAGGCCGAGGACCTGCGCGTGATCGCCCAGGCGGTTCACGGCCGCGACGCCCTGGAGCAGCTCTCCGGCCTGACCTCGCGGGGCGAGCACCTGCCCGACGTCGTGCTCATGGACATCCGCATGCCCGTCCTCAACGGCATTGACGCCACCGCCGCCCTCACCCGCCGCTACCCGACGATCAGGACGCTCGTGCTGACCACCTACGACCAGGACGACTACGCCTTCGGCGCCCTGGGGGCCGGCGCCTCGGGGTTCCTCCTCAAGGACACCCGCAGAAGCGAACTGCACCAGGCGATCCGGGCGGTGGCGGCGGGCGACGCCGTTCTCACCCCGCGTATCACCCGTCAGATGCTCAACCAGCACATGACCCGTCGGGCGGTCACGCCCGAGCAGCGCGATGCGCGGAGGCGCCTGGGGGCCCTCAGCCCCAGGGAGCGGGAGGTGGCCGGCCTGGTCGCGCAGGGGCTGACGAACGCGGAGATCGCCGGGCGCCTGTTCATCCAGCCCGACTCGGTCAAGAAGTCGGTCACACGGATCCTGGGCAAGCTGGGGCTGCGCGACCGCGTCCAGCTCGTCATCATCCTGCGCGACGCGCCCGACGCCCCGGGGTGAGGCGTTGGGGGCGGGCCCCTCGGACCCGCCGATCGGCCTGGGCTCCCCGGACGGGCACGACCGCTACGGGGGCGGGTCCCTCAGGCCTGCTGGTCGGCCGCCTGCGCCCGCTCCTCGGCGATCTTCTGCTTGAGCTCGACCATGTCGAGCCCGCGAACCTGGTCGATGAGGGCGTCCAGCGCCTTGGCCGGCAGTGCTCCCGCCTCGTGATAGACGAGGACGTCGTCGCGGAAGGCCATGAGGGTCGGGATGGAGGAGATGCCCAGCGCGCGCGCCAGCCCCTGCTCTGCCTCGGTGTCGACCTTGGCGAAGGTGATGTCGGGATTGGCCTCGGAGGCCCGCTCGTAGACCGGGCCGAACTGCCTGCACGGGCCGCACCAGGAGGCCCAGAAGTCGACAAGGGTGATGCCCTCGCCGCGGACGGTGGAGTTGAACTGCTCGCCGGTGATGTTCGTGGTGGCCATGGTGATTCCTTCCGGGACTCGTGTACCGGCAGACGCAACGGGGCCCGGGTCCGGTGTATTCCGACGGCACCGGTCCGGGCCGCCGTCGGGAGCGCCCGGTGGCGGCCCGAACCCGACGGGGCCCAGTGGGGCCCGGTGGCGGCCCGGGCCCGGCGCGTTCCGGTGCGCGGCCGGGGCGCGGGCCGGTGGCCCGTCGAGTCGCGGCGCCACGGGTTCGCGCCCGTCGGGCACTACAGTGGCCCGATGCGATCAGCCGGTTCGGCGAAGAAACCCCGCTCCTCCCCGCTCCAGGCCCTGGAGCCCCTGCGCCGGTGGCACCTGCTGCTCGGCCTGCCGGCCGTGACCCTCTACATGCTCGGCAATGCTCTGGCAGGGCTGGGGCTCGTGAGCTCCCCGTGGCCGGGGCGGGTCCTGTACGTGATCGCAGCGGTCATCCTCGTGTCCATCATCCGGATCTCCTGGATGTCGTTCAGGGAGCGGGGGTGGCGGGCCGTGCTCGACGTCCTGCTCGCATTCGTCCTGGCCTTCGCCCTCAATGCCTTCGCGTGGCCTCTCGTCGTGCAGGTCCTGGGTCTGCCCGGCGCCGACACCAACCAGGAGATGGTCAGAGCCCTGGTTCTTCGAGCGCCGATCCTCATGGGTCTGATGGTCGCGGTCGCCGGCCCCGTGGTGGAGGAGGTGCTCTACCGCTTCGTGCTGCTGCGCCCCCTCCTGAAGGTCAATTCGCCGCTGGCGCACGCGTCCGTGGCGCTCGCTTTCGGCTTCCAGCACGTGGCGGCAGCGGTGCTGGTGAACCACGACGCCGCCCAGCTGTGGAACATCATCCCCTACGCGGTGTTCAGCCTCATCCAGTCCGTGCTCTACGTCCGCCAGCGCAGTCTCATCGGGCCGATCCTGGTCCACGTCCTGGTCAACGGCCTGGGCCTGGCGACCGTGCTGGCGGGCTCAACCGCCTGAGGTGTACTCGTTTACGAGCATCTCCCGCGCCCGATGTTCGGGAAGTGGCCGTTGTCTGCAATCCTCCCCCTTAAGATGTCACACAAGCGCCCTTAGACTGACATCATGGATCTGAGCATGTTCGTCAACGACGACATGGGAGAACTGGTGGACATCGCCGGTTCCGACCCGGTTGCCGGCGACTGGCGGCACAAGGCCTTCATCCCCGCGCCGCTCGGCGACGACGAGCCGGTCCTCAGCGGAAGCACCTACCGGATGGTGGCGGCAGCCGGCCGCGCGCTGGCCGCGCTCGACGCCACGGCGCAGCAGCTGCCGAACCCGTACCTTCTGCGGATGCCGTCATTGCGGCGCGAGGCGCAGTCGACGTCGGCCCTGGAGGGGACCTACGCGCCCCTGCGCGAGGTACTCACCGCCGATGACGACGCACCGGACACCGCCGAGATGCTGGAGATCCTCAACTACGTCCGCATGGCCAACAGCGGCTTCTCCTGGACGCAGGACGGCCGTCCCATCACCCTCGCCTTCATCGAGGACCTTCAGGGCGAGCTCATGAGGGGTACGCCGCTTGAACCGGTATCCGGCAGACTCCGCGACGGTCAGGTCATCATCGGACGCCAGCCCGGCGCTCGGCCCGGCGCCGCCCCGATTCATACAAGCCGATTCGTCCCGGCGCCGCCGGGAGATCGCCTCCACTCCGGCGTGCGCGCTCTGGTCGACTGGCTGCGCCGGGACCACAACGGGAGCATCGATCCGATCATCTCCGCGGGCATGGCCCACTACCAGTTCGAGACCCTCCATCCGTTCCGGGATGGGAACGGGCGCCTGGGCCGGTTCCTCATCGTGCTCACCCTCCTCGGCTCACGCGTCCTCAGCGAGCCGACGCTGACGGTCTCCCCGTGGTTCGAGGAGCGCCGCCCCGAGTACTATGACGCCCTTCTCCGGGTGAGCACCCACGGAGACTGGGACACCTTCCTCGCCTTCTTCTCGCAAGGACTCGCCGCCGCAGCCACCGGCACGCGCGCGCAAATGCTCGCCCTGGCCACCGTGCACCACGACCTCAAGGAGACGGTGCGCTCGTCCCGTCTGCGGTCGGCGCACGCCTTCGACCTGGTCGACTTCGCGGTGGCGAATCCGAGCTTCACGGTGCGCAAGGTCGAAAGGGCCCTCGGGGTGTCCTACGGACGAGCGAACACGCTCATCGGCCAGCTGGTCGACATCGGAGTGCTCGAGGTCATCGAGTCGCACTCGCAGCCCCGTCGCTTCGCCGCGCCGGACGTCCTGAAAGTCCTGCTCGCCTGACCCCACCCAACCGGGGACGTTCCGCGCGGCCGGCTGCGCGCCGCTCCGGGCGGGGACATCCTGCGCGTTCGGGTACAGGATTCCTGTCCCCGAACGCGCAAACCGCACCCGTCGGCGGCAAAGTGTCCCCGACGGCGTCGTCACCTCCCGCGAACGCGAGTGACGGCCTCCGACCCGGCGACTCCGATAAATTGGACACCGTGGAGCCATCTGAGGACAGTCCTTTTCTGGACAGGCTCGCGTCCGCCCGCCTCACCGCACGCGAGCTCGACGTCGCCCGTTTCTATGAGGACAACCTGCCCGGCGCCGCCCTGCTCAACCTCGAGGAAATCTGCCGCGCCGTAGGGGTCTCCTCGGCGACGGTGGGCCGGTTCGCGCGCAAGCTCGGATACTCCGACTTCCGCGCCATGAGCCGAATCCTGCGCGCCGGCGTGCGCGAGGAGCTGTCCTTACCGGTCGAGCGCCTCCGGCGGATGCACGACGACGCTGCGCCGTCGCCCCAGTCCGTCCTTGAGCAGCGCGTCGGCTCGGCTCAGGAGGTGCTCTCCGGATGCTCCTCCGCGATCGATGCGGAGGCCTTCGCCCGCGCCTGCGCACTGGTCGGCGACGCCGATCGCCCCCTCTACCTGGGTGCTGTCGCCACGGGACGGCCCCTCATGCAGTACTTCGGCCTCCTGCTGTCCTACCTCAGAGGCGGTGTCACCGTCTTGGACGGCACCGACCGCTGGGCGCACGCCCTGACCGGGCTGGAGGCCGACGCCGTCGTCCTCGCTGCGACTTTCGACCGTCACCCGGTTCCAGTCGAAGCCCTGCTGCGCCTGGCAGACCGGCGCGGCGCCACCTCGATCCTCCTGACCAACCGACGCACCGGTCCGCTCGCGCCCCTGGCGGACATCCTTCTGACGACACCGCTGGCCACCCAGGAGGCGATGTTCCGGACACGGGTGGCCACACTCGTCGTCCTCGAGGCGATTCTGGACGCGGTGGCGGCCGAGCGCCCCGAGCACCTCCGCGCCGAGAGAGTCGAGGAGACCTTCACCCTCATGCGCGGTTACCTGTAGCGGCTCCGCCAACCGCCGAGCTCCGCCTCGGCCGACGCGCCATCGCACCTGCACCGGTGGACGTCTCGGAAGAACGAGCGTTAGTTTATTTCCGTAATCCAACAGCATCGTCACTAAACTGACGATCGGCTCCGCTCGCTCTGGAGGAGACCGCATGCCGGCCAAACCAACCATCGTCACCGATCCCCTGACCAACCGCGGCACCGCTTTCACCGAGGAGGAGCGGCGCCGGCTCGGACTCATCGGCCGCTTCCCCTCCGCCGTCGAGACCCTTGACCAGCAGGCGGCTCGGACCTACGCACAGCTGACCACCCAGCCCACGAACCTGGACAAGTACGTCTTCCTCGACCAGCTCCACAACCGCAACGAGGTCCTCTACTACCGGGTGCTCGCCGACCATCTCGCCGAGCTGCTGCCAATCGTCTACGACCCCACGGTCGGCGAGGCCATCAGGAAGTGGAGCCGCGACTACCGCCGGTCGCGCGCCGTCTACCTGTCCGTGGACCGCATCGAGGACGTGCGCCCCTCCCTGGAGGGCCTATGTCTGGGGCCCGACGACGTCGACCTGCTCGTTGTCTCCGACGCCGAGGAGATCCTCGGGATCGGGGACTGGGGCGTCAACGGCACCGACATCTCCGTGGGTAAGCTCGCCGTCTACACGGCGGCCGCCGGTATCCACCCCGAGCGGACGATCGCCGTCAACCTGGACTGCGGCACGGACAACGAAGCCCTCCTCAATGACCCCGCCTACCTGGGCAACCGTCACGCGCGCGTGCGCGGCCGGCGCTACGACGCGCTCATCGACGAGTACCTGTCCGTCGCGGCAGAGCTCTTCCCCCGCGCTCTGCTCCACTTCGAGGACTTCGGGCCGACCAACGCTCGCCGCATCCTGTTGGCCAACCGCGAGAAGTACCGCATCTTCAACGACGACATGCAGGGCACCGGCGCGATCGTCATCGCCGCGGTGGTCTCCGGCATGAAGGTCACCGGCCAGAGCTTCGCCGACCAGCGCCTGGTCGTCTACGGCGCCGGTACCGCGGGCACCGGCATGGCCGACCAGATCCACGCTGGCATGGTCCGCGACGGTCTCAGCCCCGACGAGGCGCGGTCCCGCATCTGGCTCATCGACCGGGCGGGCCTCGTCACCGACGACATGGAGGGCCTGCCTGACTACCAGCAGGCCTACGCACGGCCGGCCTCCGAGGTGGCGGACTGGACCCGCGAGCACGGCCGAATCGGCCTGCTCGAGACGGTGCGTCGGGTTCATCCCACGATCCTCATCGGGACCTCCACGGACCACGGGGCCTTCACCCGTGAGGTTATCGAGGAGATGAGCAGCGGCGTCGAGCGTCCCATCGTCCTGCCGCTGTCCAACCCCACCGAGCGGATCGAGGCCATGCCCGCCGACATCATCGCCTGGTCCGGCGGCAAGGCGCTGGTCGCCACCGGCATCCCGGTGGAGCCCTTCGAGTACGAGGGGACCACGTTCACGATCGGCCAGGGCAACAACGCCCTGCTCTACCCGGGTCTGGGCCTGGGGGTCATCGTCTCCGGCGCGAGCCGGGTGACCGACGGCATGCTGCTCGCCGCCGCCCAGGCCGTCGCGAGCCAGGTGGACCCGACGGCGCCCGGTGCGGCCCTGCTGCCGCCGGTGGAGAACCTGCGCGCCTCCTCGGCAACGGTCGCCGTCGCGGTCGCCCGCCAGGCCGAGGCCGACGGCGTCGCCACCGTGAGTCACGACAACCTCATCCAGGCGGTCCAGGTCGCCATGTGGCAGCCGGTCTACCCCGAGGTCGAGGCCTGAGCCGCCGGCTGACGGGAGCAGAAGGACGGCGCGCGGCCGGGCTCACCGCCCGGACCGCCGTTCTGCTCCTGAACTCGGGCCAGTCCACCCACGCCGCGGTGGCCACCGTCGAGCGGCTCAATGAGCTGCTGGGTACCCGGTTGACGCTGCTGCCCACCTGGTCACAGGTCACGCTCACCGACGCCGACGGGGCCGTAGCCGCGGTCCAAGCCATCCGCCCTGTGGCGGTGCACATGGGACGCGCGACCCTCATCCAGCGCCGTCTGAGTGCTACCGGAGCCCTGAGCCTCGACGAGCTGGAGGACTTACTGGAGGAGGTACGGACCCAGCCCTCCAGCCCTACCTGGATGTTCGCCCTGGCGGCGGGCCTCGGCGCGAGCCTGCTGGCCCTTATCTTCGGGGCCCACCACCTGCCGTCAGTCACCCTCGCCTTCGCCGCGGCGGGAGCAGGCGGCCTCGCGCGGCGCGCGCTGGCGGAGCGGACGACAGCAGTCACCCAGACCTTTGCCGCCGCTCTTATCGGCGGCCTGGTCGGCGCACTCGCCGTCCACCTCGGCTGGACCGGCACGGCTCGGCTCGTGGCCGTGTGCCCGGGGATGGTACTCGTACCCGGCCCCCAGGTCCTCAACGGTGCCATCGAGATCGCCGAGCGCCGCCATGACATGGGCCTGGCACGACTGACGGACGCAGCGCTGACGATCCTGGCCATTAGTGCGGGCATCGTCGGAGGCCTGCTTATCGGTGGCACCGGCCTGCCGCTCACCGCGACGACCGACGCGATCCCACTGTGGCTCGACGTCCTGGCCGCCGCCGTCCTCGCCATGTGCTATCCGGTGTACTTCTCCATGCCGATCAGGACCTTCGGCTGGGCGTTCCTGGCCGGCGGGCTCGCGCACGCGGCGCACTGGGTCGCGCTGACGTGGTGGCACTGGAACGCGCCTGCCTCCTCTCTGCTGGCCTGCCTGGTGGCGGGCGGCCTGCTCACGCCGGTGTGCCACTCACGGCACATTCCTTTCGCGGGGGCGGGTTTCGCCGCGGTCGTGGCCCTTGTACCCGGCGTGTACCTGTTCCGCGCTGCCGCAGGGACACTGAGCCTGGTGGGAAAGGCGCACGCGGAAGCGGCACTGGAGGCGACGGCGAGCGACCTGGCCACGGCCGTCGTCATTGTGTTGGCGATGGCAGTCGGGTTGGTGGTACCCCACCGGGCATGGGCCCGCCTCGCTCGATAGGACGTTCGGTGCGTCGGGTCCCTGCGGCCTCTCGGCGGGGGCACTCCACGCGGCCGGGTGCGCGCCGCTCCGGACGGGGACATCCTGCGCGTACGGGCGCGGGATTCCGGTCCCCGTACGCGCGGACTGCACCCGCCGGTGAGAAAGTGTCCCCGACGGCGTCGATTGCCCCCCGTTCGCGAGGAGAAGGACGGCACCGGCCCCGGCGAAAACGCCCCGACTACAACAGACTGGAAGGCTAAGCACCGAGTAGCACCGCACGGAAGGAACCGGTTCAATGACGACCGCCCCTGCCGCCGTCGCTCTCGTCCTGGGAGTCGCGCGGCTGGCCATGTTCATCGCCCTTCACCTCGTCCCCAGCGACTACAACATCGTGCAGCACGCCGTGAGCGACTACGCCGTCGGACCGACCCGCCGGCTCGCGACCGCCATCACCTGGACCTCGGCGGTGTTCTGGGCCATGCTCGCAGGCGCCGTCGCCCTCGGACCGCCGACGCCGGAGAAGGGCGTGGCGCTCTGGCTGGCGGTCCTGGCCGTCATCTTCGCGGTGCTGCCGTTCCTGCCGACCGACGTCGAGGGGCAGCCGACCACCCTCATCGGTCGCCTTCACCTGGTGGCCGCCATCGCGTGGTTCGCAATCGCCTACTCGTGCATGGGCAACATCGTCCGGCTGCTGGCCCCGCTCGCACCGCAGGGTCTGGTGTCCTTCCTCGGGGCGACCCGCTGGGTGACCGCCGCCGCGCTCATCGCCCTGGTGACCGCACTGGTCATCCGCCGCCTGAGGCCCTACGCCTTCGGGATCTCGGAGCGGATCTTCCTCCTGGCCGTCTACGTCTTCTACCTCGGCGCCGCGGCCGGGCTCCTGATGGCCTGACGCAGGCCTCCCTCCCCCCCCCATCTCCCTCACACCGGTGGGGGCATTCCACGCGTACGGGCGCAGGAATCCGGTCCCCGTACGCGCGACACGCCCCCGGCTGTGAAGAAATGTCCCCGCCGGCACGAGATGCCCCGACGGCGAGGGGCCAAACTCCGGTCCGAGCGCCGTCTACCATCGGGGCATGCCGACCGACGACAGCACGGGCGCTCGGCTGCGGGCGTGGGAGCGAGCGACCGAGTGGCCGCTGACCGGGGCCGCCGTCGTCTTCCTGGCTGCCTACACCCGGGAGGTGCTCGCCAACACGCAAGGCGGGACCAAGGACGCGGCCGAGTTGGTGATCGACGCCGTGTGGGTGTTGTTCGGCGTCGACTATCTTGTCCGCCTGGCGCTGGCGTCGAGTCGGAGCCGCTGGTTCCTCCACCACCTGCCGGACCTGGCGGTCATTGCCCTGCCGATCCTGCGGCCGCTGCGACTCCTGCGCCTGGTGACGCTCGTGGGCATCATGCAGCGCAGCGCCGGCACCGCGCTGCGCGGGCGCATCACCCTGTACACAGTCGGCAGCGCCGCCCTGCTCATCTCCACCTCGGCACTGGCCGCACTGGATGCGGAGCGTCATGAGCCAGGCGCCTCGATCCGGGCCTTCGGCCAGGCCCTGTGGTGGGCGCTGACGACCATCACCACCATCGGCTACGGCGACACCACCCCGGTCTCCACGGAAGGGCGCTGCATCGCGGCGCTGCTCATGATCGGCGGCGTGGCGCTCATCGGCGTGGTCACGGCGACCCTGGCGTCGTGGATCGTCTCACTGGTCGAGGAGGAGAACGCCGAGCAGGAGGCGGCCACGCAGGCGCAGGTGGCCACCCTGCAGCAGCAGGTCAGTGAGCTGAGCGAGCGGATTGACCATCTCCTGGAGGAGCGCGAGTCGGGCGGCTGACCGAGCAGCCGACTGAGGCCGAGGGCGCAACTGCATCGTATGGTTCTCTCGGCCAAAAAATTGCCCGAGTAATTGAGAACCCCCAAAGAAAATAAGGATTAAGTAAGTTCTCAAACTCAACACGGCGCACCGACACTAAACAGGCGTTATACCGAGAGAAGTGAGAGGACATATGCTTTTCAGGCAGCTCGAGTACTTCACCGCTATTGCCCGAGAACGGCACTTCGCGCGTGCCGCCGAAGCCTGCAATGTGTCCCAACCGACACTGTCCGATGGGCTGCGCAAACTCGAGGCCGAGCTCGGCGTCCCACTGATCCGACGTCGGCACGCCTTTGAAGGACTGACCCCCGAGGGGGAGCGCCTAGCGGTGTGGGCCCGCCGCATCCTGGCCAGCCAAGATGCGCTCGTTGAGGAGGCTGCGGTCCTCAAGACCGGGCTGAGCGGCGAACTGCGCATCGGCACGGTGCCCTCTGCGTCTACCACGGTCGCTCCCATCCTAGATCGCTTCAGCCGCAGCCATCCGCTCGTGAGCACCATAGTCGATACCAAGCTGCCCACTCAGGAGATCACCCGGCGACTGACCGACTTCGACCTCGACGCTGGGCTGTGCTACCCCTTCGACGCGGTTCCGGGACTCAAACAACTACATCTGTATAGAGAAACCTGGGTCTTCCTGGCCTCCGAGCACATGCTCAAGGAGGTGCCGGAGACCATGACCTGGGCACAGGCGGCATCCCATCCACTGGCCATCCTCGACTCGACTATGCACGGTCTGGAGATCATGGAAGAGGCGTTCGGCCGAGCGGGGGAGGAACCGCGTATCAGCGTGGAGACCGACTCCGTAGCCTCACTGTTCGCCCTGGTGCACACCGGCCAGTGGGCATCTGTGATTCCCGACCGCTGGATAACGGCCTCGGGCAGCACTACTGACCTCGTGCTGGTCGAGCTCACCGAGCCGGAGGTGCGTACTCCCATCATGCTCGCCTACCACGAGACCGATCCTCTCAGCCCGCTGGTGAGAGCACTCATCGAATCAATTAGCGAGCCACACTCCGGGGAGCGACATCAAAACCACTGACGAGTCACTGATACCACCACCGATCATCTGATCGGCACCGCCGATCGACATCGTTCCGATACCCCCGAATAATCCGTGACGTCCGCGGACGAGCACCCCGGGGGCGTCGCCCCACCGAGGCGGCTGAATGGTGGCGCCCGACCGGGCGCTGGCCCTGAGACGGCATCGATACCGATGCATACGCAAGGAATGATGATGACGAACACCGACATCCCTCAGCCCATCCGCTCCAGCGACGCCCAAGGATGGCTGGACCTCGGCCCCCGCGACATCCACCGCGACCGAGAGAACCCGGACGTACTCGTACCGCCGGATACCGACGACGGCACGCTCGCGAACATGAAGTTCTCCTTCTCCGACGCCCACCAGCGCCTGCAGGCCGGCGGCTGGGCCCGCGAGGTCACCAACCGGGAGCTGCCCAGTTCACAGGATGTGGCGGGTGTGAACATGGCGTTGGAACCGGGAGCCTATCGTGAGCTGCACTGGCACAAGGAGGCCGAGTGGGGCCTGATGCTGGTGGGGAACGCGCGCGTGACCTGCCAAGACGAGAAGGGTCGCTACTTCATCGACGACGTCGTGGCGGGCGATCTGTGGAACTTCGAGGCGGGGCTGCCCCACTCGATCCAGGCGCTCGATCAGGGATGCGAGTTTCTCCTAGTGTTCTCCGAACCTGACTTCTCCGAAAATAATACCTTCCTCCTGACCGACTGGTTCGCGCACACCCCGCAGGACGTGGTCGCCGCGAACTTCCGCAAGACCCCCGGCGAGATCAGCGCCTTCCCGGGCGAGCAGAAGTACATCTTCCCCGGCAACGTGCCTGGGTCATTGGCAGAGGTCACTCGAGCTACCCCGGAGGGGCCGGTCCCCTCCCCGTTCACCCTGCACATGGATACCGTCCCGGTCATCGAGTCGGAGGCGGGGCGGGTACGTATCGTTGATGTCAACACGTTCCCCGCCGCCCAGACGATCTCGGCAGCTTTCGTCGAGATCGAGCCCGGCGGTATGCGCGAACTCCACTGGCACCCCAAGGCCGCCGAGTGGCAGTACTACATTCAGGGGCAGGCGCGCATGACCGTATTCAACTCCAACGGGGTGGCCCGCACTTTCAATTACACGGCTGGAGACGTCGGCGTCGTCCCCTTCGTCGCCGGCCACTATGTTCAGAACACCGGCGACGAGAAGCTCATCTTCGTGGAGGTGTTCAAGTACCCCGAGTACTCCGATATCTCGGCCCGCAAGTGGCTGGCAGCCAATCCTGTCCAGATCGTTGCCGACCATCTGAACGTGACCAACTCCTTCGTAGAGTCCCTGCCGCTGGAAGAGACCCCTGCACCGGTCATCTGGTACGACCAGTCCAAGGTTCCGACGTCCGCCGAGAGGTCGCTGTGACGACGGCGCCGCGAATCCTCATCGTCTTCTCCTCCCTGTTCGGCGCCAACGCGGAGCTGGCCCGCCTCGTAGAGCAGACCGTCACTCGGGCCGGAGCGCAGGGGCGCACGCGCGGCGTACCCCAGCTCGTGCTGGCTGACCGACAGGTTCCACAGGCACAGGCGCCGTCGGCCACCTCTGAGGATTTGGACTGGGCAGATGGGCTCATCTTCTCCTCACCGTCTCACACGGGACTGCCCTCCGCGGCCATCAAGGCCTTCATCGACGAGCACCACGAGGCGGCGGTCAAGGGGAAGTACGTCAATAAGACCTTCACGGCGATGTCCACGTCCGGCTACGCGCACGCGGGCCAGGAAGGGGTAGTTAACGATCTCAATGCGGCAGCGGCCGCCTGGGGCTGCATCATCGTGCCCCCGTCGACCGCCAACGCCCAGATCAACCAGCTAGACGGCAACCCCTATGGGCTGAGCTTCATCCTAACCGACGGGAAACTGCCGGATACGGAGACAATACGAACCCTGCTCCAAACTCACCTGGAGCGCTTCGTCATGATCACCCAAAGCGTCTCGGGGATGCCACACGCAGCGCACCATGCGTCCGCAACAGCCCCCTCTGCGTCGCGGGCACGCGCCACGGATGTGTTCGGCTGAACCGAGTATCGAGTATGCAGACGGAACAACATCAAGATCTGGTGGATGCACTGGAGGGAGTCACGTGGATCGCACCGAATCCCTTCGACGAACCGGCCGCCTACCTGCTGCTGCATCCCGTCTCGGCTACTAGCGCATTGGGCGACGGCGTGAGGCAGGTGGCCGACGGGCTGGGCCTGCGTCGTCTCGACCGCGAGGCGGAGATGATGTGGGTGGGCACCGACGTGTTGGCGGCATCGCTCCATGGAGAGCGGATCGACCTGCAGAACGGAGCGAGATCATCATGGTGGTCGCAGTCAGTTACCGATGAGTGGACCGGTGCCGCGATTGCGAGACGCTACATCGTGCTCGTGATGGGGACCATGCCCCTGCTCGGCAAGGACGCGAAGGCGGTATCGGCGTACCTACGGCGCTCCGACCGGGTCTATGCCGGCCTAGTGAAGATCAGGCTCCGGGTGACTGACCAGTGAACCGGCCGGGCGTGAGGGTGATGGTACTTGACGACGGGAGCATCAACCGCTCCGCCGCCGGTCGGCTTGCGGTATACGCAGGCCAGGATGTCACCATCGTCGGTCGCAGCCCCGCCCGGCTGGCACATGCCTTGTCCGAGTTCGGCGTCACCGCGCGAACGGTGACCGACGACGATGCCGCTTCCCGCCCGTTGAGCCAGTGGGATGCGGAGATCATCGTCGTCGGTCCGCCGTTCGACAACGCTGAACTGGCTGATCGGGTGCAGGAACTGACGCATACGGGCACCGGGCACCTGGTCCATGTGTTATCGCCCAGCGGCAATCACCCCAAGGTGGTGGTTGCCGCCACACGGGACGCGGTTGGGTGGGCGCGGCCTGTGGCCGCGACACTGCGGGATACCTGGGGGATCCCGGTAACCGCGACCACTGGTGTCCTGACGGACGGCTCCGTGATCACCGACGCCAGCGGCGATCTGATCATCGTTGTGACGATGGCAACCGTACCGAATGATGTGCCTGCCCCGGCGCCTGTGAGCACTCCTGCCGTCGGCGCCGCGGATATCGTTCACACGATGTTGACTGATGATGGGCTGGTTGTCACCAATCGCACCCCACTTACCGTGGACGTTCGAGTGCGTCTGGGACGGATGGGGAATGTCGACGACGACTTGGCACAACTGGAATTCACGCTTCCACCAGGGCGAATCCACACGTTCGGTAAAGGAGAGCTCGGCGCAGTCGAGGACCTCCCCGGCCCGATGGCGACGGTGCGGCACTGGAGCCACGAGACCGAGACGGTCTATGAGGGCGGGCAACGCCGAATCAACGGCGTCGACGTGCGCTACCGCGACGTCGGGGGCGTCACCCTCGCGGCCGCACGCTACGATTCGCAACGGGGCCTGACGGTCGGTGTTACGGGCGATCGAATCGCCCGCGACCTGGGCGCGGCGCAGTGCTCTCTACCGCGCCGTTGGGCGGGTCAGAGAACGTCAACTCGTTCCTCGGGCGAGCTCTTGAGGCAGATCGCATGAGCGCCGATTCGGCTCCTCGGAACGGCTGCGTCCGCTCGTGAGCGTGGCTGATGAACGCACTGTTGTCATTCGCCACCGGGGTTGCGAGCCCAGTCATTCCTTGCAGGTCCGCAGAAGTGATTCGTAGTCACACCCGCCGTAGTAGATACCGAGGACCTCAATCACCAATCACCTCGTCGGCGAAATCCTGTGGTGCGCAGGCCAGGGCGGATATCGTCTCGAGCCTGACCAACCATAAGGAAGTCGGCCAGGGCGTCACACTGATCCATCAGTGCGGACACGTAAGCCTCAGCCCTGCTCGGAGAAGCCCGACTCACCAGCAATCCGGTCGTAGAGGCCGGTCAGACAACACTGCGCCCGGGGAGAATAAACAACTCGCCGGGCCATGAACCGTCCTCAGTCCTCGGAGGTCCGGCGAGTGTGGTGAGCCGCGATGTGAGCTCGCACCTGCGAGGCGTCCAAGGTCAAGGAGGGATCGGCTCTCAACTCGTCATAGGCGGGCACGACGTCGCTGCGCAGCCAGGCATCAACCGCCTCCTCGCGGGCGAACAGCTCCCGAAGCCCATCAGTGACTGCCTCGCTGCGGTCGGCGTAGGCACCCGAGGCGACGCGCTGCTCCAGCTGCTCCGCCAGATGACTCGGCAAAGTGATGCTCAGTTGCCTACTCACAAGATGCCTCCTCTCTCTCCCTCAACAGGAAAAACTCTACACCGGCATGTTGAAGCGAGGCCGCCCAGGCCGGCGTCTGCGCCGTCGCGTCCCCTCCAAGACGCCGAGCCGGGCGGAAAAACCGTAGGGCTCGGCGAAACATGCCCGGCTCGGCGCAAGGAAAGGCGGGGAGAGGCGAGTGAGTCCCTTCAGCCCCGCAGCTCGGCTGCCACCAGCTCGGCGAGCTCGACGGCGTTGAGGGCCGCGCCCTTGCGCAGGTTGTCCCCCACGGCGAAGAACTGCAGGCCGTGGCCCGGCGCGAAGGCCTGGTCGGCGCGCAGGCGCCCCACGAAGGTGCCGTCGCGGCCGGCGCCCTTGAGGGGGCTGGGCACGTCCTGGTAGGTGACGCCGGGCGCCGCCTCCAGCAGCTCGCGGGCGCGCTCGACGCTGATCTCGCGGGCGAACTCGGCGTTGACGCTGAGCCCGTGGCCGGAGAACACCGGGATGCGCACGCAGGTGCCGGAGACGAGCAGGTCCGGGATCTGAAGGATCTTGCGCGACTCGTTGCGCAGCTTCTGCTCCTCGTCGGTCTCACCGGAGCCGTCGCCGGCGTCGCTGCCGGCCCAGGCGACGGCGTTGAAGGCGATGGTGTCGACGTAGACCTCCGGCGCGGGGAACTCGACGGCCCGCCCGTCCAGGGCCAGGCCCTCCATGTCCTCGTTCACGACGGCGCGCACCTGCCCGGCCAGCTCGGCCACCCCGGCCCGCCCGGAGCCGGAGACGGCCTGGTAGGTGGAGACGATGAGGCGGACGAGCCCGGCCTCCTCGTGCAGCACCTTGAGGGCGGGCATGGCCGCCATGGTGGTGCAGTTGGGGTTGGCGATGATGCCCTTGGGCCGCTCGCGCAGGGCGTGCGGGTTGACCTCGCTGACGACGAGCGGCACCTCGGGATCCCCCCGCCAGGCCGAGGAGTTGTCGACGACGACGGCCCCGGCCGCGGCGAAGCGGGGGGCGTGCTCGCGCGAGGCGGCGCCCCCGGCGGAGAAGATGGCGACGTCGATACCCGCCAGGTCCGCGGTGGCGACGTCCTCGACCTCGACCTGGGCGCCGCGGAAGTCCACGACGGTCCCGGCGCTGCGGGCCGAGGAGAAGAAGCGCACCGAGCGGGCCGGGAAGTCGCGAGCCTCCAGCATGGCGCGCATGACGCGCCCCACCTGGCCGGTGGCCCCCACGACGGCGACGACCACGCCGTCGGCCGGGCCGACGTAGTCGTTGACGGGGCTGCTCTGGTTCTGCTGGATGCTCATCGTCCGGTCCCTCCGTAGACGACCGCCTCGGCGGCCTGGGCGTCGAGGCCGAAGGCGGAGTGGACGGCGCGCACGGCCTCGTCGAGCACGGCGTCGTCGACCACCACCGAGATGCGGATCTCGGAGGTGGAGATCATGTGGATGTTGACCCCGGCCTCGCTCAGCGAGCCGAACAGGCGCGCCGAGACCCCCGGGTTGGAGCGCATCCCGGCCCCCACCAGGGACAGGATGCCGATGTCGGGGTTGAAGTGCAGGCTGCGGAAGCCCAGCTCCTCGCGGGCGCCCTCCAGGGCGGCACGGGCGGCGGCGGAGTCGCCGTCGGGGCAGGTGAAGGAGATGTTGGTCAGGCCCGTGCCCTCGGCGGAGACGTCCTGGACGATCATGTCGATGTTGGCGTCGGTGCCGGCCACGATCGCGAAGATGCGGGCGGCGGCGCCGGGGACGTCGGGCACGCCCACGAGCGTGATCTTGTCCTGGCTGCGGTCGTGGGCGATTCCGGAGATGACGGGGGCTTCCACGTGGTCCTCCTTGGCGGACGGGCGGGGGCGGGCCTGGGCCCGCGCGGCGATGGCGTTGCGGTGCGCGGTGTCGACGACGGAGGCCGAGGGCCCGTCGTCGAGTCCGGCGGGGTCTGAGGGCGAGGCCGGGGCGGCTCCCGCGGCCTCCGGGGCGGCGGCATCCTCCGGGCTCGCGGCGCTGGCTGCGCTACCGGCACTGTCGGCGCTGTCAGTGTCGGCGGCGACGACGTCGTCGAGCTGGGCGGCCACGACCGAGGGCACGAAGGCGCCCTCGCGGCGGCCGTCGTAGATCCAGGTCCCGGTCTTGTCGGAGAAGGAGGAGCGCACGTGCAGCGGCACCCCGAAGCGGCGGGCGTACTCCACCGCGCGCAGGTGGAGGATCTTGGCGCCGTTGGCGGCCATCTCCAGGGTCTCCTCGCTGGAGAGCGCCTCGATGCGCCTGGCGGTCGGCACGATGCGGGGATCGGCGGTGAACAGGCCGTCCACGTCGGTGTAGATCTCGCACACGTCCGCATTGAGCGCGGCGGCGAGCGCCACGGCCGTCGTATCGCTCCCACCGCGGCCGAGCGTGGTGACGTCCTCGACCTCGTTGATGCCCTGGAAGCCGGCGACGATGGCGACGGCGCCCATCTGGACGGCCCGGGCGATGCGCTCGGGCAGGACGCCGACGATCGAGGCGCGCCCGTACTTGGAGTCGGTCAGGACCCCCGCCTGGGCGCCGGTGTAGGCGCGGGCCGGGACGCCGAGCTCGCCCACGGCCATGGCGAGCAGGGCCATGGCGATGCGCTCGCCGGCGGACAGGAGGATGTCCATCTCGCGGGCGGGGGGCGCGTCGGTCAGGGCGGCGGCCATGTCGAGCAGGTCGTCGGTGGTGTCGCCCATGGCGGAGACGACCACGACGACGGTGTTGCCGGCCTCGCGCGTGGCGACCACGCGCTTGGCGACACGTCGCATCGCCTCGATGTCGCTGACGGACGAGCCGCCGTACTTCTGCACGACCAGTGCCATGTGGCGCTCCTCGGGTTGTGGTCACCGCCGGCCACGGGAGGGGGCGCTGCTCACGCGGTTGGCGCGACCGGGCCCACCCCGGCGTGGCAACCCGCTCAGCATACGTGCGCTCCGAGCCACGGGCCCGCTGAAACACCCATCGTGAGACGACGACGCCGACTCGCCGGGGACGTCCCCGCGGCGGCCGGGCGGGCGGGGAGAACTCTTCGCGTCGATCTCCACATAGCCGGTCGTCCTGGCGGCGGCCGGGCGGGCGGGGAGAACTCACCGCCCCGGGGTGGTTCCCAGCCGGGGGCACGGCCCATAGCATGGATCCATGAGCATCGAGGTCACAGATGTGACGCGCTTCTTCGGCTCCACGCGCGCGGTCTGGCGGATGAATATGACCGTGCCCGCGGGCGCGGTCACCGGGCTCGTGGGCTCCAACGGGGCGGGCAAGACGACTCTTCTCCTCATGCTGGCCGCACTCCTGGCCCCCGACACGGGCTCGATCAAGGTGGCGGGACTCGATCCGACCACCCAGTCGCGGGAGGTGCACCGGGCGGTGGGGTGGATGCCGGACGCCTTCGGCACCTGGGACTCGCTGACCTGCACCGAGATCCTGCTGACCTTCGCGGCCGCCCAGGGACTGGACAGGGCCACGGGTCAGCGGCGCGCCATCGAGATGCTCTCCGCCGTCCACCTGGAGGACATGGCTCAGACCCCGGCGCGCGTGCTCTCGCGCGGGCAGAACTGGCCCGCGCACTGGTGCACCGTCCCCAGGTCCTGCTGCTCGATGAGCCCGCGGCGGGCATGGACCCGCGCTCCCGCGCCGACCTGCGGGTCCTGCTGCGCGACCTCGCCTCAGCCGGAGTCACCGTCCTGGTCTCCAGTCATATCCTGTCCGAGCTGGAGCAGATGATCGACGGCGTCATCTTCATGGCGCACGGCCAGGCGGTCCTCCCGGACGCCCCGACCACCGCGGGCGCCCCGTCGGGCCCCGAGCCCCCGCGCCCCGACGGTGCCGACGGCGCTGGCAGTGCCGACGGAGTCCAGGACGACGAGGGCGCCCTTGCCCCCGCCGCGACGGGCAGGGTCCTCCCCCAGCCGCTGCAGCGCTGGTGGCGGATGCGAGCGCTGGACGCGCAACGACTGTCGGACTGGTCCGCCGGGGCCTCGGTGCGGGCCAGGGCGTCCGAGGACGGCACGGTGAGCCTGGCCGTGCCCGACGACGCCGTCGCCGCTCGCGTCCTGCGGGAGGCGCTCGACGCGGGGGTCGAGGTGGTGTCCTTCTCCCCGGCCGGGGGATCCCTGGAGGAGATCTACCTGTCGATGGAAGGAGAGCGGCGATGAGCTGGTCCGCCGTGCGCACCGTCGCGGTGCTGGAGCTGCGTCAGCGCGTGAGGTCCACGCGCTGGCGGGTCATGCTGGTGGTGTGGGGCATTGTCCTGGTCCTCCTGTGCGGGGGCATGGCCTCGCTGGCGTCGATGAGCGGGGATAGCGTCGACAGGGTCGTGCCCTCCCTGTACGACACGGCGCTCTGCTTCGTCCTGGGCATCGGCCTGATCGTCGCCCCGACGCTGTCGGCCACCTCCATCAACGGCGATCGCGCCGACGCGACCCTGGCGCTTCTGCAGGCCACCACGCTGCGCTCCCAGGAGATCGTCGTCGGCAAGCTCGTGGCGGCGTGGTCCGCCGCCCTGGCGTTCCTCGCGGTGGCCCTGCCCTTCCTGGTCGTGCTGACCCTGGCGGGCGGCGCGTCATGGACGGCGCTGCTGGGTCACATGCTGATCCTCGTGGTCTCCCTGGGAGCCGTATGCGCCATCGGCCTGGGGTTCTCGGCCGCGACCGCGCGCACCTCGGCCTCGGCCGTGCTCACCTACCTGGCCGTCGCGGCGCTGGTCATCGGGACGCCTCTGGCCACGGCGATCTCGGCGACGGCGGTTCAGGGGGAGCAGACGCAGATCATCTACACGACGGACTACGACGCCTCGACGAACGACCGCCGGGTGTGCAAGCCCGAGCCTCGGACGTACACCGAAGACATCGTGCACAGCGAGTGGATCTGGTGGATGCTCGTCCCCAATCCCTTCGTGGCGCTGGCCGACGTCTCGGCGCGGGCCCCGGCGCCGAGCGCGTATCTGTACGACTACTCCTCGGCGGCCCAGCTGGAGATGATGGGAGCGGCCGTCGACGACATGCGCGACAGCCAGCCGGCGGAGATCGTCGAGAACTACTGCGACGAGGACTCGGAGGGCCCGCTGATCTCCGAGGACGACTCGTACGAGCCGGACATCGCGCACCTCGTCTTCTGGCCCGTGAGTCTGATCGTGGTGCTGGGGCTGGGGGCCTGGTCGCTGACGTCCGCGTCGCGGCGCCTGCGCACGCCGGTTCGCAGGCTCGCTCGAGGCACGCGGGTGGCCTGAGCAAGCGGGCGAGTCCATCCCCCGCCCTCCCGCTCCCCCTTCGCCGAGATCGGTTCAGTTCCGCACCGAGATCGGTCCGACGACGGCGCGCCCGGGCACGACGAGCTCATCCCATGACCCCGGGCGGGTTCGCGAGAAGGTCGTCGTAGGTCCTCTCCTGAGCCGACCCGGATGCGGTGTACGTGCCGACGGAGTCCTCCTTGGCGAGGGCGAGAACGTGCGTGGCCATCGGGGTGGCGACGTCGGGCGCGACGACGTAGCGGGCCGAGCCCGCCTCGGCCCATGCTCCCGAGTCATAGCCCTTGACGTAGATCGCCCGAACGTCATCGTCCGTCAGGCCCTGCTCCTGGTAGTACACGAAGAGCTCGCCGACGTCGTCGAACTTCCAGACGTCCTTGGCGCCGATGATCTCCCCGACATGCCGCATGTCCGCGATGTGCATTCCGCAGCGCGCACAGGTGTCGCCGGGCTCGATCTCCACCGGGCCGTCGGAAGTCCGCTCCTCCTTCCCGCAGGCCGCCAGACCACTCGTCACGACCAGGGCGGACAGAGCGGCCGCGCCGCCGAGGAGGACGCGCCGTCCCAGAACGACATCGGTTTCGTGGATCATCTCGGTTCCCTCTTCTCCTCGGCGATGCAGCCGATAGCCGATACAGCAAGGACACGCGCGGAGGATCGGCCGGGCCGGGCCCCGGCACCTCAGCCATCCCCGAGACCGGAGGCGGAAACTGACTCGACGTGTCCTCCTCACGCTCTCACACCGGGAAGTACACGTCTCTGGCGAAGCTCGCCACCTCGTACTCGATCCCCTCGGAGTCTTTGAAGAAGAAAGCATAGTAGTCGACGCAGTACTCGGGCCAGTAGCGCGGAGCGTGGAGGACCCGCGCCGGGATCCGGCGGACGGCGTCGTGAACCGAGTCGACCTCGCACGGGCGATCGACTCGGAAGGCCAGGTGGTGCATCGCGCCCGCTCGGCGGCGGCTGACCGGATCGAAGGAGTACTGCGGGCGCTCGGATACGATTCCCAGGGAGAATGCCGCATGGTGGTACTCGACGAGCCGGTAGTCCCGGTCCCGGACGACGGCGCGCTCCTTGAGCGCGAGATCGAAACCCAGGAGAGGGAGCAGAGCATCGTAGAAGCGCTCCGCCCGCTCAATATCCCGCACCGTCACGTGGATGTGGTCGATCCGAGGTCCCGCCATCCGTTCACTCCATCGTTCCGTCCCCGGGGGTCTGTCAGCCCTCGACGAGGCGCCGTCCCTCGAAGGCCCGGCCGAGGGTGACCTCGTCGGCGTACTCCAGGTCGC
>ERZ773075.761-NODE-761-length-21254-cov-64.3821_pt1 | contig 21254 bp, 20 predicted proteins | sample MGYA00580614_ERZ773075 | MGnify/ENA primary metagenome ERZ773075 (study PRJEB29015, sample SAMEA2738021) | human oral metagenome | biome: human oral; feature: human-associated habitat; material: dental | place: China | collected 2043 ... | reverse complement strand
CGTCTTCGGCCGATCCTGCCGATCCTGCCGAATTGGCTGATCCGACCGTGCCGACGGCCTCGTCCGGGTCCTCCGCCGTTGCCGCGGCACCGGGTGCTGAGGGGGCGGATGGAGAGGCCTGGGCGACCTTGCCGGCCAGGCTCTTGACCGACGCCTCGTCCTGGGGAGCATGCGCGGCCACCGGGCCGGTGACGGGAGTCGCCGCTGACGCGGAGGCTGAGCCGACGTCGTCGGGCGTGCCGGGCGTCTGCGGGGCGGGGCGGTCTGTGTTATCGGTGCTCACGAGGTCTCCTTACGCATGCACACGGTAGTTGTCGGGGCGGGGACGCCGAAAGGGGCACGGTCATTCTCAGGACATGCCTGAGGGCATGGGACCCTCAGGCACCGGAGCGCAACCTGGCCAGTGCGTTGGCACGACCTTGGCGGCGAGCCATATGTGCTCCCCAGCCGATCGCCATGAGCTCGATACCGATGGCGGCGAGCACGACGGCGTCGGGACCGTAAGGCAGGAGCCTGGAGACCAGATGGCCGCCAGGGATCATATCGCCACTGAGCTTCGGCACCGCCACCAGGATGAGGATCGGTCCGGTGACGCGCGCGCCGAGGGTGGAGTGCGCCGTCGAGGCACCGGCTGCTGACAGCGCGATGAAGGAGACGAGGACCGCTGCGAGCATCAGCGGCCCGGTCTGGATGCCGGGGGCAACCGCTCGCATGTAGGAACGGGGCAGCAGGAAGGCTGCGAGCGCCAGCCCGGCCACCACCCAGGGCAGGGACAGGAGGTGGTCGCGCCGGCGCGAGGGGGGTGGTGTCGGGGTTGAGCCCACGGTCCGGTCGGCCTGGGTGAGCCGGAAGGCGGCGTGCCCCTGCGCATGACCGGCGCGGCGGGCCTGACGCATGCCCCAGGAGCCGCCGAGCCACAGACCTGCCAGAACGAGTACGAAGCCGGTCCTGATCAGACTCTGCAGCCACTTCTCGGACAGGGAGGCCGCATGGATGGGAGCCAGGAACACCATTGACTGCGCCGCCAGCGCGGTCAGCCCTGCAACGAGCGCACCCAGCGAGGATCGGCTGGCGAACAGCGCGGCGGCGGAGGCGGAGAGCAGCAGGATGGCGGCGAGCAGCAGGGCGGTGCGCAGGATCTGGGTTGGTGCGGCGTCGGCCAGCCCCAGCAGGACGGAGGTGACCGGGGCGAAGATGGCTCCGACGACGGCCGTGAGCACGTAGTCGGGCCTGCGGCTGCGCGGTGCCTGCCCTGACGCGCCCGAGGATGCGGACGGCGGGGCGGAGCCGTGATGGGAGGGGGAGTCACTCACCTGATCGAGTCTAGGGGGTGTGCTCGGTCTGCGCCGGTCTGTGGTGGCTCATGTGGGTCCCGCCTGGCTCCGAGACGTCGAGGCCCAGAGGGGAGGCGCCGGTGGTCGGGGTCGGTCGTGGTGTGCCACAGTGGGCGCGTGGTGCGAATGACTGTAGGGATCGGGCCGACTGCGGCCGGAGTGCCGAAGCGGCGTGCTCAGGCCGAGGTGATGGGCCGCCCCGGCGTGTCGACCGGGCGGTCGAATGCTGGGGAGTCCCCGGTACTGAAGGCGCTGAGCCAGGTGGCCGCCGACGAGCGGGTGCGAGCCGCCGAGGCGGCGGTGCGTGAGGCATGCGGCGAGCTGCGCTGGAACGAGGCCCTGCGGCGCCGGTGGCGGGAGGCCCGCGCCGAGGCTGCGATCCGAGGTGCCATTGCCTCCGGAGGCGTTGAGGGCGCGGTCGTCTCCGCCGAGGTTCTGCGCGAGCACGTGGCCGCGGGCTCCCTGACCGAGGCCGCCACGGGCGACCCGGGCCTGGACGCCGTTGCCGGGCTGTGGCGCGCCGGGAGTCGCCTGGTCGGCTGGATGCCGGACCTGGTGGGGCGGGGACGGCCGGTGGTGCCCCCGGCGCGCTCGCTGCTGGCCGTGTTGCACCGAGACGTTGCCGGCCCGTTGGCGGCCGGCGGCCGGGTCGGGCTGGAGGAGGTCGGCGTGCCGCGCACCGGGCGGATCCGCGTGCGCGAGGGAGGTCCGGGCGCGGCCCCGCAGGAGGAGGAGCTGGCGGCGCGACTGGAGGGGCTTCTGGAGCTCATCGAGGCGGAGCGGGTGCCGGCGCTGGTGCGGGCGGCCATTGTCCACGCCGAGATGCTGTCGGCGCGACCCTTCACCGCCGGGAACGCCGCGGTGGGCCGGCTGCTGGTGCGCCACCTGCTGGTGCGCGACGGGGTTGAGCCGACGGGCACCGCGGTCAGCGATCTCTACCCCGGCCGGGCGCCGGGGGCCTATGCCGAGGCCGCCGGCGCCTACGCGTCCGGGACGATGGAGGGGGTCGCGGCCTGGGTGGTGTGGCAGGCCGAGGCGGTGCTGGCGGGGGTTCAGGAGGCTCAGCGCCTGTGCCGGGCGGTGCAGGCGGGAACCTGGCGTGCCGGTTGATCCCGGGAGGGCTCGGTCAGCCGATTCAGGTGCTGTGGCGTGAACCGTGACGGGCGACGAGCCAGGCGGTGGTGCCTCCGACGGCGAGCACACCGGCCGTACCGGCGATGAGGGAGGCCCGAGTCGACAGGTGCGGGGGCTTCCAGCGTGGCCGCAGCCGTACCGGGCGGGCGAAGTCGCGCACCGGCCAGTCGCGCTCCTGGGCCATGCGCCGCAGGTCCCGGTCGGGGTTGACCGCCACGGGGTGGCCGACGGCGCTGAGCATCGGCTCATCGGAGATGGAGTCGGAGTAGGCCCAGCACCGGGCCGGGTCGATACCGTGGGCGGTGGCATCCTCGTGCAGCGCCACCACCTTCTCCGAGTGCAGCATGGAGTGGGCGATCCGCCCGGTGAACAACCCGTCCTCGCCGACCTCCATGCGGGTGGCGACGGCGCGGTCGGCGCCCACGAGGCGGGCGATGGGGGCGACCATCTCGATGATGGAGGCGGAGACGACCACCACGTCGTGGCCGGCCCGGCGGTGGGCCTCGATGAGGTCGAGGGCCTCGGCATAGACGGCCGGCTCGATCGCTGTGGCCAGGGCGCCCTCGACGACCTCCATCAGGTCGTGGCGACTGATCCCGGCGGAGACGAGGGCCAGGTGCTCCATGAGGCTGTTGGACCGGCGGGTGCCGGCGCCGACCAGGAGATAGGGGATCTGGGCGATGAGCCCGTACGCCAGCGTCCGTGAGGAGATGAGGCCGCTGCGTCGCATCGGGGTGCCCAGGGCCCAGGTCGACGACGTCGCCAGAATCGTCTTGTCCAGGTCGAAGTAGGCCGCCGCGCGGTGCCCGGTGGGTGCGGGTGCGGCCGCAGCAGGCGGCACCGGTGCGGCGATGGGGGGAGCCGCCGGTGACGCCGCTGTCTGGGAGGGATCGCTTGCGCTGGGCTGAGCGCTCATGGCCCCATCTCATCACGAGCAGGCCCGCGCTGTCAGGTGTGTGACCCCCTCGGCCCCTCCGAGCGTTGCTACCGCGGCAGCGGCGCGCTCGGCGCCTGTGGCGGGTGGCTGCGGATGGCGCGGGGCCACAGGCCCGCTTCCGCAACCCGTTTCCACAGGTCCGACAACGTCGGTAGGTGCTACCGCGACCGGCCCCGCACCCTGGTGACAGGACCGGTGCCCAGCGGGGGCCGCGCACCAGATCGGAGGAGGCGCCATGGAGGCAGCCACGCAGGCAAGCGGGTCGACACTCATGCAGGTCGCCCCGGAAACGGGGGAGGAGGCCCTGGCGCCGTCGTCGGTGCCGGACGTATCGGTGGGGGTCGCACCCGCCCGTAGAGCCCCCACGGCTCAGGTCCTGGCCATCACCGGTGCCCGTGGGGGCCTGGGGGTCAGCGCCCTGCTGCTGCACCTGGCCTGGGCGCTGAGCCGGGCCGGGAGGCGGGTGGCGATGATGGACCTGGACCCTGCTGGCGGCCTGGACCTCCTGTGCGGGCAGGCCGTGCTGACCGGGCTGCGGTGGGCGGATCTCCCGGTGGAGGAGTCGGCCTTCCGGCCCGGTCACCTGGTCGGGGCGCTGCCCGTGTGGCACGCCATACCGGTGCTCACCGGTGACGTCCGCGGCGGGCCGACGAGCTGCGCGGACGCGGTTCTGGAGGCGATGCGCGCCGAGCACGACGTCGTCCTGGTGGACCTGCCCCGCGGAACGCCCCCGCCGTCGGAGGCCCGGGTCCTGCTCATGACCGGGCTCGACCTGCGCTCGGCCGTCGCCGCGGAGAGCCTCATCCATCGGCTGGGCAGTTCTCAGCCGGGCAGCCGCGCAACGGTCCCTGGTGGCCCTAAGGGGGCGACCTCGGGGCCGCGGGTGTGGCTCGTGGTGCGTCACAGGGGCGAGGACGTCGCCGCCGAGGACCTTGAGCTCATCACCGGCTGTCCGGTCCTGGGGCGGGTCCCCACCGACCGGGTCCTGACCAAGCGCCTGGCCCTCGGAGAGGACCCGGTGCGGGCCCGCTCGGCCACCCGGCGCGCCGCCACCGCCCTGGCACGGGAGCTGCTGGCCCGGGTCCTCGTCGCTGAGCCGTCCGATCCGGTCCCGGCCGGCCGGCGGAGCGCGGGACATGAGCGGGGGAGCGCACCATGGCCCCGGTGAATCTCGATCTCCCCGGCGCCGCTGCCACCCGCGCCGCCCCGGGTCCCGACGGCTCCGAGCTCGCCCGGGTGCGCAGCGCGCTGGCCCGCGGTGCCGGGATGGACGAGGCCCTCAACGACGCCGCCGACCCCACGACCGGCCAGGTGGGTATGGCCCGCCTCGGTGAGCGGGTGCGCGCCGACGTCGACGGCGCCGGTCCGCTGCTGCAACCCCTCGTTGAGACCGATGGCGTCACCGACGTCCTCGTCAGCGGTGGTCGCACCTGGATCGACCGGGGACGCGGCCTCGAGCCCGTCCCCGCAGCCTCCATGGAGGAGCCCCAGGTGCGGGCCCTGGCCGTGCGCATGGCCGCCTCCGCCCACAAGCGCCTCGACGACGCCTGCCCCGTCGTCGACGCGACCCTGCCCGACGGCACCCGTCTCAACGCGGTGCTGCCGCCCCTGAGCGCAGATGGCACCCTCATCAGCCTGCGCACCAAGCGCCGACGCGGCTTCACCCTGGCCGAGCTCGTTAAGGCCGGCACCATCGCTCCCGGCCTCGACGACGTCCTGATCGCCCTAGTGACCGGCCGCGCCAGCTGTCTGGTCACCGGAGCCACCGGAACCGGCAAGACCACCCTCCTGGCCGCCCTGCTCGGGCTCGTGCCGGAGGACGAGCGCATCGTGTGCATCGAGGAGGCCAGCGAGCTGCGCCCCGACCACCCCCACGTCGTCCACCTTCAGGAGCGCGGTGCCAATGTCCAGGGCGTCGGCGCGGTCTCCATGACCTCCCTGGTGCGTACCGCCCTGCGCATGCGCCCCGACCGGATCGTCCTGGGCGAGTGCCGCGGCCCCGAGGTGCGCGATGTCCTCACCGCCCTCAACACCGGGCACGAGGGCGGTTGGGCCACCCTCCACGCCAACTCGCCCGCCGACGTCCCCGCACGCCTGACCGCCCTGGGAGCGCTCGCGGGACTCGATGAGGCCGCCGTTGCCGCCCAGGCCGCCAGCGCGCTCGACGCCGTCGTCCACCTGCGCCGGCAGGCAGGCGTCTCCGGGGCGCGGCGGTACATCGCCTCCGTTGGTGTGCTGCGGCGTGAGACGACCCCCGCCGGTGCGGTCCTGGTGTGTGAGGAGGCACTGCGCGTGGACGAGGGCGCCCACCTGAGTCCGGGCCCGGCCGCGCCCGCGCTGCGAGAACGGATCGGCTCGCATCCCTTCTCCCGCCGTGGTCTCGCAGGCTCGCTCGCCCTGGGGGAGGACGGGCCGAGATGATGAGGGCGGCTGCTGTTCTACTCGTCGGTCTATCCACGACTGCTGCGATGGGTGACGCCGCGCCTGGCCGGGTGCCCGTACCGGTGGCTGTCCCGGTCAGCGGTCCACCGGGGGCGGGTGCCTGGATCGCCGCGGTCCTGGTCGCTCTGGCCACCGCCGTGCTCCTGCTGCCGGCCCGCCGTGGGCTACCGCGCGGCTGGGTCACCGGCGTCTCCCCGAGCGGTGCCGGTGCGCGGGCCCCGCAGAGCGCTCTCAGCCTTCTGCGCTCCCGGTGGAAGAGCTCACCCGAGCCGGACCTCGGGCTGCTGCTCACCGAGGTTGCCAGCCTCCTGCGCGCCGGTGCCACCCCACAGAGGGCCTGGACGCGCTCTCTCCAGCGCGCCGGCCTCACCGAGGGCACCGAGCCCGATGACGACGGCGTGCCGCCCGCGCTGCACGCGCTCGCGGACCTCCAGCACGACTCCTGGCTACCTCGCCGGCGCGACGGCCACCTGCTCTGGCGCCCGCCTCCTCCGGGGCGGCGGGCCCGGCAGCGGCGCGCCGCCGCCGCCGCGGTACCGGGAGCCATTGCCTCCTGTCGTCTGTCGACCGCTTTGGGGGCGCCCCTGGCCGACATCCTCGAGGCCGTGGCCGGTGGTGTCGCCGAGTCGGGCCACGCCGAGGCCTCCCGCCGGGCGGCCCTGGCCGGCCCGCGCACCACCGCCCGGCTCCTGGCCTGCCTGCCGGTGGTCGGTCTGGGGCTGGGCGTGCTCGTGGGCGCCGACCCCACGGCCCTCCTGCTCGATGGCGGGGCCGGCAGCGCCGTGGGTGCGCTCGGCGTCATCCTCATGGTGGTGGGCCACCTGGTCACTCGGCGCTTCGTGCGGGCCGCGACCGCCGACGGCGACGTCGTCGACGAGGCCCTCGTCCTGGACCTGGCCGCATCGGCCCTGAGCGCCGGGGCCTCGGTGCCCGGGGTGCTGACCGCCCTGGGAGGAGCCCTTCAGGAGGAGAGCGCTGGTGTCGTGGGCCGGGCTCTGCTGCTGGGAGCCTCGTGGAATGAGGCCTGGACGGCACCTGGTGACGAGCAGTGGCGCCGTCGGCGCAGTCGCCTGGAGTCGTGCCTGCGCCCCGGATGGGAGGACGGTGCCTCGCCGGTCGCCCTCCTGGAGGCGACGGCGAGGAGCCTGCGGGCAGGACGGCGCGCCCGCGACGAGGAGGCCGCCGAGCGCCTGGCGGTCCGCCTCGTCCTGCCGCTGGGCGCCTGCCACCTGCCGGCCTTCGTCATCCTGGGGATCGCACCGGTCGTCGCCTCAGTAGGCATGGGCATGCTCACCGGCTGAGGGGCGCTGTCCCGCCCGTCCTCTCGTTGTACGGGTGCGCGAACCCCCGACACCCTGGCACGATGGTGAGCATGGCAATGTCGAAGAAGCTCCTGAGCCGCGACGAGGTCGTGGTACGGCACATGCACACCCACATCAAGGTCCTCCTGTGGCGGTTCAACGTCGAGATCCTTCTGCTCGTGGTCGGCGTCGTCGCCTCAGTCATGGCCCCGACCAGCTGGCAGCCCTGGGGCGTCCTGGCGATCTGGGTGGTGGTCCTCGTCCTGAGCGTCCCCCTGCTGCTCGTGCCGTGGCTGCAGTGGTACATGCATACCTACACCGTCACCACCAAGCGCATCATCACCCGCTCGGGCATCTTCAGCCGCATCGGTCATGACCTGCCCCTGACCCGGATCTCCGACATCCAGCTGGACAAGGACGTCACCGACCGCTTCTTCGGCTGCGGCACGCTGGCCCTGCAGACCTCCGCCGATGACCCGCTCCTCCTGCACGACGTCCCTCAGGTCGAGACGGTCCAGGTCGAGATCTCCAACCTGATCTTCGACGACACCCAGGGTGCCATCGACGCCGACCCCCGCAGCTGAGCAGTACGGACGCATAGATACGTAGACAGACGGCGGCCGCCCGCTCCCGATGAGGAGCCGGCGGCCGCCGTCGTACTGCTCAGGCGGGTCAGTCGAGGGTCTCGACGACGCTGATGGCCTGGGCCACGCCGGTCAGGGTGGCGGCGATGCGCACGGCCTCCCAGACCTGCTCGGTGCTCAGGCCCTCGCCGCGCACCGTGGCCTCGTGGGCGGTCACGCACTTCTCGCAGCCGTTGATGGTGGACACCGCCAGGCTCCACAGCTCGAAGTCGACCTTCTCCACGCCGCCGGAGGTGCCGATGATGTTCATGCGCAGTCCCATGCGCTCGTTCTCGTAGGCCGAGCCCAGGAAGTGGCGCGTGCGGTAGGCGACGTTGTTCATCGCCATGATGGAGGCGGCACCCAGGGCGGCGCTGACGGCCTCCTCGGACAGGTGGGCGCGCGCGTCCTCCATGACCTGGACCAGGACGGACTCGTTGCGGGTCGCGGCGGCCGCGGCCACGAAGGTGCCCCACTGCTGCTGCTCGGTCAGAGAGGAGGAGCGGGACAGGGTGGACAGGTTGAGGGAGAGGTCCTTGGCCCAGTCAGGCAGGGCGGAGCGCAGGTTGTCGATGCTCATGTGTTCTCGTTTCGTCGATCGGGTGATGGAGAGGAGGCCGGGGCGTGCGCCCGTCAGCTCATCTGGCCCAGGGCGTCGATGGTGGCGGCGCCGGCCTGCCAGTTGCAGGCGCACAGCTCGTCGGACTGGAGGGCATCGAGCTGGCGCAGGACCTCCTCGGTGTTGCGGCCCACGGAGTCGGCGGTCACGGAGACCGACTGGATGACGTTGTGGGGGTCGATGATGAAGGTGGCGCGGTCGGCCTCACCGGTGGCGCGCTTGATGCCCAGGGCCTCGGTGAGCTCGCGGTTCAGGTCGCTGGCCATGGGGAAGGGCAGGTCCTGGAGCTTGTCGTGGCTGCGGCGCCAGGCGTAGTGGGTGTACTCGTTGTCCACCGAGACGCCCACGACCTCGCAGTCGCGGTCCTTGAAGTCCTGGTAGAGGTCGCCGAAGGCGGCGATCTCGGTGGGGCACACGAAGGTGAAGTCCTTGGGCCAGAAGAAGACGACGCGCCAGGTGCCGGCGGGAACCTGCGAGGAGACGGTGGTGAAGTAGTCCTCGGGCTTGCTGGCCTCAACCTCCTTGAGGTTGCCGGGGACGACGGCGGTGAGCTCGTAGGCGGGGAACTGGTCTCCGATGGTGAGAACGGCCATGGGTGCCTCCTGAATCGTGCGAATCGTGGTGCGCAGTGGTGTGAGCCGGTGCGGGTCGGGCCTGCGACGACCTGCGCGGGACCGGCGCCGTGCGGCTCCGTCGACCCAACCGTAGGACGAGAAGCCCATAGGTGCAACCAAAACTTCTCCTATGTTTAAGAAGGTATACCTTATCTAGTGACGCTGTGGTGACGCCGGCCAGTCCCGGCCGCGTGAGCCCGAACCGGCCGGGGACCTTCGACGCCGTCGGGGGCGGGGATCCTGTGCCCGTGCGTGTGAGAGGCCCTCGCTGGGAAGGTGGCGGAATGAGTCGCTGCCTGCTGGTGTTACTCCGGTCATCCGGGCCCGGCCGATCCGTCCTGGCCGGGCCCCACCACCACCGCGCACCAGGTCAGGAGAAGCCATGAGTCCTTGTCTCAGCCGGATCAGCGTCCTGGAGCAGGTTCCCCTGTTCGAAGGGGGAGAGGTCCGTCGGACTCTGGAGGACCTCGTCCGCTTGGGGCGCGGACTGGAGGAGTCCGGCTACCACCGCCTCTGGCTGGCTGAGCACCACAGCACTGGATCCTTCCTGTCCTCCGCGCCCGACCTGCTCATGATGCACATCCTGGACGCCACCGGCCGCATCCGGGTGGGCTCGGGTGGTGTCATGGCCATGCACTACGGCTCGCTCCAGATGGCCGAGCGCTTCGCCACCCTGGCCACCCTCCACCCCGGCCGCGTCGACATGGGCCTGGGCCGCGCCCCCGGCGGCGACATGCGCGCGGCCGGAGCCCTCAACCAGGGCCGCGTCATCGACCCCGACGCCATCAACACCCTCATCGAGGAGACGGTCGCCCTCCTGCGCGACGACCTGCCGGCCACCCATCACTACGCCTCCATCGAGGTCCGGCCCCGTCCGGCCCGGATGCCGGAGGTCTGGCTCCTGGGATCCTCGGGCCAGTCGGCCGCCTGGGCCGGCGCTCACGACCTCAATTACGCCTACGCCCAGTTCTTCACCGGTCGCCAGCAGGTCGAGATCATGGACCACTACCGCTCCCACCTCCCCGACAACCCGGAGACCCGGGGCGACGGCGCGCACCACCGCGGCGGCAGCGCCGGCCACGACTCCATCCACGGGGGCCAGACCCTCTCCGCCCTGTGCGTCAGCGCCGCAGCCACCCGCGAGGAGGCCCGTGAACAGGCCCTTGTGGCCGCCGACGCCCGCTTCAGCCTGCGCACCGGCCGTCCCATGCGCTTCCGTGACCCGGCCACCCTCGACGCTCCCTACCGCGCCGAGATCGAGCGCTACCTCGAACGCGACACCGCCATCATCGTGGGCACCTACGACGAGGTCGCCCATGCCCTGTCCTCCTTCGCCGAGAACCACGGCACCGAGGAGGTCATGCTCGTCAGCTACATCGACGACGTCGAGGTCAAGATCCGCCAGTACGCCGAGCTCGCCTCCCGGCTCCTGTGAGTCGGTGCCCGCCGGCATTCTTCTGCGGCGGGGTGCCCGATGCGATCGGTGCCTCGCGCTACGGTCGGTTTCATGAGCCCCGCGAGCACCCGGTCCGCGTCCGAGCCGTCATCGTCCTTCCCGCCTCCGGTTGTGACACCCGAGCAGGCGGCGAGCCTGCGGGCGGACCTGTCCAAGTCCGGCTGGGGCGTGGAGGCAGTGGCCACGCTCCTGGGCGAGGCGGCCGACGCCGCCCTGCGCCGGGAGATCCGCCTGCCCGCCCTGCGCTCCGTGCGCGCCGCCCTGGCCGCCGGGACCGACTCGTCTCCCGTGGCCGTCCTGACCGCCCTGTTCATGCTCGGTGAGCCGGTCCTCGCCACCGTGCTCGACGCGGCCCTGCCCCGCACCGGAGCGGCGGGTGCGGCCGTCATCGGCCTGGTCGGCGAGCCCGATGAGGCCGGATACGTCCGCGCCCGCGTCGACCTGCGCCCCCATGAGGCCGTCGACGACGCCGGTGAGATCCGCTGGTGGGTGGCCTCTGACCTGGGCGAGCTGGTCACCGGCCGGGCCCTGGCCCCCGACCACGTCCTGGGCATCGGCGGCGCCGGCCTCACTCTGGCCGGCCTCACGCCGCGCACGCGGGTCCGTAGCGCTCTGGACCTGGGCTGCGGCTGCGGCATCCAGACCCTTTACCTCCTGCGGCACGCCGAGCACGTCGTCGCCACCGACATCTCCGAGCGGGCCCTGGCCTTCACCGCCTTCAACGCGGCCCTGGCCGGCGTGTGCGTTATGGGCGACCCCGATGCCGGCTCCGGGGGCGGAGGCGGTCGACTGGAGCTTCTGCGAGGCTCCCTCCTGGAGCCAGTGGCCGGCCGGCGCTTCGACCTCATCGCCTCCAACCCGCCCTTCGTCCTGACCCCTCCCGCGGTGCGCGAGGCCGGTCTGCCCCTCATGGAGTACCGCGATGCCGGCGGCCCCGTCCTGCCGGAGCTCGTCGCCGGGCTGAGGGAGCACCTCGAGCCGGGCGCTGCTGCCGTCATGCTCGGCAACTGGGAGCACCGTGGTGCTGACTCGTGGCGCGAGGCCGTCGCCACCTGGATCCCCGAAGGGCTCGACGGCTGGGTCATCGAGCGCGAGGTCCAGGACCCGGTCGAGTACGCCACCATGTGGCTGCGCGACGGCGGCCTGACCTCCGAGCGCGACGCCGAGGGCTTCGACGCCGCCCTGGGGGCATGGATCGACGACTTCGAGGTACGCGGAGTCCAGGGCGTCGGCTTCGGCTACCTCATCGTCCATCGTCCGCTAAGGCCCCGTGATCCCTGGCGTCTCCTGGAGGAGGTGACCACCTCCGGTCAGGGGGTCCTGGGGCATCATGTCGCCGAGGTGCTGGAGGTCCGGGAGCGGCTCACCGGTCTCGACGACGCCGCCGTCGCCGACCTCCGTCCGGTGCTGGCCCCCGACGTCACCGAGGAGCGCCACCTCATCCCGGGCGCCGCCGAGCCCACAGTCATCCTGCTGCGCCAGGGAGGCGGGCTGGGGCGCACGATCCGGGCCTCGACTGCGGTGGCCGCCCTGGCCGGGGTCGCTGACGGCGAGCTGAGCGTGGGCCAGATCGCCTCCGCGGTCGTCGCACTGACGGGGGAGGACGCCATCGGACTGCGGGCGGAGATGGTTGAGGCGACTCGGCACCTTATTGCCGTGGGCTTCCTCACTATCGATTGAGAATTGCATGCCGAAAGAAAATCAAAAAGACGTCGGCCTCCGATAAGTGTGTGGTAGGTAAACTCTTTTTTTTGAGACCGACGATTCATGTTCACCGCCTCTTCTTAATTGTCGTGACCTCCTCACTGTCAATGATACGCAACTGCGACACGGGTTGATTGGCGATATTTCGGGGGAAAGTGGTTGCGTCGCGCAATGATGTGCGATTGTTGTTCTCTGAGGGGCTTCTCGGGTGTCGGGATGGCTGTGAGAGCTCTACATTTCTCGGCAGTCAAGTTTGTGGTGCGTCTCAGCGCTCCCATCTCTCGTGGTCGGAATCATATCGGCATGTCCCTCGCATCAATATGTTCGCGACGTGGACATGAAGGGCTTCTGTGCAAATTCTCTGCTGCGTTCATTTCTGTTGCCATTGTTGCGGTGACGGTGGTGGCTTTTCCGTGGCCGGCTCCGTCTGCGGATGCAGCCACGAGCGACCTCAGCGTCCCTCTGGGGGAGACTTCGGCACAGATCTCCTACGTGCGCAACACTGAGGGGAGCGACACCGTTACCGATCTGGCGGGCGGCTACTACTACTCGGCGCTCCCGTGGCAATGGGCCGCCACGCGCGCCTGCATCCGCTACTCGCCCGCCGGTGGCGACTACTCCACCAGCGTCGTCAAGGGGAGCAGCGGAGCCTACGCCACCGTCGGCTACGGGCGCTAGGAGCTCAACGGGAACTGTCCGGACTTCGAGGGAGACCCCTCCTGGGGCAGTCAGTCCTCCCTGGGGTTCCAGCCCTCCAACACCACGTCCATCAAAGCCGGCCAGGTTTTTCTTGTCGGAATGATGAGGCGCGTCAACCGTCCCATCTACTCCGATACCAGTGTGGTCACCAACCCGGCCAGGCCTGAGACGGCCTACTATGGGAGTTTCAATGTCCGGGCGGCCGGAACGATCGAGGCGAACTTCCCCTGGGTGGAAAAAGACACGATTAACACCTGTACTGGAAAGATCGATTCTGACGGCAGGCTGATCGTTGGAGACTACGGTAAGGAGGAGGATAGGGTTCCAACTTCTTACGCCTATGACTCCAAGGGGAATGTTGGACATTATGGGGGCAACTACGTCTATATGTACCAGAATAACCGTCTGGTGTGATTCGACGGATATATGACCCAGAACTACACGGACAAGAACGGGCGCAGCTGCTCGGACGACATCCTCGATATCAAGAACGACCGTTCGGACACCGCCTGGACCGACCCGACTACCGGCATCAGGTACGAGCTGAAGCCCTGGGGCTTCGTCAACAACGGGAGCTTCGACAGCTGTCAGGCCCAGCTGTCCACAGCTCGTTGACGATTCCTCATCAGCTACCTCAACGCCTCGCGGGAGGGCACCTACGGCCACGAGAACTGGGGCGCCCCCTCCGGTCTCACCCCCACCTGGAGTGGCGAGGCAGTGGACCCGCGGACCTACGCCCTGCTGGCCCCTCACGACGCCGCCACGGTTCAGGAGGCGGGCACCAGCCCGCAGACCGTCGTCGACCGCGACACCGGCGATGTCCGGACTTCCGGTTGGTTCCTCCGCAACGTCACCTGTACGGCGGGGAGTCGGGGAACGCCGCTGCTGCGCCGTGATGGAACCACCCGCCTGAACCAGTCCGACTCGGTGGACCTCAACAAGCGCACGATCCGTCTCGATGAGACCCAGCTCGCCGAGCGTCAGGACGAGATCGCCGTCAAGTGTGTCTGGCACAACGAGTACGTCGTCGGCCGGGGGAGAGTCACCCTCGTGACCGTTGTCGACGGCGGCAGCGCCAGAGCCGAGCAGTGGACCATGTCCGCCACGCCCGCCACCGAGGGGCTCTTCGGACAGAAGACCATCACCGGTGCCAGCGGCTCCGCTGCCGTCAGCAAGGTGTACACCGCCGGCGGGACCTACACCCTACCTGGCTCCCGCTGATCCTGGTCCTGGTCGGCGTCGCCGTCCTCATCTACCCGGTCATGGCGACCCAGCACAACAACGACGAGCAGCAGCGCCTGGCCGAGATGTACACCGCCTCCGTGGACTCGGCCGGGCCGGAGGCCATCGCCGCGGAGCGCGCCTCCGCCCAGACCTACAATGACAATCTGGAGGGCGCCCCCATCCTTGACCCCTGGCTCGAGTCGCAGCGTCCCGACGCCCCCAGTACCAGGCCTATCTCCACGAGATGGGCATCGACCCGGTCATGGCCCAGATCGTCATCCCCTCCATCCACGTGAGCCTGCCCGTCTACCACGGCACCGACAGCCGGACCCTGGCCGCGGGCACCTGTTCGGCACGAGCCTGCCGATCGGAGGCCCCTCCACCCACGCGGTCCTCACCGGCCACACCGGCCTGTCCACCGCGACCATGTTCGACAACCTCACCCAGGTCAAGAAGGGCGACGCCTTCTACGTCTCCTCCCTGGGGCAGACCCTCAAGTACGAGGTCGTCGACATCGCCGTCGTCATCATCCTGACGGTGGTCGCCGGTATCCTGGGGCGGCTGTGGTGGCTGCGTCGGTGCGCCCGCCTCGCCGCCCGTGCCGAGTGCACCGAGGACAGCGAGGACACCGAGGACTCGGCCGGTACCGGCGTCTCGCACGACGCCCAGGACGCGGATGAGGCTGACGACGTCGGCGGTGCGGAGCGCTGGCCCGGTCGCCGTCTCAAGGACGTGTCCGGCCCCACCGGTCCTGATGGTTCCGTCGCTCCTGGCGAACGACAGGACGATCCGTTCAGTGACCTGGAGCCGCGTGAGCCGTGAGCAGTCACGCACAGGAATCGCGGCTGACTTCCTATTGGTTGGTGCGCTCAAGAACCTACGATCTGCCAGTGACCACCTTCCAATCGCGGACCTCCCGTTCCCTGGGACAGCTGCGTCTGCGTGGAAGCCTGCTGTCGCTGTCCTGTCTGGCGGCAACGATCGGCCTGTGGGCTCTGTTCGTGTGCACCCACGCCGGTCAGACCCTCGACGCCATGGCCCTGGAGGGCTCGGAGATCGGCTCGCACTACGTGAGCGACCACGCCCGCACCCTGCTGTCGGTGGTGTCGATGCCGGCGGCCGTCGTCCTCGTGGTGACGATCCTCGTCATCGGCCTGCTGCGACGCAGCCACCGCCGGGCCGTGTGGGCCGTCGTCGCCGTGGTGGGGGCGAACCTGACCACCCAGCTCCTCAAGTACCAGATCCTGTGGCGCCCCGACTTCAACATCACCGAGCGCTGGGACAACGCCAACACTCTGCCCTCGGGGCACACGACCATGGCGGCCTCCGCCGCGGTTGCCCTCGTCCTGCTGTCCGGACGCCGTTGGCGAGCGCTGTCGGCCTGGGCCGGTGCCCTGTTCACCATCGCCATGGGCTACTCCACCCTCGTGTGTCACTGGCACCGTCCCTCTGACGTCCTGGCCGGGGTCCTCGTACCCGTCGGTTGGGGTGCTCTCGCGGTGGCCGGCGGCGCCTGGCGCGCGCCCTGGTCCCTGCGCTCGAGAAGCGGGGAGGAGGGCTCCGGTGAGGTGCCCGAGCTGACCACCGTGGGGACGGTCCCGGTGACGGCCGGCGGTCCGCGCCTGTGGAACCAGTTCCTCGCCAACATCCTGCTGGCCTCGGTCGGCATCGTGTGCACGCTGGGCGCTCTCGGCCTGGGCGCCTGGGTGTGGTGGCACCTGGGTACTCCGGGCTCGCGCTGGCAGCTCTTCGGTGCCTACGCCACCGGGTCGGTGGCCCTCGTCGGAGTCACCGGCCTGACCCTGTCGGCGCTCGTGTCGCTCACCGACTGGGGCCGCACCCGTCGCAAGCACAACCCCCGCCACCGGGACTGACGGGCTCTCAACGCCGTCTGGTGCGGTCCGCGCGTTCGGGGACCGGAGTCCGCCGTCCCTCCACGTGGACACCGCCCACCTACCGGAGCTCCTACTCCTCGACGACGGCGGCCGGAAGCCTGACGGTGAAGGTGGTCCCGTGATCCTCGGAGGCGGTGGAGGAATCGACGTCGATGCTGCCGCCATGGGACTGGACGATGGCCAGGGCGATCGACATGCCCAGCCCCGTTGAACCGGTACGCCGTTCGCGCGAGGAGTCCCCGCGGGCGAAGCGTTCGAAGAGCCGGTCGCGCACATCCGGCGCGATCCCGGGGCCATCGTCGTGGATGCGCACGATGAGGGTGTCGCCCTCTCGAGCCAGTGTCGTGGTCACGTGGCTGCCGGCGGGGGTGTGGACCCGGGCATTGGCCAGGAGGTTGACGACGACCTGACGCAGGCGCGCCTCGTCACCGATGACCAGTGGCGGCTCGGGCAGGAAGTCCTCGGCCTCCTCCGCCGTGGCGCCGGCCGGGGGCTCGAGGACAGCCAGATCCAGCTGCCAGTCGTGCTCGGGGCCGGCCGCACGGGCGTCGGCCACCGTGTCCACCAGGAGGCCGACCAGGTCCACCTCCTCGCGGCGCAGCTCGCGCCCGGCGTCCAGGCGGGCCAGCAGCAGCAGGTCCTCGACGAGCGCCGTCATCCGTACCGACTCGGAGTGCACGCGCTCCAGGGCGTAGGTGGCCTCCTCCGGCAGGTCGGCGTCGGCCCCCTCGCGGCGGATGAGCTCGGTGTAGCCACGGATCGAGGCCAGCGGTGTGCGCAGCTCGTGGGAGGCGTCGGCCACGAACTGGCGCACCTGGGTCTCGGAGTGCTGGCGCGCGGCCAGGGCGGACTCCACGTGTCCGAGCAGCGTGTTGAGGGCGCCGCCGACCTGTCCGACCTCGGCGGAAGAGCCCAGATCCGCCTTCTCCACGCGGTCCTCGATGCTCACCTCGCCGCGCTCCAGCGGCTGGGAGGCCACGCGGTGGGCGGTGCGGGCCACCCGCTCCAGGGGGGCGAGCGAGGATCGCACCATGGCCCGCCCGGCCAGGGCCACCACGAGGGCGCCCACCAGAGCCACCGCCAGCTCGATGAGCAGCTGGGTGCGGATGAGTGCCTTGTCGCCCTCCAGGGAGAGCCCGGTGATGACCGTGCTACCCGAGGTCGCGTCGCGTGTGGCCATCACGCGGTAGCTGCCCAGGTGGTGCAGGTGGACGGTGACGGGATGGTCCTCGGTGGCCTCGGAGAGCAGGAGCCGGCAGTCCTCCTTGGAGATGGCCGCGTAGTGACCGTCCTTGTCGATGTAGGCGGCGGCCTCGTTGCCGGAGGACGACGTCTCCGGGGTGATGAGCGTCAGGGTGCCAGTGGACTGTCCGGCGGCGTCGAGACCGGGAGGAACCCCCTGCTTGCCGGGGCCGCTGTCGGCTCCATCCGGCTGGTCCTTCCCTCCGGGCTGGCTGTCCTTGTCTCCCTGGGCCGGTTCATCGGAGGCCTTCTCGGCCTCCTGCGTCAGGTCGTGGCGCTTGTCCGCGGCGCGCTGGGCGGCGGCCATCAGCTGGTTGTCCGTGCGCGCCATGAGGGTGTGGCGCAGGCTGAGGGTGGAGAAGGTGCTCATGACCGCTGCCATGACCAGGACCAGCCCGAGCACCCCGACGACCAGGCGGGTGCGTAGGCTGTGCGGTCGCCTCAGGGGCAGGGCGCGCCATTGCGGGCTGCGACCGGCTCCCTGTCCGGCGCGCAGGCCCTCTCCCTCGCCGGCCGGTGCTGGAGGCTTCGACGTTCCCGGCATGTTCGGCACCCGGGGCCGTCAGGCGCGGTCGTCGGCGCCGGCGGCGGGCTTGAGCACGTAGCCGACACCGCGCATGGTGTGGATCATGGGCTCGCGGCCCTTGTCGATCTTGCGGCGCAGGTAGGAGATGTAGAGCTCGACGATATTGGCCTGCCCGCCGAAGTCGTAGTTCCACACCCGGTCCAGGATCTGCGGCTTGGACAGGACCCGGCGGGGGTTGCGCATGAGATAGCGCAGCAGCTCGAACTCGGTGGCGGTCAGCTGGATCTCGTCCTCGCCGCGCCAGACCTCGTGGGAGTCCTCGTCCATGCGCAGGTCGCCGACCTCCAGCAGGGAGGCGGGCCTCTCCTCGCTGGCCCCCGAGCGGCGCAGCAGGGCGCGCAGGCGGGCCACGACCTCCTCCAGGGAGAAGGGCTTGGTGACGTAGTCGTCTCCGCCGGCGGTCAGACCGGCCACCCGGTCCTCGACGGCGTCCTTGGCCGTCAGGAACAGGACCGGCACGTTCGGGCGGTGGCCGCGCACCCGGCGCATGACCTCCAGGCCGTCGAAGTCGGGCAGCATGATGTCCAGGACGATGACGTCGGGGTCGATCTCCTGGGCGGATCGGACCGCGGCGATCCCGGACCCGGCGGTCGTGACCTCCCAGCCCTCGTAACGCAGGGCGGAGGCGAGCAGGTCGGCGAGCATCTGCTCGTCGTCGACGACCAGGACACGAAGAGGGGAGCCGTCAGCACGGGTGAGGTTTTCGGTGGGGGCGTTAGTCACGTCGCCTATTCAACAGGAAGGCGCTGTGCTCGACCACAGCGCAACCTGTGTCTCGACTGTGTTACCGATCTGAGACCCAACGGTTGCCCGGAGGGGCGAACGCTGTGACATGCTTATGCGGTCGTGCGTCTCGGTTGTTGATCCCCACATCCGTATGCACCAGAACGTTACTTTGTAGCGTAGTCGCATAGAGAGCGGCTCAGTGGTATCTCAGCCGTCTCCCTCATCCAGCGTGTCGCGGCCGATTTATCGGTGGCGGACGATTTCCCCTATCACAGCAGGAGAGTCATGGAATACGTCGATGGCAACGAGCGCCGCTTCGGTGCCGAGGACCTGTTCTTCTCGACGACGGATACCAAAGGTGTCATTCGCAGGACGAATCGGGTGTTCGATTCGCTGTCCCGTTACAGCGCTGAGGAGCTCATCGGCTCTCCACACAACATCATTCGCCACGATGACATGCCCGCCGGTGCCTTCAAACTCATGTGGGACGAGCTGGAGCAGGGGCGCTCCTCCTGCGTCTATGTCCTCAACCGGGCCAAGGACGGCTTGGACTACTGGGTCTTTGCGACGATCGCTCCGCTGGCGGACGGCTACCTCTCCGTGCGCGTGCGCCCGACCAACCACGCCATGTTCACACCCGTCAAGGAGATCTACGCCCGAGTGAGAGCCGCCGAGCGCGCCTATGCCGAGGAGGGGCACGGGCGCCGCGAGGTCGCCGAGCACGGGGCGGCGCTTCTGGCCGATGAGCTGGCGGCTCTCCAGTACCACGACCTGCACAACTTCGCCCGAGCCGCGCTCCCGCGCGAGCTGGCCCTGCTGGTGGTCGAGGGCGTCCGGGTTCCGCCGCGAGCAGAGTCGGACAACCCCATGTCCGCCGTCCTCCAGGCCGTCGCCGCGATCGAGCGGGACACTGACGAGCTCATCTACCAGCTGGGGGAGTATCAGGAGCTCATCAACGGCCTGGGCTCCTGGGCCGGTGGTGTGCGCTCGGTCATCGACCGCGCCAACCGCGTGGGATCCCTCATGGAGGAGGTGACCAGTCTCGACGGCGAGTCCTCCGTCCCCACTGTCTCCGAGCGCGTCAAGGAGCGCGGCGCCCAGGCCGTCGAGGTGCTCCGCCAACTCAACTCCTCCCTGGTCGCGCTCTACGAGGCGGCCTCCGAGGTGCGCTTCCGCAGCTCGATGATGCGTCTGCACACCCTGATGGCCGGTATCTTCGCCGCCGCCGTCCTGGACGGTCAGGAGGGGGAGTCCGCCGACGCCATCGGTGACCTCGCCGAGGCGATGCTCTCCGACCTGGAGGAGCTGCTGCCCTCCTGCCAGGAGGCCGCGAACCTGGCCGAGCGTCTGGAGGGTGATCTGCGCACCGTGGTCAGCAACCTCGACCGCGTCAAGCGGCCCTTCCAGCGCTGGATCCGCGCCCTCCAGGACGAGGGGGCCCAGGCGCTGGTCGACGGCGTCGACGCCGAGGCCGCCCTGCAGGAGGCCATCGCCGTGGGTGAGCAGGGCTTCCCGGAGACGGCCTCCCTGGCAGAGCTGGCGGCCAAGGCCCGCGGCGTCGTCGTGACCCTGGACGAGCCGGTCATTCGTGAGCGGGTGGCAACGGTGCGCGAGACCTTGACCCGCCTGGGGGAGTAGTTAGCGGGAATCTACAAGATAGGTCCCAACTTACTGGTGACAATGTCATAAACAGTCTTCCGCGGGCCCGCGCGTGTCATTAAGGTTTTTCTGGCACTGTGCGAGGAACTAAGGAAATAGTCCTCGACGAGGTGCTCCCGCGAACCATCTACCATGAAGGAGAGCACCCATGGAATCGCAGGTCGGGTACGAGCGTTTGTTCGATCCACAGGACATCTTCTTTTCCACCACGGACCTGAAAGGTGTTATTCAGAACACCAACAGGACCTTCGATACGCTGTCTCGCTACTCGCGTGAGCGTCTCATCGGGGCTCCGCACAACATCATTCGACACCTGGACATGCCGGCCGGCCTCTTCCGCCTCATCTGGGACGACCTGCAGTCCCAGCGCCCGGCTTGCGGCTATATCACCAACCGTGCGGTGGACGGCTTGGACTACCGGGTCTTCGCCACGATCGTGCCGCTGCGTCAGGGATATCTCTCGGTGCGGATCAAGCCGATGGACGCCGAGACCCGGAACAAGGTCGAGGAGGTCTACCGCCGGGTGCGCGCCAAGGAGCGCGATCTCGAGGCCCGGGGCGCCTCGCGCCACCAGCTCGGTGAGTTCGGCGGTCGCGAGCTGGCCACGGAGCTGACGGCCCTGGGCTTCTCCTCCCTGCACGACATGACCCTGGCGACTCTGCCGCGCGAGGTGGCCGCCCTGGTCGGCTCCGGGGTGCGCGTCCCGGCGGCCGCTCCCGAGAGCCTGGGCGCAGTGGCCCGGATCCTCAACACGGTGGCAGCCATGGAGAAGGACACCAACGCCCTGGTCTTCGAGCTCGACGAGTACCTGCGCCTCATCACCACCATGGAGGCCACCCACGGCTCTGTCCGGGCGGTGGAGGTGCGGGTGGGGCGCATCGGTCAGCTGGTCTCCCACGACGCCGGCAACGGCACCCAGACCAAGGCGCAGATGCTCGCTGAGCGCATCGCCGAGCTCACCGGGGCCGCGGGCTCGGAGCTGACCGGGCTGCCCTCGCGCCTGCAGGTCCTGCACCAGTCGGTCACCGAGCTGCGCTTCTCCGTGGCCCTCATGCGCCT
>ERZ773075.755-NODE-755-length-21517-cov-4.59696_pt1 | contig 21517 bp, 14 predicted proteins | sample MGYA00580614_ERZ773075 | MGnify/ENA primary metagenome ERZ773075 (study PRJEB29015, sample SAMEA2738021) | human oral metagenome | biome: human oral; feature: human-associated habitat; material: dental | place: China | collected 2043 ... | reverse complement strand
AGAGCGACAGCCCCACCATCAGCACCACGGTCACGACGATGATCAGGATCCGCGACCAGGAGAAGGTCACGTCGAAGTTGCCGAACGGGATGTCGATGCCGCCGGAGATGAGCGAGGGTACCGCCATGTCACGCGAACCCTGTCCCAGCGCCACCCAGTTCTGCAGGAAGATGGACATGCCGATGGCGGAAATGAGCGCCACGAGGCGGGGGCCGCCGCGCACCGGCCGGTAGGCGATGCGCTCGACGCTGTAGCCATACAGGGCGGTGACGATCATGGCCATGGCCAGCATCAGCCCGATGGCAAGCGGCAGCGGCACGCTGCCCTGGGTGCCCAGTGCGGTGAGCGTGACCAGGCCCACGTAGGCGCCGATCATGTAGATCTCGCCGTGGGCAAAGTTGATCATGCCGATGATGCCGTACACCATCGTGTAGCCGATGGCGATCAGGGCGTAGATGGCTCCGAGCGAAAGCCCGTTGAAGGTCTGCTGGACGATCTGCGGTAAGTATTCGGACATGGAAGCGACGACGGCACCGGGCGCGGCACAACCCTGCCGGCTGAAGGGCGAACGGCAGCGAGCGCGACAGGTGGGCGTCCTGTTCGGGTCTGGAGGGGGAGGCGCGGGCAGGCTCCGTGAGGGCCTGTCCGATCCTTCCGTGAAGGTCGGGACCTTTGTCCGGGGATGGCGGACGCGGTACCCCGCCGGCAGGGGGTGACCGGAGGAGGGCTCCTGCCGCGTTGGCGCCTTGTGGGCATGGCGGCAGGACACGTTCCGGGCGTCTGGCCCGAAACGAACCTGTAATGATAAGCCGGGACGGGGGCGGGCGCCATTGCGCCCATGCTGTCAGTCAGGGCGACAGGGGGGGGCTGCCGGCAGGGGTGGGCGATAGGCGATTTGTGCTCAGGGTCTGAAGGGGCAGGCCTGAGCAATGAGGGAAGCATCGACAGGTCGTTGCTGACGCGGGGAGTGGTGCCGAAATTTGGCATCGGCAGCGCATGTCATGTCGCCATGAAAAAAGCCCCGGCCGTGCTGGCCGGGGCGCTGGCGTCATGTTCTGCCCGGTTTACTTGGCCAGCGTCTTGCTGCCGTCCTTGTGCCAGGTGTAGACCACGTAGGGGTAGCTTTCCAGGTCGCCCTGCTGGGTCCATTTCAGCTCGCCCACCGGGGTCTTGACGGTGTTGGCGTGCAGCCATTTGGCCACTTGCTCGGGGTCATCGCTGCCGGTGGCCTTGATGCCGTCGACGATGGCCTGCACGGCGGCGTAGGCCGAAAGCTGGAAGGCGCCGCTGGCGTCACGCTTCTTGGCCTGGAAGGCCTTCACGATGGCGGCATTGGCCGGATCGGCGGAGAAGTCCTTGGGCAGCGTCAGCAGCATGCCTTCCACGGCATCGCCGGCAATGGCGTTGATGTCGGGATTGCCGGCACCTTCGGGGCCCATGAACTTGGCCTTCACGCCCTGTTCGGCCGCCTGACGCAGCAGCAGGCCCATCTCGGGGTGGTAGCCGCCGTAGTAGACGAAGTCCACACCCTGGCTGCGCAGCTTGGTGATGATGGCGGAGTAGTCGGCATCACCCGCATTGATGCCCTCGAAGAGCACGGGCTTGAGGCCGGCCTTTTCCAGGGTGACGCGCACGGCGTTGGCAATGCCCTGACCGTAGGACTGCTTGTCGTGCAGGATGGCAACCTTCTTGGGCTTGGCCACGTCCAGAATGTACTGGGCAGCGGCAGGGCCCTGCTGGTCGTCCCGGCCGGTGACGCGGAAGATGTATTCGTAGTTCTTGCCGTCGGTGAGTGCGGGCGCGGTGGCCGACGGGGTGATCATCAGCACGCCTTCTTCATCGTAGATGGCGGCTGCGGCAATGGTGGCACCCGAGCAGACGTGACCCACCACGAAGTGGATGTCCTCGTTGATGGCGCGGTTGGCGGCGATGGGGCCCTGCTTGGGTTCGCAGGCGTCGTCGATGACGACCCCTTCCAGCTGCTGGCCATTGACGCCACCGGCGGCGTTGATCTGCTCGATGGCGGTGAAGGCGCCTTCACGGACCATGCTGCCGTACTGGGCGACGGGGCCGGTGGTGGGGCCGGGCAGCGCAATGCGCAGGGTGTCGGCGGCCTGGGCGGCGGTGGCCATCAGGCCGGAGAGGGCCAGGGCGGCCAGAAGGGCGGTGGGGCGGAAGTGCTTCATGGGGGAGATGGTTGTGTGGCTGAGGGTGGTCAAGGATATATCAAGCGGGGGCAGGGGGATAACCCTGAAGGGGGGCGCTCTGTCTGTGTGTCGGGGCGTTTTACTGGGGGGGCGCTTGGGGGGTCGGCTTCGGTGGGGGAGGCCGCCGCACGGGTACCCCCTGTGGCTTTACGGGCGCTGGGGTGATGTTGTGCCTTGCGGCGTGGGGTGCTGGCGCCCGAAGGCGCCTCAGGGGGCACCCGCACGCCGGCCTTTCATGGGGTGGGGGCGGGTTACGTCCCTGGATGAGTGGGATTGAAGGTTCCCACGGGGGTTTTCGGGGCTCGTCTTCGGTGGGGGGCCGGTGCACGGGTACCCCCTGTGGCTTTACGGGCGCTGGGGTGATGTTGCGCCTTGCGGCGTGAGGTGCTGGCGCCCGAAGGCGCCTCAGGGGGCACCCGCACGCCGGCCTTTGGCGCGTGCGGTGAGCTTCATCCCGGGTTTATCCCGTGGATGGACGCACGTGGGGCTGGGGCAGCCGACCATGTGGAAGGAAGGGTGACGCGGGGGCTGTCCCTGGGGCGCCTTCGGGCGCCAGTACTGTCGGGGCATGAATTGCGCATGCGGGTTTGCGCCCGTAAAGCCACAGGGACAGCCCCCGCGGCGCCCTGTGCAGCGAAGGCACGGAAACCCCGGAAACCCCGCCACTCCGCCTTGACGCAGCGGCGTCAGTCCATCGAGTCGTTGTTGCCCTGGGTGATGTGCCGTCGGATGAAATGGCGGATCCTGTCCCAGCGGGTCTCGGGTTTCTTCGGAGACTGGGCTTCCGGCTGGGTGGCGGTCTGCTGGGCAGCTTCTTCCTGCTGGCGGACCTCGGCTTCGGCGGCTTCGCTGGCGACGTTCTGGGCGACGGCCACGGCTTCGGCGGCGGCAGCGGCGGCCTCCTCGGCCGAGAGAGTGTCGGTGGTGCCGTCATCCGGGGGCGGGGACTCGCTCAGGGGGCTGTCGGCGCGGGGGTCCATCTCCACGCCCACGGGCGAGACCTGATCGGAGGCGACGTGGAAGGGGCTGCGCTCTTCCATGGGCACGGGGTCGTCGTGGCGGACGCGCCACCAGACGAAGATCACGAGCAGGACGGTGAAGACGCCCATGCTCTGCGGGAAGCCCCGGGTGCCCAGGTACTGCATGGCCAGGCCGCTGAGCAGGGGGCCGATGGCAGCGCCGACGCCGTGCAGCAGCAGGAGGCCCCGGGTGGCTTCCAGCGCCTCGTTGGCGGGGAAGCGGTCATGGGTCTGGGCCACGGCCATGCCGTAGATGGAGAACATGAAGATGCCCAGCACGAAGGAGAGGGCGATGTAGTCGTTGGGCTCGGCCCTGCCTTCCAGCACCGTGTCCACCACGCTGAGGGCGACCAGGGCGAGGGTGGCGCCGGCAGCGACGGCGATGAGCATCTCGCGGCGGTCACGGCAGTGGTCGGACATCCAGCCGATGGGCCATTGGGTGAGGGCGCCCCCCAGGATGGCGACGGCGGTGAAGTTGGCGATGTCGATGTCGGAGAAGTTCAGCGCCCGGCCGTAGATGGCGGTGAGGGCCCAGAAGGCGCCCAGCACGAGGCCGGAGCACAGGGCGCCGGCCACGCCGGAGGGAGTGCGCCGCGCCAGGGTGCCCAGCGAGAGGCTGGGGGTGGCGATGGGCAGTGGCTGCGGCACGGGGGTGAGGGCGATGGGCAGCAGCCCCATGCAGAACAGGATGGCCGCGATGATGAACGACTCGATGGCCGTGGCGCCGTAGAAGGTGACGAAGTACTGGCCGATGGCGACGGTGGCCAGGTTGACGACCATGTAGACGGCGAAGATGCTGGCCTGGCTGCCGGGGGTGGCCTGGCTGCGTTCGTTGAGCCAGCTCTCGATGACCATGTAGATGCCCATCAGCGCCAGGCCGTTGAAGACGCGCAGCACGAGCCAGACCCAGGGGTCGACGACCATGCCGAAGGCCAGCGTGAGCGCGGCGGACAGGGCGGCGAAGCTGGCGAAGCAGCGCACGTGGCCCACCCGACGGATCAGGATCGGGCAGATCCAGCCGCCGGCGATGTAGCCGACGTAGTAGCCTGACATGATCAGGCCGATCATGAGGTTGCTGAAGCCTTCGTAGACGCCACGCAGGCCGATCACCATCCCCAGCAGGCCCGAACCGACCAGTAGAAGGCCCATGCCGATCAGCAGGGATGAAATGGACCAGATCGAGCGCAGCATGGGTCGGTCAGTAGGGAGGAGCTTCCGTTGGCCCGGCCGTGTGCCGGGCGTCGGAATTGTTTCAGAAGTCTTTTATGGTAAGGGAGACCGCCAGTTTTGTGGGCCGACGGTCGTTTCCGTCACTTCTGGACCTTTTCCGTGCTCTTTGCACGGGCGGCCGAGAAGCTGCCGGCACCCACGGTCAGGGCCTTCTTCGGATCGATCCACTTGCGGAAGGCGGCATTGACCTGTTCCAGCGTGAGCGCGCGGATCTGCTCGTCGCGGCGGGTCCAGCGGCCCATGTCGGTGTTCCAGAACAGGTTGCTGGACAGCAGGCTGGTCACGTTGGCCTCGCTGGCCAGGTACTGGCGACGCTGGTCCATCAGGGCGTTGCGGGCCTCGTCCAGTTCGGTCTGGGAGAAGCCGTCAGTGTGCACACGCTCGATCTCTTCCTGCAGCGCCTTTTGCAGCCGGTCGATGTTGGCCGGCGCCAGGATGGCGCGGATGTCGATCATGGCGTTGTCCACGTCACGGCTGGCCGACAGCGAGGCATAGGCACCGTAGCTGATGCTCTCCTTCTCGCGCAGGCGGTGGAAGAGGCGTGCATCGGCCGAGCCGCCCAGCAGGCGCACGGCCATGGACAGCGCCGTGTAGTCGGGGTGCTCTTCCGAGATGGGGATGTTGCGGGCCTGCAGCAGCACGGCGTTGGCCTTGTCGGGCACTTCCACCATTTCGGTGGCGGCGGGCAGGCCGTGGTAGTCCATGTGGATCCGGGCATAGGCCTGCGGGCTCTTCCAGTCGCCCAGCAGCTTCTGCAGTTCGGCCTTCAGGGCCTCGGGGTCGACGTTGCCCACGACCGAGAACTGGCCGTGGGAGGCGCCGGCGAAGTCTTGCCAGAACTTCGTCAGCCGCTCGGGGGTCTGGGCCTTCAGGTCGGTGACGACCTCGTCCATCGTGCGGTAGTGGCGGGGGTCATCAGTCGGGTAGGCATGGCCACGGACCGCCATGGCTTCGGCGGCCAGTGCTTCCGGCTGATGGCGCTGGGCTTCGATGCCGGTGAGCACCTGGTCGCGCCGCTCCTGGAACACGTCCTTGGGAAACACGGGCTCGCGCAGCGTGCTCACGGCCAGGGCCAGTGCCTCCGACAGGTTCCTGGCCGGGACGCTCAGCGAGACCTTGGCGCCGGTGGCGTTGGCGTCGATGCCCAGCCGGGCGTCCAGCGCGCGCAGGCGGTCCTCGAAGGCCTGGCGCGGCAGCTGTTTCGTGCCCGAGAGCACCATGGCGTCCAGCAGGTCGGCTTCACGCCAGCGGCCCGAGAGGTTCTGCAGGTTGCCCCATTGCAGGTTCAGCGACAGGTTCACACGATCGCCCTTCACCTTGCGCGGCAGGATGGCGTAGCGGATGCCGTTGGACAGCTGACCGACCTGGGTGCGTTCGGTGATGCTGGCAGGGGTGAGTGCCACGTCGGCCGTGAAGGCCTCGGCCTGCTGCCATTTGTGGTCTTTCAGCAGGGTGGCGATGTCGGGGCGCGACGGGTTGGGGGCACGGACCGGCTGGGCCGTGGGCAGGTACCAGGCCAGCGTGCGGTTGTCGCGCACCAGCCAGCGGCGGCCGGCGGCACGGATCTCGTCCAGCGTCATGGCCTGGGCCCAGTCGGCCTGGGCGAAGGGCAGGCGCCAGTCTCCCTGGGCCACGGCTTCGGTCAGCGCCATGGCCAGGGCCTCGGGGTCTTCGGCCAGGCGCTGCATGCCGTTCTTCACGTCCTGCTTGGTGCGGTCCAGGGCTTCCTGCGACAGCGGCAGTTCGCCTTCGACCACCTTGCGCAGGGTGTCCCAGACGATCTGCCGCTTGTCTTCCGAGGCCAGCGTGGCGCTGAACAGCAGCATGCCCGGGTCGTACAGGTCGGATGACGAGGCGCCCACGTTCACGGCGTAGCCGGGCTTGACCAGTTGCTGGTAGAGCGGGCCGTCGGGCTCGCGCGTGAGCATCTCGGCCAGCAGGGACAGGGCCACGGTGTCACGCGCTGCACCGGCGGGCGTGTGATAGCCGGCAAACAGCAGGGGCACGCCGCCCGTGCGGCGCACGACCACTTCGCGTTCGCCCTGCTGGGCGGGGTCCAGGGTGTAGGGCTGGACAATGGGCGTCTTGGGGCGCGGGATGCTACCGAACTCCTTTTGCACGGCGGCCAGCGTGCCGTTCACGTCGAACTGGCCGGTGATGATCAGCACCGCGTTGTCGGGGCGGTAGTAGCGCCCGTAGAAGTTCTGCAGGTTGTCGGGCGCAACGGCGTCAAGGTCGGAGAGCGCGCCGATGACGGAGCGGCTGTAGGGATGGAAGCCGTAGGCGGTGGCCATGAGCTGGTGGTAGAGCACCGTGCCGGGCCGGTTCTCGTTGGATTCCATCTCGTTGATGACGACCGGGCGCTCGCTCTTGAGCTTGCCGGCGTCGATGCGGATGTTCTGCATCGTGTCGGCTAGCCAGGACAGCATCCAGTCGCGCGTGGCGTCGCTGGCGTTGAACTGGCCGAAGTAGTTGGTGCGGTCATACCAGGTGGTGCCGTTCCAGTCGATGCCGCGCCGGGTCAGCTCCTTCTTGGGATCGGGGATCTTCTCGGTGCCCTTGAAGAGCATGTGCTCCAGCAGGTGCGCCATGCCGGCTTCGCCCGGCCCTTCGTGGCGCGATCCCACCTTGTAGACCAGGTTGACGGTCATGGTGGGTTTGGACTCGTCCGGGCCCAGCAGCACGGTCAGGCCGTTGGAGAGCTGGTACTGGGTGACGCCGTTGATGGGCTGGCCCACCTGCACGACGCCGGGGATGTTCGTGGGCGTGGTGGCTTCGACCGTGGCCACGGCGGCGGAGGGAATGGGGGCTTCCTTGGCCTGGACATGGGGAACGACCAAGGCCGTGGCAACGCCCAGACCCAGCATCAGCAGCGCCAGCCGCACATCACGCAGCAGGCGGCGCTGCTGGCGGCAGGCCGGGCCGTCCTGCGGGCTGCGAAGGCCGGCATGGGCCGAGACTGCAGGACTGGCGGTGGCGCTGGTGGCTGCGGTGGCGTGGGGCTGGCAGGTTTGCTCGGGCGAAGTGGGGCGCAAATGCATCAGGAAGGCTCCATGGAAGACGGGCATCCGAATCTTAACGGGCGGTGTCGTGGCGTGTGGCGTACCGGCCCGGGATGTTGCGGGCAGGCACGCCACACCTTCCAGAGGTAACGCCTGGCCGGACGAGCGGTGGACAGGGCGTTTGGAGGGGCTGTCGGCCGAGGGATGAGGGGGCGGATCTGCGGTGTCTTTCAGGCGTGCCGACGGTGACGGTCAGGTGGTCGTCAGGCGCTCAGGTGCTCGAGGGCAGGGGGCAGGGGGCAGGGGCAGACGGTTCAGCGACGGTTCAGCGTGGCCGGAGAGACGAAGCGCCATTCACCTGGTGCCAGGCCGAGGTCCCACAGATTCAGGGCGCCCACCGCGATGCGGACGAGCCGCAGGCAGGGGTAGCCGGCCTTGGCCGTCATGCGGCGCACCTGGCGGTTCTTGCCTTCCTGGATGCGGATCTCCAGCCAGAAGTCGGGCACGGTCTTGCGCACGCGTACCGGGGGCTGGCGCGGCCAGAGCTGTGCGGTCTCGTCGGCGGCCAGCAGGCGTGTCCGGGCGGGCTGCGTGATGAAGTCGCCCAGGTCCATCGGGCGGCGCAGCAGGGCCAGCTTGTGATCGTCCGGCGCGCCTTCCACCTGCGCCCAGTAGGTCTTTTCCTTGCCGTGGCGGGGTTCGGCAATGCGCGCCTGCAACCTGCCGTCATTGGTCAGCAGCAACAGGCCCTCGCTGTCGGTGTCCAGTCGGCCGGCGGGATAGAAACCCGGGGCGTCGATATGGTCCTTGAGGCTGGGATGGGTCTCGTGCGGGCTGAACTGGCAGATGACGCCGCAGGGTTTGTTGAAGGCGATGAGGGGGCTGGGCGCGGACATGGGAAAGGGGCGAGCAGGCGTGCGAAGATCGCATGAATGATGAACGAGCTTTGCAGGAGATGCGATGGCCGCGAAGGTGAGTGCCCAGAAAGGGGGCAGTGAAAAGACGGTTTCCACCGGCGTGAAGCGAACGAAAGCAGCGGCGCCAAAGCCGGCGGCTTCGAAGCCGCGTGGCACCGCTATCGACGCGGCCCGGCTGGCCGAGCTGAATGCAGGCCGGATCGAGGCGGCCACGCTGGCAGAGTGTCTGGCCGTGGATTTTGGCGTGCTGATGACTTCCGTTTTCCCGGAGTTGTCCGAAGATATCGTGAATCGGATGCAGGCGGTGAAAGACGAGGGCATCCTGAAACGGATGGGCCTGGCGGGGCAGCTGCTGTGGCAGGCCTGGGGGGCTGATGGACTGGCGCGGTTGCAGGATCATCCCTCCGATACGGTGCGCGGCTGGGGGTGTTTCCTGGTGGGCGCGCGGGACGACCTGGATGTGGCGGCCCGTCTGGCGCTGGTCCGTCCGCTGGCCGATGACCCGCACTTCGGGGTGCGCGAATGGGCCTGGATAGCTGTCCGGCCGTATCTGGTGGCCGAGCTGGATGCCAGTATCGCACTGCTGGCGGGGTGGACGGGAGATGCGTCGGAACGGGTCCGGCGCTTTGCCAGTGAGGCACTGCGGCCTCGGGGTGTCTGGGCAGGGCACATTGCGGCGCTCAAGCGCCAGCCGGAAAAGGGGTTGCCCATCCTGGAGCCGCTGCGCGCGGACTCGGCCGCCTATGTGCAGGATTCCGTGGCCAACTGGCTGAACGATGCGGCCAAGGACCAGCCCGACTGGGTGCGCGAGGTGTGCGGGCGCTGGCAGGTCGAGCGGCCGGAGGACGGCAACACGCAGCGCATTGTTCGCCGGGCGCTGCGGTCCCTGTCGTAGCAGGCGGGGCGATCGTGGTTGGCGGGGCGATGGCGGCAGGTCCCCCCGCTCCCATGGCTTGGCCCTGGGGCTGCAGACAAGGCGCCGGAAAAGAAAAAGGGCCAGGCGGTGGATGCGATGTTCTGCATCCTTCGCCTGGCCCTCGGGGAGGGAACCGGGGACTAGCCCCGGTTCATCCGCCTGAGTGAAGCCTGGTGAATCAGGCTTTTTCCACTTCGGCGCCGGTTTCCTTGTGCATCAGGCCCAGCACCATCTGCAGACCGTAGGCGGCTGCACCACAGATGAAGATCACGTCACCGATGGTACGCACCCAGCGCAGGGTGTGGATGATGGGGGTCTGCTCCACGAACTCGGCGCTACGTGCCCACCACAGACCCACGCTGATGGAGGCGTTGGCCTGGATGATGCCGACCGGCAGCAGACTGGTGAACAGCATCAGTGCCAGACCGAGGTTCAGCGCCACGAAGGAGATGCCCATCAGCCGGTTGTTCAGCTTCAGGGTCGGGCGGATGTAGCGCAGCACCATCAGCGAGAAGCCCAGCGCCAGGAAGCCATACACACCGAACAGCGAGGCGTGACCATGGTTGGCGGCCGTGTTCAGGCCCTGCAGGTAGTACAGCGAGATCGGCGGGTTGATGAGGAAGCCGAAGACGCCAGCACCGAGCATGTTCCAGAAGGACACGGCGATGAAGAACATCAGCGGCCAGCGCATCGGTTTCATCCAGATGGCCTTGTGCTGCACCGTCCAGTTCTCGAAGGCGTCATAGCCCAGCAGCACCAGCGGCACCACTTCCAGGGCGGAGAACATCGCGCCGATGGCCGTGATGGGGGTGGTGGTACCTGCGAAGTACAGGTGGTGGAACGTGCCCGGGATACCGCCGATCATGAACAGCATGGCGGCGAGCAGGCTGGCCGTGGTGGCCGTGTGCTTGCTGACCACGCCCAGGTTGTAGAACACGAAGCCGACCGAGCAGGTGGCGAACACTTCGAAGAAGCCTTCCACCCACAGGTGCACCACCCACCAGCGCCAGTACTCCATGATGGAGATGTGCGTGTGCTCACCGTAGATCAGCGCCGGGGCATAGAAGATGCCGATGGCAGCAGCAGCCATGGTGAACAGGATCAGCAGGCTCTTGTCGCCAGGAGCGCGCAGGGCCAGCCAGATGCCGCGCATCATCAGCACCAGCCAGAAGACCAGGCCGACGAAGAGCGCCAGCTGCCAGACACGGCCAAGCTCGACGTACTCATAGCCCTGGTGGCCGAACCACCAGTTCAGGCTCGTGGCCATCCAGCCCTTCAGCGCCACGAACTGGCCACCGAAGGAACCGACCACCACGACAATCAGCGCCCAGAAGAGCACGTCCACACCCAGCTTCTGGTACTTGGGATCCTTGCCGCCGTTGATGATGGGGACGAGGAACAGGCCAGCAGCCAGGAAGCCGGTGGCGATCCAGAAGATGGAGGACTGGATGTGCCAGGTGCGGGTCAGGCTGTAGGGCAGGAACTCGGAGAGCGGAATGCCGTAGAAGTTCTGACCTTCGATGGTGTAGTGGGCGGTTGCGCCACCCAGCAGCACCTGCACCAGGAAGAGGGCGGCCACGACCAGCAGATACTTGCCGAGTGCCTTCTGCGAGGGGGTGAGCTTGATCAGCGACAGCGGGTCGGCCTTGGGAGCCTCGACCTCGATGTGCTGCTGGTGGGTGAAGAAGGCCCAGACCCAGATGATGAGGCCGATACCGAAGATCAGCGTCACGACCGAGGCGATCGACCAGATCACGTTCTCGGGCGTGGGTTCGTTGCCGATCAGAGGCTCATGCGGCCAGTTGTTGGTGTAGGTGACATCCAGTCCCGGACGGTTGGTGGACGCTGCCCAGGCCGACCAGAAGAAGAAGGCAGCCATCTTCGAGCGCAGCTCGGGATCGGGCAGCGTGTTCTCCTTCATGGCGTAGGAGGAGCGCAGCTTATGGAAGGCAGGGTCGTCGCTGAACAGCTTGTCGTAATAGGCCGCAACGCTCTGGATGGAGCGGATGCGGTCTTCCGACAGCGTGACCTTGCCGGTCTCCTTGTCGAAGGTGTTGGTGCGGAACGCAACCTTCGAGTCGTAGCTCAGCGTGGCCTTGTCGCGGTCGGACAGCTGCTCGAAGCTCTTGCCATACTGGCGCTGGGCCTGCTGGTCCAGCCAGTTCAGCACTTCGCGGTGCAGCCAGTCAGCCGTCCAGTCCGGTGCCTGGTAGGCGCCGTGCCCCCAGACCGAGCCCACGGACATGCCGCCGATGGATTGCCAGGCGGTCTGGCCGGCATAGATGTCCTGCTCGGTGTAGATGGTTTTGCCGTCTTCGCTCACGAATGCGGTCGGAATCGGCGGGCGTTCGTTGTACACCTCTTTACCGAAATAACCGAGCACCGCAAACGAACCGATCATGATGATCGCTAGGATCACCCAAAGTCGTTTGTACTCTTTCATGAAAAAATTCCTGAACTTGTATGGCAGCCCTGTGCTGTCTATCGGAATTGTTGCAGGGTGCCTATGGGGCGTGCTTGATGAAAATCAAGAGCCTTCACGCGATAGAAGATGTTGATAACGATGCAAATCATTCTCTTTACTAAGACCGGGCTTCGGAGGTGGTCTCCCGTGCCCGGAAACCCTGCTTTCCCTTATGGAACAGACAGCTTTTCGTCTGAATTCATGATTATGGACGCTCTTTGTCAATATATTCGGAGGCTTGCATGAACGACATTGGCTTCAAGGGCGCCGCCGGCGTGGCGATGCCCATTCTCAGTAGGGAAGGGTAAGGCGATGGCCATCGTGACCGGTCTGTTCATCTATCCCGTCAAGTCCTGTGGCGGCATCAGGTTGTCGGAGGCCAGCCTGCTCGAGACCGGCCTGGCACACGACAGGCAATGGATGCTGGTGGATGCCGATGGACATTTTGTTACGCAGCGTACACATCCGGCCATGGCGCTCATCCGGACGGCACTGGAAGAAGACGTGTTGCGTCTGGAGGCGCCCGGCATGGGGACTGACGTCGAGGTGCCTGTGTCCGACTTTGATGTGGATGCCGCGCCGCGTCTGCGCTCGGCGGTGTTTCGCAGCGAGGTTCAGACGCTGGTGGAAGGGCCGCTGGTCAATGAATGGCTGAGCCAGTATCTGGGGCAGACGATACGGCTGGTTCGGGCAGACCCGACTTTCCGGCGACTCTGCAAACCGCGTTGGGAAGGAGGTCGGGAGGTGACGACCTGGCTGCCGGATGCCTATCCGTTGCTGGTGGTCTCACAAGGTTCGCTGGATGCGCTGAACCGGCGCCTGGTGGCGCGAGGTGCGCAGCCGGTGGGCATGGCGCGTTTCCGACCGAACATCGTCATTCATGATGATGAATTACAACCGCACGAGGAGGACGACATGGCGCGGCTGATCGGACCAGGATACGTGCTGCAGATGGTGGCGCCCTGTGCGCGTTGTCCGATGCCCAATCTGGATGCGGCCAGCGGCCGCTTTCAGGAGGAGCCCACCCGCACGTTGCGCGAGTACCGACTGAATCGGCGCGGAGACAACGTGTTGTTCGGGATGCACGCTTTCGTGGCCGAAGGGGCGGGCAATGCCCTGATCCGTGTGGGGGACGCGGTGGAGCCGGGGTGAGGATGTGTCCTGGGAGACCGGGTCCTCACTTGCGCGACAGGCCGCGGTCGATCATCCGGGAGAGCTGGTAGGCGATGCAGGTCTCGGTGAAGGTCACGGCTGCAGCCTGGCGGTCAGGTTCGCCGGAATCCAGGTCGATTCGGCCCGTTGACGCCCAGTAGTCGATCATGTCGTAGCGATGCAGATAGGGCTGGTCGTGCAGGTTCATCGTCCAGCGGATGTACTGGCGATAGTCGTCGGTCCGGTAGAAGGCCTCGAACTGCGGATGGTAGGGCGGATCCATCACGATGGTGTCGATGTGCTGCCGACGCAGCTGCTCCAGCCCCCGATCCAGGGCGCGTGCCATGTTGGCGGGCGGCAGACCCCGGCGGGTGTCGGTGCGCCCCAGGTTCCAGATCACCAGCGCCGGCTTGCGCGGCAGTATCTGCTTGCCGATCAGTGATGCCTGCTCGGCCACGGTACTGTTGCGTCGTCCGACCGATTCGACGTGGACGGTGCGGCCGGGCAGGGGGCCCAGGTCCTGGATCAGGCGCTCCTGCAGTCGTTCGGCCAGCGGATTGCGGGCGGCAGCAGCCAGCGTGGCGCGCAGCCGGCTGCTGATGCTGCTGCCGGCGTCTGAATTGGCCGTATTGCTGGGGACACTGGCCGGGCGGGCCGGTGAGGGGTTGGTGCTTTCCGAACCCAGCATGATCACCAGCAGGTCGCCCTTGCCGCGCACCAGCGCGGCTGACAGTCCCGGCAGGCGCCCGGGTTCCGACAGCAGGTCATCCGGGACATAGCAGTTGCGGGCCTGCTTGGCCGTGTCGGCCGTGTCCGGCGCGGCCGGAAGCCGGTTGGCGCTGTTGGCAGGCTGCGTGGGAGGTGTGCCGGTGGAAGGGAGTCGGGCTGGCGGCGTGTTGCTGGCGGCCGGGGAAGGCGCAGGCTGTGCACTACCCGCAGGCTGAGGGGCGGCCTGTGGGGGCGCTGGTGGGGTGGCGGCTGGCGTGCCTGCGGTAGCGGGCGGGAGCTGACCGGAGGAGGCAGGTTGCCCGGAGGCCGTGGGTCGGCCAGAGGGGGTGGTTTGCCCGGGGGCCGCAAGTTGTCCGGATGTGGCGGGTTGCCCGGAAGCGGCCGGTTGCACGGCAGAGGCAGGTTGTCCTGCGGCTTGGGAGCCCGCAGCCGATGGGGTGGCTGACGAGGAAGGGGGCGTGACGGCCGACGCGGCGGCAGGGCTGGCCCCGGTCGACGGGAGGATGCCCTGGCTGGGGGCCTGACTGCCGGGTTGACTGGCCGCCTGGGAGACCGGCTGACCGGCGGTCTGGGGCGCCACGGATGCTGGTGCGTTGGTGGCTGGCGTGCCCTGCTGGGCAGCCGCGGCCAGAGGCAGGGCGCCCAGGGCGGCCATCAGGGCCAGCGACGGGAGGGGGCGGCAGGCGGTACGGATCGGGGTGTGCATCGTGGGCCTCCTCATGCGTTATGGGACGGGGCCGGGGCTTGGGCCGTTTTGGGTGTGGGGGCGGCTGCCTTGGGGTTGCTGCGGGTCTTGTACCAGTGCAGCAGGTAGGCCAGGGCCGTCATCACGGCCAGGCCGCCCAGCACCACCAGCACCTGCATCGTCCAGCTGCGACCGAACTCCACCAGCAGGAAGTGCGCCACGAACGAGAGCGAGATGCCCAGGCAGAAGATGTAGAGCGAGTGCTGGCCGCAGCGGATGACGGGCAGCGTGATGCGCCAGTTCAGGAAGCGGGCATCGGCCCGGGTGTAGTGCCCCACCAAGTAGGCCACCGCCAGGAAGTGCAGCACCCGAGCCGGGCCCAGGTTGGTCTTGTCGATGGGGTAGAGCCATGAGCCCACGATCGGCTTGGTCACTTCGTCGATGGCGGGCACACGCCAGCCCACGGCCACGATGCAGGCAAAGAGCAGGACGGCCACGGCCACCCAGGCCAACCACGGGCGCCAGGCGAGCCACGGCGAGCCCGTCTTGCGCACCGAGGCGCACAGGATGCCGATGACGAACATCAGCTGCCAGGCCAGCGGGTTGAAGAACCAGACATCGCCGGCCTCATACACCGGCCAGGCCAGGTTGTACTTCTGCACGCCCCACCACAGCACCAGCGACAGCGCCAGGGTCAGCGGACGGGACAGGCGCGCCATCAGCAGCAGCAACGGCAGGGCAAAGAGCAGCGCGATGTACATCGGCAGCACGTCCAGGTTCACCGGTCGGTAGCGCAGGATCAGCGCATCCAGCACCGATTCCAGCGGACTGTCGAGGAAGGCCTGGACATTGAGTTCCTCAATGAAGGAAGCATTCCCATAGCGTACTGCCACCCACGATATCTGCGCGATGAAGAAGATGAACAGCAGGATGTGGGCCGCGTAGAGCTGCCAGCAGCGCTTGAGCACCTGCATGGCCATGTAGACGAAGCCGCGCTTTTCCAGCGAGCTGCCGTAGACCAGTGCAGCGGTGTAGCCCGAGATGAAGACGAAGATCTCGGTGGCGTCGCTGAAGCCGAAGTTGCGGAAAGTGATCTGCCCGATGCTGCTGGACGGGATGTGGTCGATGAAGATGAACCACAGCGCCAGGCCCCGGAAGAAGTCCAGCCGCAGGTCGCGCGGTGGCTTGATCGAGGCGGGTGAGGCCGGCTGCACGGAGGGGGCGGCGGGCGTCGCAGCCGGCGAACCGGCGGTATCGGGGGAGGTATGGGCCATATCGGTCTGGTTGGCACAGGTCGTGGCAAAGCGTGCCTGCCGTGACGCGCACAAGGCCTCTCGGGGCCGGCTTGCTGTCATGGCAGGCCCAGACATTCTAGGACGGCGGCCCGCCCGGCGTGGGCTGAGGCGGGTCGGCGCGGGGAAATCGATACAGATGCAGGCAATTTCTGGCTGGGGCTTTACCGAAACTTTACACAGGCTTCAATTGGCCTTGACCCGTCCTGCCCACAATGCAGTCCATCGGATCGGCGGGCAGCGCCTTGGCGTCGGAGCCTCCGGATCCGTTCCCTCAACCCCAGCAGGAGCATGACACATGAAGATCAGGACTCTGGTTGTTTCGTCCGCATTGACCATGGCTGGAATTTCCGCCGCATGGGCTGCTGCGCCCAACCTGGCCGCCACGCCGGTCGTCGTCACCGCCGGGGCCGAGCAGGCCGGCGAGGTCCGCGATGGTGCACCGGTTGCGCATCGCCACGCCCACCCGGGCAAGCAGGCTCATGGTCACGAGCGCATGGGGCGCCCCGGCGGGCCGGGCATGATGCCGCCCCCACCGATGGCCGCGCTGGATCTGTTCGGTGTGGGGCCCTTCGGTGTGCGTCCGATGCACGATGGCCCGCCGCCTCCGCCCAAGGCCGAAGGCGGGAAGCTGTCGGCACCGGATGCCGCGAAGCAGGTGAAGCGCGATGAGGCCGAGATGCAGAACCATGCGCGCTGGGCCGAGCGCCGACTGGCACACCGCATCGATCAGGTGATCGAATCCGTGAAGGGCACGCCCGAGCAGGCGGAGAAGATCAGCAAGCTGGCCAGCACCGCCTTCCAGGACCTGCGCCCGCTGCATGAGCAGATGCGTGCCCTGGACCAGCGGGCCGAGGCCCTCTATCAGGCCGAGACGCTGGACCGCGCCGGCTTCGAGGCCCTGCGCACCGAGCGCAGCAAGCTGATGGACCAGATCTCGCAGCGTTCGATGAACGCCTGGCTGGACATGGCCTCGGTGCTGACACCCGCGCAGCGCAAGCAGCTGGCCGAGCGCCCCCAGCATCCGCCCCGTCCAGCGCACGGCATGTACGACGGGCACGGCCAGCGCCCGCCCATGCCGGGCCATGCCCCGGGCATGAAGGGGCAGGGATACGACATGCCGCGGCCGGCCATGGGAGCGCCTGAAGGCGCGCCGGGCGAGGCTGGTCGGCCGCAACCCGAGGCCGCTCAGTAAACGTTTGAGCCGCTGAGAGCCTGTGCCGGGCAATCGATATCATGTCGGTTGCCCGGCGTTTCGCCGTTATCCATCCCCTTCCTGCAGGAGGTCTTCCCATGTCGTCTCCCGAGATTCTGCTGATCGACGATGACCGCCGCCTGGCCGACATGGTGAGCCGCTATCTGGGGCAGGCCGGCTTTGCCGTGCGGCATCAGGGAACAGCCCGGGAGGGTCTGGCGGCGCTGGGGCAGCAGGTTCCCGGGTTGGTGCTGCTGGACCTGATGCTGCCCGATGGTGACGGTCTGGACGTGTGCCGTCAGATCCGGCAGATGCCGGGGGCGGCTGCCACGGTGCCTGTCCTGATGCTCACGGCGCGGGGTGAGACCACCGACCGCATCGTCGGCCTGGAGATCGGCGCCGACGACTACCTGCCCAAGCCCTTCGAGCCGCGCGAACTGCTGGCCCGGGTGCGAGCACTGCTGCGCCGCGCCTCGGCGCCGCACGCAGCGGATCCCGCTGCCGCGGGAGAGGGACAGGGCGGTGCGACCACAGGTGCCGGGGCTTCCGGTGCCGCCGGGCAGACAGGGGGCGCTGCGGTCTCCGGTGGCTCAGGCGTCGCGGCCGGCAGCGCGGCCCCCCAGGGGGGAGCCGCTGCACGGGGTGCCTCCGTGGCGGACGACGATCCCCCGGTGCTGGTGCTGGATGATCTGGAGATCGACGAGGGGGCCCGCGAGGTGCGCGTGGCGGGCGAGAAACGCACGCTGACCAGCTACCAGTTCGATCTGCTGCTGGCGCTGGCGCGCCATGCCGGCCGGGTGATGTCGCGCGAGCGACTGATGGACCTGGTCAAGGGGACGCCCCTGGAGGCCTTCGACCGTTCCATCGACGTGCATGTGGGCAAGATCCGTCAGGCCATCGAGGCCGATCCCCGCCAGCCCGTGCGTCTGCTGACCGTGCGCGGCGTGGGCTATGTATTCGCGCGGCCGCGCAACGGCTCCGTCTGATCGAAGGCGCCGCCGCTTCGGCCATCCGGTCCCTCTCTATATATAGATACCCATGCGTCGCCTGTCCCTGACCATCTTCCTGTCGCTGCTGGCCAGCCTGCTGCTGATGGCCGCCGCGGTGGCCTTTTTCTGGCAGTGGCGGCTGGACAACCGGACCGAGGCACAGGAGAACCGTTTCACCGAGGCCCTGGCAGCCGAGGTGATCCCCGCGGCCACCGAAGGCGTGGAGCGATTGCAGCAGGCATTGCGGCACTGGCAGCGTCGTCTGCACATCGACCTGCAGGTGATCGACGCGCAGGGCAGGGTGCTGGCCGCCGCCGGCCGCCCCTTTCGTGCGGACGATGCCGGAGCGCGACAGGAAGAACAGCCCGGCTTGGAAGAGATGCCGCCCCCGCCCGGACTGGAAGCGCCTCTGCCCCCGGGCGAGGCCCTTCATGCGCGTCGCCCTCAGGGCCGCCATGGTCAGGCCCGTGATGGGGAGGGACCCCGGCGTGCGATGGTGGCCGTCATCCACCGCGTGGCGCTGCCGGACGATCGCACGCTGCTGATCCGCACCTGGCGCCCCGCGCCGCCGCAGTTGCCCATCAGCGCACCGCTGGCGCTGGCCCTGCTCTTTGTGGCGGTGGGGCTGGCCGCCTGGCCGGTGTCGCGGCGCATCACCCGTCGGCTGGAGGCGCTGCAGCGCTCGGTGGATGCGCAGGCTGCGGGCGATCTGCGGGTGCGGGCCGAGGTATCCGGTCAGGACGAGGTGGCCGCACTGGCGCACAGCTTCAACCACGCCGCCGAGCGCATCGAGGCGCTGGTGAGCCGGCAGGAGGCGCTCCTGAGCACCCAGCGTCGGCTGCTGGCCAACGCGTCGCACGAGCTGCGCTCACCGCTGGCGCGCATCCGCATGGCCATCGAGCTGATGCTGGAAAACCCCGCCGACCTGACGCATCACACCGATGAGGTACGCCAGAACATCCGCGAGCTGGATGCGCTGGTGGAAGAGATCCTGCTGGCCAGCCGGCTGGATACCCTGAGCCTTGACGAGCTGCTCGTGAACCAGGAAAAGTATTTACTATTCCATCTAATGGACACTTTGATACAACAGAAGGAAATATTAAACAAATGGGCTCAGTTCCTCGTAACTTATATAACAAAGAATTATTATATGAAGTTCCAGAAGGTGGTCGTTATGAAAAAAATCCTTTCAAAGGAGATATGGATATAAAGAAACTAGAAAAATTAATAGAAGCTGTTGGAGTTGAAAATATACCAATGATTTACACTACTGTAACTAATAATACAGTTTGTGGACAAGCAGTTTCTATGAAGAGTATCAGAGAAACTTCAAAGATTGCACATAAATATGAAATCCCATTTATGTTAGATGCTGCAAGATGGGCAGAAAACTGTTACTTTATAAAAATGAATGAAGAAGGATATAGAGATAAGTCTATTGCTGAAATTGCAAAAGAAATGTTCTCTTACTGTGATGGGTTCACTGCTTCTCTTAAAAAAGATGGACATGCTAATATGGGAGGAATTTTAGCTTTCCGTGATAAAGGATATTTCTGGAAGAAATTCTCTGATTTCAATGAAGATGGAACAGTTAAAACAGATGTAGGAATCTTATTAAAAGTTAAACAAATATCTTCTTATGGTAATGACTCTTATGGAAGTATGTCAGGTCGTGACATTATGGCACTTGCTGCTGGACTTTATGAATGTTGTAATTTCAACTACTTACATGAAAGAGTTGAACAATGTAACTATCTAGCAGAAGGATTCTATAAAGCAGGTGTTAAAGGTGTAGTTCTTCCAGCAGGTGGACATGGTGTATATATCAATATGGATGAATTCTTTGATGGAAAGAGAGGACATGAAACTTTTGCAGGAGAAGGATTTAGTATTGAACTTATTAGAAGATATGGAATCCGTGTTTCTGAACTAGGAGATTATTCTATGGAATATGACTTAAAAACACCTGAACAACAAGCAGAAGTTGCCAATGTTGTAAGATTTGCAATAAATAGAAGTGTTTATTCTCAAGAACATCTTGACTATGTTATTGCAGCAGTAAAAGCTCTTTATGAAGATAGAGAAAGTATTCCTAATATGAGAATTGTTTCTGGTCATAATTTACCTATGAGACACTTCCACGCTTTCTTGGAACCTTATCCAAATAAAGAAAAATAAAATTTAAGTTTAAAAATTAAATATTCTGATAATTTAGCTGTTGCATTTTTAATTATTTACCCCTCTTTAATATATAAAATAATTGTGCAACAGCTATTTTAGATTAAAGATTTAAAGGAGGAAGTTATGAGTGCTATTGAAAAGCGTGATGGTTTTACAACAAAATGGGGCTTTATCTTAGCTTGTATTGGTTCTGCTGTTGGAATGGGTAATATTTGGAGATTTCCCGTTCTTGTTTCTGAAATGGGTGGAATGACTTTCTTAATTCCTTATTTTATTTTTGTAATTTTTATTGGTTCTACTGGGGTTATAGAAGAGTTTGCTTTAGGTCGTTCAGCTGGTGCAGGACCTGTTGGAGCATTTGGAATGTGTACTGAAATGAAAGGAAATAGAAGTATTGGAGAAAAAATAGGTATTATTCCTATATTAGGTTCTCTAGCTCTTGCTATAGGATATTCTTGTGTAATGGGTTGGGTTTTTAAGTATGCTTGGATGTCAATTAGTGGTTCTATGTATGCTATGCAATCAAATATGGATTTAATAGGCTCTACTTTTGGACAAACTGCTTCTGCATGGGGAGCTAACTTTTGGATTATAATTGCATTGATTGTAAGTTTTATTATTATGTCAATGGGAATTGCAAGTGGAATAGAAAAAGCAAATAAAATTATGATGCCTGTGTTATTTATTCTATTTGTTTTATTAGGTATCTATATAGTATTTCAACCTGGTTCTTCTGGTGGATATAAATATATTTTTACTGTTAATTTAGAAGGGCTTGCTAATCCTAAGATTTGGATATATGCTTTTGGACAAGCATTTTTCTCACTTTCTGTTGCTGGAAATGGTTCTGTTATTTATGGTTCATATTTAAGTAAGAGTGAAGATATTCCTAACTCTGCTAAAAATGTTGCTTTCTTTGATACTTTAGCTGCTTTACTTGCTGCTTTTGTAATAATTCCAGCAATGGCTGTTGGAGGAGCTGAATTATCTTCTGGTGGACCAGGGCTTATGTTTATTTACTTAATAAACATTATGAATAACATGGCTGGCGGAAGAATTATAGAAGTTATTTTTTACCTATGTGTACTTTTTGCAGGGGTTAGCTCAATTATTAACTTATATGAAGCACCAGTTGCATTTTTACAAGAAAAATTTAAAGCTAATCGTATTACAGCTACTGCAATTATTCACATTGTAGGATGTATAGTTGCTATTTGTATACAAGGTATAGTTTCTCAATGGATGGATGTTGTTTCTATATATATTTGTCCACTAGGAGCTTTACTTGCTGCTGTTATGTTTTTCTGGATTGCAGGAAAAGAATTTGCAGAAGAATCTGTTAATATGGGAGCAAATAAGAAGATAGGAAGTTGGTTCTATCCAGCTGGTAAATATGTGTATTGTCTTTTAGCACTTGTTGCACTAATTGCAGGTGCACTTCTTGGAGGAATTGGATAAAAATTTGTTCTAAAAGGTTGTTATGATAAAATAAAGGGGTTATTGCAAAAATTTGTAATAGCTCCTATTTTTTTATATTAG
>ERZ773075.754-NODE-754-length-21523-cov-33.2809_pt1 | contig 21523 bp, 24 predicted proteins | sample MGYA00580614_ERZ773075 | MGnify/ENA primary metagenome ERZ773075 (study PRJEB29015, sample SAMEA2738021) | human oral metagenome | biome: human oral; feature: human-associated habitat; material: dental | place: China | collected 2043 ... | reverse complement strand
TGGTTGATGCGGTGCGTGAGGAGTGGCACGGGGTGTGGCTGATTGGAGGGTAGAGAGGCGTCATCATTATTCCTGCTGATCGACAAGTGACCGCCGACGACAGCGGGGCGCAATCAATGTAACTTGGTGCGATAAGCCACCGAGTTGCATTGATTGTTTCATGTTGGCCAGATAATGCATCGATATTGATTTTTGTAGTTTGACTCACTGTATTCTTGATGTGATTAGCTTTTGGTGTTGAGGGCAAAACTTTTGATTGCTGGCACTTGTGTCGGACCCATTTATTCGAGAAAACTCCATTAACTTGAAGGCAACGTTGGTTCGCTCTTCACTGTCGCGTTGGGCTACGCAATAAACGAAGAGAGCTATGAGGGCCGTTGTGGCTATGACCGCACTTGTCATAATTTGAATGGTGGTGCTCGCAATAATTGATTGATCTGGTTTCAAGAGTACCGCAAGATATGCTCCAACAAATGCCGCCATAAGTGCACCAACTGGTGTGGCAAACTTAAAAGTGTCGGCGCGACTGAGAAGGTTTGCTAAGTCTGCACTAAGGTCTTGGCACACAGGGCAGTTTCGACTTTCATTCCTATCATAATTTTGCTGATACCACTGTTTGGCTGCAGTCAGATCTTTCGAGTCAAGTAGTTTGCTTATCCGCGATTCTGGGTTGCGGAATTTAAAAATACCTTTGGGATCGTCGTGTGTCGCAGTATTTTTAGCGCGTGATTCCTCGTGACTGGATTCAGTTTTGCTATCTTTTTTACACATAGAGGCTCCTCGGAATGTTTGGGAGTTTCACTTGATCAACATGAAGCCTATCACTTTGCATGTTTGGGGTAAACTGCCTAACATAAGCGAGAAGCTTATTGTGACAATTGCGTTACCTTGACGTATTTGCTGTATGCCGTAAGTGGGCACCCAGATCAGATTGTTTGCAAGCAGTTGTATTCACTTATGGCATCCATCTATGCTTCAGTCTCTGCCTCTATTTTCACCCCTCATGCAGCCTCGGCATCACCTCTCTGACGCTGCTGGTGTCGTCGCGCCAGACCAGGCTGACCTCGGCAGCGCGTTGACGGAACGTCTGGAGGCGCACCAAGTAGTGCGGGTCAACCACCCAGCCAGTGAGCTGCCAGACCGGCCAGACAGGCATATCCCACAGCACCCGCACCGCCAGGCAGGGCAGGTACGGCCCGGGTGCCGTCTGGACAGGGAGGCCATCCAGGACAGCCCGAGCACGGTACTGCGGCTGCCCATCAACGCCGGGCTCACGGTGGCCAACGAAGGCCGGTAGCTGCGCTGCCTCACCATTGATGCTGACCACCGGCTCACGCACGGACTGCGCTTCCATGACGCAGTCCAGCACCACCGTGGCACTGCCCGCCGACTGAAACAGCCAGATCAGGGCAAAAGGACGCCGCTCGGCCTCATCACGCAGGGCAGCCGCCAGCATCGCAATGCCGCGATCACTGCGCCGCAGCGCCGTGCGCTCATTGCAGTGAAACACCTCAGCATAGCGCGCCAGCCGCTGCTCGAGCGACACCTCCGGCTCTGTAATACCGACGTCGCCCAGCCAGAAGAAGGCCCCCACATCGCTAAGCGGGTCTGTGCCCAGCGCTTGGCGCAACTGCTCTAGCCGCGCCACCGCCCGCTCCACCAGGCCCAGCCCTGCGGTATCGACCAGCCAGACCAGCGGTGCCACTCGCACCGCCCACGCCCCCTGGCCACGGCGCAGCACCCGCAGCTCGGCCACGAGCCGCTGGCGCAGCGGATCGTGCAGTGCACCGTCCTTGGCCATAGGACCCAGGGTGCCGGTTTTCTGTCAGTGACACCACCACCTAGCCAGCGCCAGGCTGGAAGCACCAAGGCCACAGCACCGCATCCGCCGCGAGAAACGGTGCCAGGACGCGGCAAACCAGACCTGACCGAACCGTGCTGACCGTGGCCGCACTCCGCTGGCGGCGCTGGCCGCCGTCCCTTTACGAAAGGACACCCCTCATGCCCACGACCGACCACTCCGACCACCTCACCGGCCCTCAGCCCGCTGCACCCGTTCTGCCGATCGCCGAGCTCTTCGCCGCCGACCTGCTCCCACCGCGGGTGCCGCAGTCGCGCAGCCTGGCCCGCACCGCCCAGCGCCGCCTGGACGAGCTGGCCGCCGACAGCCAACTGGCTCACGCCACCGACCAAGCCCGCGCCTTCCTGGCCGCTAGCGCCATGGGCAACGTCGCCACGCTGTCCGCTTTGGCCGAGTCCTGCTACCAGACCGGCCCCGCCGGCGCGACCTACTACCACGCCATCCTGCGCGCCTACGGCATCAAGGCCGCTCGGGGGATAGCGCAGTTCTGAGCCGGCGCGACACCGAGACACCCCCGGCACGACCGAGCAACCACACACCACCAGAAAGGACATACCCACCATGAGCTGGATCATCAACGGCCTGGCCTTCATCGGCTGCCTGACGCTTATCGCCATCGCCCTGCTGGCCTGGGCAGTCTGGCACGACGACACCCCGCCCACCACAGCTACTCGCGCTCAGACCGACGCCTGGCAGCAGGCCATTGCCACCAAGCAGGCCCACGACCTGGCCGCCTTCCACAGCGCTGTGGCGATGACGAGGCGGGCGCAGGAGGCGGCTGCGGAGCCAGAAGAGGTCGCCAACGGCAAGGACGAGCCGGGCGGCGCGAACAGCGCGTGCTGACATAACCGCCCAGCTGATTCGCGCTCCTCATTGCCATGTGCGGGCCGATCTGGCCGTCTGTTGCAAAAACTACAGCACGTACTTTCGATGCCACTATTTGGCCTTCGTGTCCATTTTGTTCTCTGTGGTGACACCACAGAACGGCGCAGCGCTGGCGGCGTGTCGCGTCGGTGGGAGTTGTGGCTGGCGAGGGGGTTCACAAATCGAGCAAATCGGTTCGTAATGGGGAGTGTGAGCGCGTTTTGTGCGCGCACGCAAATAAGCAGATAAGCAAGTAAAGGAGGGATCGTGATGAGCAATCTGACGAATCACGCGCTAGCGAGCCAGTCGCACGCCGCGCATAACCAGGCAGACGGGGCGCCGCAGCGCGGGACGTTCCGAGCGGTGCTGGCCGATCCGCCATGGTGCAGCCAGCAGACAGGGCGTCACGGGGCGGCGCAGCACTACCGCCTGATGCCGCTGCCGCGGCTGCGTGCCATGGGTGAGGCAGTGCGGGAGATAACGGCGCCGCGCTCGTTCTGCTTCGTCTGGGTGACTACGGCGACGGTGCCGCAGGGGATCGAGCTGCTGGAGGCCTGGGGCTTCCGCTACACCAGCTTCTACTTCTGGGCCAAGCCGCGCTTCTCCATGGGGCACACCTTCCGTAACGCCGGCGAGCTGTTGTTGCTGGGCGTACGGGGACAGGGTACCCGGGTGGCCTTTCGGGCCCAGCCCAACTGGGGCTTCCACCCGTTGCAGGAGCACTCGCACAAGCCGGAGGAGATCCACCAGATCGTCGAGCGACTGGTGGGCAACGGGCCCTTTGTGGAGCTGTTCGCCCGCCGGGCAGCACCATCACACCAGCACTGGGACATCTGGGGCGACGAGTGCGCCTCGACCATCTCGCTGGCCCGCTGGGGCTATCGCGTGCCGAGCGATCGGCAGTGGCCGCAGGCGGCGCTGGCTCCGGCTGACGATGAAGCAGCAACAGACGCTATGGATGCCGCTGGCGAGGAGGGCACGTCATGAGAGCGATGAGAGGACTGACTGATGCGAGATGGAATCGGCACGGGATCGCTGGCGGCGCGCTTCTTCCGCAGCTGCGTGTACGTCTTTGGCGGCGTGGTGTTGCTGATCTGGGCAATCGAGCTGCTCTGCCACTACTGGTGGGTACTGGCGCTGGCCGGTGTGGCGGCGCTGCTGGTCGCCGTGGGGCGCTGGTATCGCCAGCGCTGGTGATGGATCGGAGGCGGCTATGACCTGCCGCAAGCGACGAGACCAGGGGCGGCCACACTACCGCGCCGTGCCGTCCTGGCGCAGCGAGCTGGATGCCGATGCGCTGGCGCGGGTCTTGCTGCTGCTCATGCTGCAACGGCTGGAGCAGCAACGGGATGAGAAAACCACGCTACCGGATGACGATGAGGTTGATGACGCGGCTAATGACTCCGCAGCTAACCGGGCAGATGGAGGGGCGTCATGACCGGGCACTGGCAGTGGCAGGAGCTGGCCTGGGACAGCCCAATCAGCCCAGCACTGGCCACCACGGCATTGGAACGCCTGACGACGGCGACGGAGTTGGGGCCACTGGTACTGGAGCTGCGCGCCGACGCCAGTGGTGCGCACTGGGTGGTGGGCACGCAAACCGGCCGGCCCGGCCTGGCGGCACTGCTGAGCAATCACCTGCCGGTTCGTTTGCACCGACCCGAGCAGCCGCGCCTGCCCATGACGCGGGCGGTGCGCGTGATGGTACGGGGGCAGCAGGTCAGTCACCTGCCCGAGCGCGTCACTGCGGCGGTGCGCGCCCTCTATGCTGCCCTTTCTAGCCTGACGGGTTCGCAGCAGGTAGTGCTGCAACTGCTGGTGGGACGCCGACTCAGTCCAGCCTCTTTGGCGGAGACGCCGCCACCCTCGCTCTGGCGGCAGTTGCTGGTCGGCTACGACGCGGCACAGTCGTCCGCCCGCGCCAGCAAACCTGCCGATGAGCAGCATGGTGCCGCCGTCTGCCTCCGGCTCGGCTATCGTGGGCCGAGTGCTGAGGCACACCAGCGCTTTGCTCAGCTGCTTGGGGCGCTGCGCCTGGTGGAAACTGCGCAGTCGTCCGTCCGGCTGGTGGCTGAGGCGGCAGACAAGATCGATGAGGCCCGTCGCCCCTGGTGCTGGCCCCTGCGCCTGCGCTCTGGCCGGCTGGCCGCACTGACTGGTTGGCCGATCGGTGAGGCGCCACTGCCGCTGCTGGGCAACCTGCATCCGCGCCGTTTGCTGCCGTCGACACCACTGCTGGAGCGGCGTCGCGTGGTGGGTATGACCAGCGCGCCTGGCCAGGCGCAGCCAGTGGGGATCGCCATCGCCGATGCCGCCTACCACACGCACCTGCTGGGGCCGACTGGAGCTGGTAAGTCCACCGTCATGCTGGCCTTGGCTCTGGCCGACGCCGCGCAGGGCCGGGGTTTGCTCCTGATCGACCCCAAGGGTGACCTGGCGACGGACTTTCTCGCCCGCCTGCCCGAGCAGCGCCAGCGCGACGTGGTGGTGATCGACCCAAGCAACCCAGCACCGGTTGGCCTCAATCCGCTGACCGGGCCGCCTCAGTTGGCACCTGTCACGGCAGAGGCGATGCTGAGCACCTTTGAGGCGCTGTTTCGCGAGCACTGGGGCATTCGCACCGCTGATGTCCTATCTGCCGCGCTGCTGACCTTGGCCCGCCTACCGCAGGCGACGCTGCTATGGCTGCCGCCCTTGCTGACGGATCCGGCTTTTCGCCGGTGGGTGCTGGCTCAGGTGCCAGACGATCCACTGGGTACCGGCGCCTTCTGGGCGGCCTACAACGCCAAGAAACCGGAGGCGCAAGCGACGGAGATCGCGCCAGTGCTCAACAAACTGCGCCAGCTCATCCTGCGTCCCTATCTGCGCGCCGTGCTGGGGCAAGCGCAGCCGCGCTTCGACCTGGCAGAACTCTTTACCCGGCGGCGCATCGTCGTCGTCAATCTCAACCGTGGCCTGCTCGGAGCGGGTGCAGTCCGGCTGCTGGGCACCTTGCTGGTGTCGCGGTTGTGGACGCTCCTCCTGGCCCGCCAAGCTTTGCCGCCAGAGCAGCGCCACATCGTCAGCATCTTCATCGACGAGGCGCATGAGTTCATCGGTGGCTTGCCGCATGACCTGTCCGACGCGCTGGCCCAGGCCCGCTCGCTGGGCGGAGCCTTCCACCTGGCGCATCAGTACCGCGCGCAGCTGTCGCCCGCGATGGTGCAGGCGATCGAGAGCAATGCGCGCAACAAGCTGTACTTCGGCCTCTCAAGCACCGACGCCGCGGCGGCCGCCCGCCTGGCACCCGAGCTGGAGGCAGTCGACTTCCAGCTGCTGCCCGCCTTCCATGCCTACGCCCAGCTGATGCAGCGCGGCCAGCGCAGCGACTGGTTCTCGCTCACCACCCAGCCGGCGGCCGCACGGCGCCGTGACCCAGCCACCCTCTATGCCGCCAGCCACGCGCGCTACGGCGTACCGGCAGAGCAGACCGAGCAGGCGCTGCTCGCCCTCACCTCGTCGACAACGACTACGACACCCACACCAGCCACAAATAACGACAGCCCAATCGGCCGGAGGCAGCGATGATGCCGTTGCTTCGCACCGCCTTCGCAGGACGCCTGGCACGACGGTTCGACAGACGGATCGCTGGCCTGAGCCAAGCCGCCAATGCCCGCCATAGTGCGCAATACGGCCGAGTAGTGGCGGTGACTGACCCCATGTTCTGGCGTCACCACTGGCCCGTGGGGGAGAGGGACGAACCATGGAGGAGGACATCATGAGACAGCATCTTCCCCACGCCTGCGACCATCCCGCGGCGCATCGGCTCCTGGCGCTGCTGGCCACCTACCGCTTCGCGACGACGACCCAGCTGGCCCGTCTGACGGTTGAGGCTTATGGCTCGCTGTCCTCTGCCATCCGGCAGACGCTGCGCCACCTGGCGCGGCTGCAGGAGTACGACCTGGTTACCCGCCTGGAGCGACGGGTTGGCGGCTGGCAGGGCGGCTCCACTGTCTCCGTCTGGACGCTCACGACTCGTGGGCGCCGCGTGCAAACCGGCAGCCGTAGCCGGCAGCGTCCGCGCAGCCTGTCCACCAGCTTCTTGGCTCATTTGCTGGCGATTACCGAGACCAGTGTGCAGATCACCGAGACCGCTCGCTCCTTGACGGACGCCAGCGCCACCATCACCACCGAGCCAGGCTGCTGGCGCTCCTACCTGGGGCCGGCTGGGCAGCAGCTCACTCTGCGGCCCGACCTGCACGCCGTCGTCGCCAGCCCGCACTACGACGACCACTACTTCATCGAGGTCGACCGCGACACCGAGAACCCCGCCCGTGTTCTGGCCGCCTGCCAGCGCTACGCCGCCTACTACGCCAGTGGGGCCGAGCAGCGAGCCTGCGGTGTCTTCCCGCTCGTGCTGTGGGTGGTGCCGAGCGCCACGCGCTGCCAGCAGCTGCGCCGCGTCATCGCCAGCGACCAACGCCTACCCGCAGCGCTTTTCGCCGTCATCACTAACCAGCAGATCGGGGAGACGATACGGAATGGGGCAGCGGCGTGATGAATGCAAAGGGGCTGCAACGGCTCAATAGAATACGACTTACGAAATATGGAGGTGCTGTGTGATGAACAAGAACGATGCTGACGAAAAAATGGTGTCCCATTCGACTGAAGGGTCTATCGGGGGTGGCGAGCATAGGTCTGAACCAATTGTGGGTGATGTACTGGACAATTTCGGCGATCGGAGCGGTAATAGAAGTATGCAAGTATCACCTTCTCCCACCATCCAAAACTCGGCCGAGCAGCTGGCCCAGGAGCTGACTCCCCGGCGCGCTGTGTCCTACCTGCGCGTCTCTACCCGCGAGCAAGCCCGGCGGGGCGGCCGCGAGGAGGGGTTCTCCATCCCGGCCCAGCGGGCAGCCAACAAGCGCAAGGCGATGAGCATCGGCGCCATCATCGGCAAGGAGTTCACCGAGGGCGGGGTCAGCGCTACTACCACACGGCGCCCGGCTCTCCAGGCGATGCTGCGCTACCTGGAAGAGGAGGCTCGGGCGGGGCGGCCGGTCGACTACGTCATCGTCCACAAGCTCGACCGCCTGGTGCGCAACCGCTACGACGACACGACGCTGGGCAAGCGCTTCGACGAGCTCGGCGTTCGGCTGGTGTCGACCAGCGAGAATATCGATCAGACGCCCGGTGGGCTGCTGGTGCACGGCATTATGGCCAGTATCGCCGAGTTCTACTCCAAGAACCTCTCCAATGAGGTGAAGAAGGGCATGGCAGAGAAGGTCCGCAATGGTGGCTGCATCGGCCGAGCGCCGCTGGGCTACCGCAACGTCATCACAACGAAGAACGGCCAGGAGGCGCGCATCGTGGTGGTGGATGAGGGACGTGGTCCGCTGGTGGCCTGGGCCTTTAAGGCCTACGCCAGCGGGGAGTGGACACTCAGGCGCTTGGCCGAAGAGTTGACGCTGCGCGGCCTGACCACCGTGCCGACCGCCTCACTGCCGGAGAAGCCGGTGACGGTGCAGCTACTCAGCAAGGTGCTACACAACCCCTTCTACGTCGGTGAGGTGGTCTACCAAGGGGTGCACTATGCCGGGAGCCATGAGCCCTTGGTGGATCGGGCGACGTACGAGACGGTGCAGACGCTGCTGGCCACCCGCGTCAACGGTGAGCGGACGGTCAAGCACGCCCACTACCTGAAGTCGACGATCTACTGCGGGATCTGTGGTTCCCGTCTCATCGTGACGAATGTGAAGCCCCGCGGTGTGGTGTATGAGTACTTCGTCTGCTTGGGGCGGCACTCCAAGAAACAGCCGCAGTGCTCGTTTCGGGCAACGCTGGCGGAGCAGATTGAGGATGAGATCGTCCGGCTCTATGACCGAGTGGCGTTGCGGCCTGGGCAGCGAGCTGTCCTCGAAACTGCCCTGCAGCGGCAGTTGGCCATGCTGGTAGCGGAGTCGACGCAGCGGCTGACGGAAGCGAAGACCGTGCGGCGACGGCTCGAACGGGAGCGAGACAAGCTCCTCCAGGCCCACTATGCCGACGCCATTCCGCTTGACGTCCTCAAGCGTGAGCAAAGCCGGATAAGCCGTGAGCTGCGCGGCGTGGAGCGGCAGATGACGGGGCTGGAGGGTGAGATGACAGAGCGGCAGGCCTTGGTCGGGCAGGCGTTAGATATTGCCCAGCACATGGCCACCGCCTACCGGCAGGCTCCTGAGCACATCCGGCGCATGCTCAACCAAGTGCTCTTCGACAAGGTGTACATCACACCAGACGACGAGACCGGGCTGCTCACTGCGATAGTGCGCTACCAGCCACCGTTTGATGGGGTGCTGGGGGTGAGAGGAGGAGAGCCGTGCCTGAGCAAAGAGGGTGTGGAGGTAGGAGATGACGACAGCCTGGAAGCCTCTGGAGACGACGAAGTCACATTGAGCCAGCCAAGTGACATCGTCGTCTCGGCATCAGAAGGGCCAGGCTTGCACGGTCTGCCAGATGATGGCCTTCCTGCCGTAAAATCCAGCAAAAACAAGCAAAAACCCACGTCATGGGGCTTCCATGACGTGGGTTTGAGTGTTGACTCAATGGTCGGGGTGACAAGACTTGAACTTGCGACCTCACGGCCCCCAGCCGTACGCGCTACCAGCTGCGCCACACCCCGACAACGTCTCTCATTATAGCACAATTGGTGACGCGTGCTCAAAATACCACTCTGTTACTTTCACATTATACAAGTTTATTATCTCATGCTGCGGGGCTATGTGTGCTATACTAGAAGGGTTAATGAGTAATCGTGGGAGGCACCCAAGCCGCTTGCACCACAGAAAGGATACTATGGCAAAAAAAGCCGATCTGCTTGAAAAAGCAGCAGAGCTGAAACTCGATGTTTCAGAAAAAAATACCATTGCAGAGATTGAGGCGGCCATCGCTGCAGCAAACGACAAGGATGTCATTGCCCAGCGCGAAGCCACCGTTGCAAAGGCTGGTAAGCGTAGCCAAAAGGCTCTCGACGAGGCCGAAGCGAAGGCTGAGAAAGAAGCCCGCAAAGAGGCTGGCGATACAACACCTCAGGGTGATGTCGATGCAGCTATCAAGAAAGGGCCCGCACCAAAGGTTCGCCCACTGATTGAGCGCCGTGGCAAGGCTTATCGTAAGCTAGCTGAGAAGGTTGAAAAAGATAAGGTATACTCGCTAGACGAAGCACTCCAGCTTGCGACTGAGACCAATCCTGCTAAGTTTGATGCGAGTGTTGAACTGCACGTCCGCCTTGGTGTTGATCCACGCCAGGCTGATCAAAATATCCGCTCGACAGTTGTCTTGCCACACGGTACAGGTAAGACTGTTCGCGTTGCCGTCTTTGCGCCAGAAGCCGAGGTTGCAACTGCTACCAAAGCAGGGGCAGACATTGCTGGCGAAGAGGCTATCATCAAGCTGCTCGACAAGGGTACGTTAGACTTTGACGTTTTGATCGCCACCCCGCAGTACATGCCAAAGCTTGGTAAATACGCCCGTCTGCTTGGGCCAAAGGGTCTGATGCCTAACCCAAAGAGCGGTACTGTAACAACCGACATTGCAACTGCCGTCACTGAGGCAAAAGCTGGTAAGGTAGAGTACCGCGTAGACAAGCAAGCAGCGATTCACCTCAGCATCGGCAAGGTGAGCTTTGGCACAGAAAAGCTCCGCGCGAATGCCGACGCCTTCTTTGCCAGCTTGCAAACTCAAAAGCCAAGCTCGCTCAAGGGTGTATATGTCAAATCCATCGCAGCTGCAACGACGATGGGACCTGGCATCAAGGTTGAGCACAAACTCGACTAGTAGAGTGTAACACTCGCCATAATACTGCCAGTCAGGGAAGCTGGCAGTATTATTTATGTGCCTACCTATGCATGGTATGATGGAATGAGTGGTGATACTCTCATACTATTCATTCATCACCATAGTAACGGAGGTGCTATATGAAAAAATATGTCTACTCGCTCGTTGGTAGTGTTGGTTATTTTGAGCGATTTTTGCAGCCACAAACACCAGAGCAGGTTGCGCAAAAGGTGAGCCAGGCTATTGCTGACCCAACTGTCCTTGATGGCAACCGCTGCTTTAGTATCTGTGTGTGGGCTTTGCCAGATGGTATTGACCATCCAAAGAATCTGCCAAAGGATAGCTTGGCTGATGGCTACTACATGCAATGTGCTGGGTCGAGTACCGGCATGACTATAGAAGTGCGCGTGCCAGATCCAGATAATCACACAGCCCAGTATCCATATATCCACTATGTGATTGCCCGAAAGCCAGTGGCTAGTAAAGAGCGATTCATTCCGCTCACCTGGCAGCGCGATGGCGAACCATTTACGATACGCATTCATCCAGAAGAGGTATTTACCGGAGAACAAGCTGGACAGATCTTCACAGATTATATTACAAAGGGCAGTATACCGTCTGAATCCGTTTTACGAAAGATTGATATATAGGACGTGGGGTATTTTACAATGAATATAAGAGGTTATACGAATGACTCAGCATCAAGGTAACTACATCGTCATTGAGGGGATTGATGGCACTGGTAAATCGACCCAAGTGGAGCTCCTCGCCAAACACTATCGAGCTCATGGCCATTCAGTGACGGTTGTTGAGGAGCCAAGCAGCGATGACCCAGCTCAAACCACGCCAATTGCTCACTATCTCCGCACCGTTATTAAGAACGGCAATCTCCGTCGCGATCCAGAGATTAATCTTGCTCTGCTGAGCGCTGCCCGGCACGAATTATGGGAGCACATTATCCAACCAGCACTGGAGCGTGGCGAGACCATCCTCGCATCGCGCAATTATTTCTCAACACTGGCATACCAGGGATATGGCGAAGGTCTGAGTCAAGAGCATATCCGTCAGGTTACTGCCATATTTACCAGCCAGCGCTATCTTGCGCCTGATTATCTCATTATCCTCATGCTCAACGACGAACAGGAACGCATGCATCGTATAAAGCAGAGAGGTACCCCTACCACAGCTCCCGACACCTTCGAAACACAAGAGAAAGACTTCCAGCAGCGCGTCCACACAGGCTATCGTATGCTTGCCAAAGACTACCAGGTACCTATAATCCAATGCATCAGCGATACTGGCGAACGTAAGTCTCCGCACAAGATACAGCGCGAGATCCTTTCGATTGTTAATGCAAATTACAAGTAAAATACCCATGGGGCTATTTTACACAGTAAAACCTTAGCGGATGTCATCATAAGCACCCTTACACTTGCATAGCGCAAAGCTCTCTGATATTACGCATTTACCCACTATCTATAACAGTATAGACATGCCCTTCAGGGGTTAACCCTTGTGATTTTTCATTAACTTTGCTACAGTTGTATGCATTGTGTCGAATCCAACAAAAGAGCGTACAGCTAACCCAGTAAATAACACCTTAGCGCACGAGACAAATGCGGGCTTTGATAAAGATCGATACGATTTATACGAAAAAGCGCTCAATCTAACTAACACACCAGAGTCTAAAACAAAGCGAATTGTATCGGGCTTGAGCCTCATGCGAGACTTTGCTGGAGAGCTATTTGCAAAATATAGCAACCACAGTGCATATACTGCGTACTTATTGTATACAGCAGGCAATCGTGATGAACTGCTCAAAACGGAGAACCTTGCCAGCCTCCGCCACAAGATGCTCGAAGATCATAAAAAACAGTGGGAAGTAGATGCATATAAAAAGTTTAACCAAATTGTTTCGATGCTGCAGGATACCAGCCAGCTGTCAAGCGCCTGGAGTAAATTTCTTAATACACAGAAGATGGCATCTGACCCAGACGCTCAGAACAAAGAGTCTCTGTACACAGCCATCACAAAAGCTCGAAAGCTCGAAAAATCAACAGGAAGGATAAAGCCTTCCTCTGCAGAGAGTCAGTATCTTACAGACGAACAGAAACAAAGTCAGCTTCTTGAGACTGCAACACACGACCGCATACAAGCAGAAAACCTCATGAAAGAGCTCTGGCAGCAGCCAATGAATATGCTTAAGCTTGATGACCTTTTGGATGCAGGAGAGAGCGTTGGGCTTTCGACTATTTTTATGGAGGCTGTCAACACGCTCAACAAACTTAATAGTACTCGCTATGATACGTCCGAGGCTTATGAACTAGCCTACAAGAGCGAGGCATTGCTTGCACCACTGTGCGAAATTATTGGCTTTGATGGGCTTGCAATGGCACTGCGAAGCAAGGTGATATGCCTCCAACTGCGCAATACCGGCCAAGGGCATTTTGTGGATCTTGCTGAGCGCATCCTGTCGGAGTTTGGCGTGCTGGGTACTACCGATACTGACAACCCAGATCACGTCATCACTGCCGAAGAACGCAACCAAAACTATTGCAACATTACAGAAAAAATTCTGGCGCGCATGATTGGCAAAACAGACAAAAGCGGAGGCGACAGCAAGCTTGTCCTTGGTCAGGAGTCGAACCACAATATAGTAGTGGGCAATGGTAACTGTAGTTATAAGTGGCACACTGAGCTCCGAGCCGTATGGCGGCTCAAGTCTGTTGGCTCTCTCGCGCGTAAGCTTGCAGAAGCAGCAAAAAAAGCAGAGAAACAAAAGAGAGAAGAGTATCAAAAAATCCGCGCCTCTATCTCACCAGACATACTGCAAGCGTATGATGACAAGATGAATAGTGTAAAAGCTAAAGAGAAAGAACGCCAGGATGGGCGAGAATTCATACCATACGAAGACTTGCAAGCATATGACGAGAACACGATAAAGATTTTGGACGATTTAAAGGCTCAATACATCGACGAGCTCTGTGAGCAATTTGACGATATTACATCACAGACACTGCGCTCACTATCTCCACCAGAAAAAGACAGCTCGCTCGAAGTACCGTTCGATATTGATGGCATCACATTCATTACAGAGGATCGCGATGAACTGCTTGATGTGTTCTTGGATATGATCAACAATAACGATATTGTTACGCCATCACAAGATAAAGCTACGCAAAATAACAAGACTTCAACCAACGAGGATGATGACTATATTATTACCCCATATGCTGCACCAGGCCGAGACAAGATACTCAAGGTAGAGGGAGACACTCAATTCATTAAGGATATTAAGACTGCATTTGAAGCTCGTTATCCGGGTACTCGTGCTGAAGAGTATATTGATTTTAAGGAAGACAACAAGAAGGGCTTTCGCGTTGCTAAGATGACAGGCCTGTATGAGGATCAAGTCTCAGGTATTTTGCCCTTTGAAGTCCAGGTTCTCACCAAGGAGGATCGCGAGGCTACACGCCATGGCATAGCAGCACATATCTTATACAAGCTTGGTAAGCAGCTTGGCTATCAGCTCCAGCCGACAGAAGGGCAGCTCACGCGCATGAGCAATCTCAACAGGCGTAAGCAGGATTTTGGTAAAACAACCTTGCACCAGCCAAGCCGAAGCCGCATTAACAATACGAACCGCAAAATCGACGCGATGCTTGCCCAGGTATAACTACACAGCTAAGCTACTTCGTCACTCTGTTTACACGCTGACACAAATAGTTTTCCACGCCTTGCATCCACCTACCATCATCTGCTATAATCTCTCCCAGACATTGCCAAAGACCGTAGCGGGCTGTTATGCACAACAAAGCAGCCGATAAGTATGCTACCGAGGGAATTTCGGATACGCCGTAGCTCTTACGCCAGCGTTTTAGTACGAAACTCGAGACTCGTCTTTGCAATAGTGCAGAGGCGATTTTTTGCGGCATATGTCGGACATTAACAATGCGGTCGGATACAACAACAAACCAGTAATACTGCACTCCTTCTCGGTGTGCATAGGTATTACAACTCCAAAGAAAGGATTTTATCTTATGGCAATTTCCAAAGATAAAAAACAAGCTTTGGTGGCTGAAATGAGCGAACTTCTCGCAGAGGCAAAGGGCACTGCTGTTGCGACCTACCAAGGGACAAGTGTGGCAGATCTGCAGGCGTTGCGCCGCGAAGCTCGCGAAGCTGGTGTTGTCATTAAGGTGGTGAAGAACCGTCTCGTGCGTGTTGCCTTTGCGCAGCATGACACCTACAAAGATACCGACACTTCGGCCCTGGCTGGGCAATTGCTTTATGCAATCTCGCCAGATGACGAAGTGATGGCAGCGAAGGTGTTGCACGAGTTTGCTAAGACGCATCCAACAGTTCAGTTGGTTGCTGGCTTTAGTGGCGAAGGTGAAGCTCTCAACACAGCCGATGTTACTGCACTGGCTGGCTTGCCAAGCAAGAACCAGCTGGTGGCCGAAGTGGTGGCACAGCTGCTCTCGCCAGTACACGACACTACCAACGCACTTTCGGGCAACCTTCATGCGTTGCTCGATGGCATCGAAGACGCCAAAGCGGCTGCGTAACCAAGCGCAGCATTGTACTAACGTTTGCACTAGGCAGACAATAACTCGTGCGATAATTCTACCGCACATCATTGAAAGGAATCCATCATGGCAGATGTGAAAAAACTGGCCGAAGAACTGGTTGCTTTGACCGTTCTGGAAGTCAACGAACTCAAAAATGTCCTCAAGGACGAATACGGCATTGAGCCAGCTGCTGCTGCAGTTGCTGTCGCTGGCCCAGCCGCCGACGCTGGTGCTGCTGAAGACGAGCAGACCGAATTCACCGTCACCCTCAAAGAAGTTGGTGGCCAAAAGGTTGCTGTCATCAAGGCTGTTAAGGAACTCACTGGCCTTGGCCTAGGTGAGGCAAAAGCTTTGGTCGACAACGCACCAAGCCCAATCAAAGAAAAGGTCAGCAAAGACGACGCTGAAGCTGCCAAGAAGACCTTGGAAGAGGCTGGCGCTACCGTCGAACTGGCGTAATCACCCTACCGACCGCATTGATACCATCAGCACACCCGCTTGGGTGTGTTTTTGGTTGGTTTACACTTCCAAGGAAGGGAGAATATCATGAGCATCATGACTGTCACTGCTATCATCCTGCTGATTATTGGGCCATTGCCGTGGTATGCTCTACTGATTATTGTCGGTAGAGAGCTGCGATGGCATGTTCAAGATACAGAGAGGGCAGGAGCTCGTCTCCTCTGGTTACTCTTCGCTGGTTATACTATCGAGGGTAGCGCTCTAAGCATTGTACCATTTTTACAACGAACTATTGGCTACCCCTGTTATCGCTGTGGATAACCACCAAGCGCCTTGACAAGGCCCCACCCCATCGCTATATAATGGGTTGATAACTAAGAAAACAGACAAGGAATTGCGAGAAAATATGTCTGAATTACCAGAGAAACAGGTGAAGCGATTACGATCGCTGATTCAAGAGGCAGAAACAAACCTGGCCGCTGCAAAGGAATTATTGATGAGTATTATTGGTGACGATGGCGAAGTTGTCGTACCAAGCAATAGTCGCGAAGAAGTGTCAGGTAAGATAGTCGAAGGAATCTTTGACGGGCAGGTGATGGTCGATGCCGATGGCAAGAATTATCCCGTGCCAGCCAACTACGCTAGCAAGTCTAAGCTTGTTGAGGGCGACAAGCTTAAGCTGACAATTGCCGACGATGGCGGCTTTATCTACAAGCAAATCAAGCGAGTGGAGCGCAAGCAGATTATCGGCACGCTCACCCAACACGATGGCGCGTACTACGTGGAAGCACAGGGGAGAGAATACCGAATCCTGCTGGCAAGTGTGACATTCTTCCGGATTGAGATTGGTCATCAGGTCACTGTCATTATCCCTGAAGACAAACCCGACGCAACGTGGGCAGCGGTAGAAGCACCGTTATAGCAGATATACCTCTACAGGTACATTATAAAAAGCAACAACCGTTACTATGTGGAGCGGTTGTTGCTTTAAGGCGTAATTTTATACGTTTTATCTACTAAGCATGTAGTCAAAATAAATTGACTACTGTTTGATAGTGAATTATTTTAGTGATTTACCATCCACTGCTGCAGGAATCGCCTCATCAAGATACCATGTCCAAAATGCACGACGAGCGTTAATATCAACATCTTCGGCAGCTTGCCAATTCAACCCGCGAGCAGCAGCAGCCGAGCAGGCGTAGCTCAAATCGAGGGAATCTGGCAGTAGATCGTCATCCTTGAGATCGCTATCCATATCGACTTCGTAGTATAGATCTCGATGACAGGCTGACATGACAGCACTAGCTGCGGCATCGGCCACGAAGGTTGCTGGCTCGGTGATGCTGTCGAGCTCCACATCGAAGAGGAACTCTTCAAAGTAGCTGCGTGCACGCTCCTCTGCTTCTACTGGATCAGCCTGTCCATCTGCAACATTCTGTGCGAGCGTGAGAAGATCTTCGACTCCAGAATCATCAGGGAAAGCACGATACCAAACATCCTGTACGTGGCGGACACACATTGTATTGAGCCGGAGGCGAATTTGATACGAGAGGTCGGCGTCGTTCTCATCGATCATTGCTCGCCAGATCGCAATACGGCGCTGTAGTGAGAGGATTGCTTTGTCGTTTGCGGCGAGTTCTTCGCGGCCGAGTTGTAGTTGTTGGTTGAGGTTGTTCATATCGATCATCTACGAGACTGCTTGCTTACTAATTACAGACCACATGCTACCATCCTGTGGTGGTTTTGTACAATTGCATGTATAGGATCAATACAGAAGTTAACACTTCGATCGCATCTCCGTCCATTCTGCGGTATAATATAGCAAATGAGCAGAGCACTATATCGGACGTATCGGAGTCGGTCGCTTGATGAGATTGTGGGGCAGTCGCATATCACGCGGATTTTGCAGCGGGCAATTGCTCGTGGGCATATTGCCCATGCCTATCTCCTGACGGGGCCACGTGGAGTGGGTAAGACATCGATCGCCCGTATCTTGGCGCACGAGATCAACGGTCTACCATACACCGATGAGTCGACCCATCTCGACATCATCGAGATCGACGCAGCGAGCAATAACTCGGTGGAGGATATCCGTGATTTGCGCGACAAGGTGCAAATTGCACCAACCAGCAGCCCAAAAAAGATCTACATTATCGATGAAGTTCATATGCTTAGCAAGTCGGCCTTTAATGCCTTGCTCAAGACGCTAGAAGAGCCACCCGAGCACGTTGTCTTCATTCTTGCGACCACCGACGCCGACAAGCTCCCCGCGACGATTCTCAGCCGAGTGCAGCGCTTCAATTTCCGAGCAATTAGTCCACGTGATGCAGCCAAGCATTTGGCGTTTATTGCTGAGCAAGAGAAGATTGCCATTACACCCGATGCGCTGGAGCTGATTGCGGAGCAAGGGAAGGGGAGCTTTCGAGATAGCATTAGTTTGCTCGACCAACTGCACTCACTAAGTGATGAGACGATCGACCGCGCGATGGTCGCAGAGGTGCTGGGCCTTGCGCAGGATGAGCTAGTAGAGGGGCTGCTGGCTGCTTATGCTACGGCAGATATTGGTCGCGCCGCCCAGCTAATTGATGAGGCTGAGGCAGCTGGCACACCGGCTGAGCTTCTTGCCGAGCAGCTGCTTAGTATCGCGCGCCAGCGTGTTGTAGAGGACGCAGCACTGTTGCCATTACTCGATAAACTACTGGCTGTGCCGCGGGCCGGTTGGCCGCGTATTGCGCTGCTCACCGCTCTTGCAAGCCGGGCAGCGCCACCAGTCACAGCGCCTCATCGTCAGCCATCACCTACTACCGTCAGTGAGCCAGTTGCGTCATATACCCACTCACCAGCTACACCATCATCGCAAACATCTCCTGTAGCTCCTTCTTCAGGCTCTCCTCATCAGGAGACGGATGGTGCGGCAGCATCATCGGCTGGTCAGTCTGGTACTCCAAGTGCTTCCGCTACTGACCATACATCAGCCAAGCAACCAAGCGTTTCTGCAGCGAACAATGAAACGCCCGCAGCAAGTTCCATGCCAATCGACTTCCCATGGGAGCAGTTTCTCGATGCGGTCGGAGCAGTCGGAGCGCGCACGTACCTCGCCAAGGCAGGGTACGCGTTTGACGGCCAGACACTAACGATCTACGCTGGCAAAAAATTCGCCAAAATGCAGATCGATCGCGCCCTCCCAACACTCAGCGCAGCACTAAATCGCCTTAGCATCACTGCAGAGATCGCCGTTTTAGCTACCAGTAAGCCGCCCAAAGATCGCCAAAAAGCCGCCATTCTTGCTATGATGGGGGGAGGAGAAGAGATTACTATCGATGGCTGACCAATCACCTCAACCAAAAGGCAAAGTACCACCACAAAGTCTCGATGCTGAGATGAGTTTGCTTGGTGCAGTACTTATCGACGAAGAAGTCTTGGCCGATGCTAGCGAGCATGTCGGCGCAGAAGACTTTTATGATAAGCGTCACGCGATGATCTTTGGAGCGATGATGCGCCTTTACGAGCGGCACAAGCCAGTTGATCTCCTCACGCTGACGAATGAATTGCAAAAGAAAGATCAGCTTGCCGAGGTAGGCGGCTCGGCCTATCTGACCGAGCTAACCAACTACGTCCCTACTGCAGCTCATGCCAGTAGCTATGCCGAGATCGTTGCCCAAAAAGCAGTGCGGCGACGGCTCATTAAAGCCAGTGCCGATATTAGCCAACTTGGCTTCGACGAAAATACCACCACCCAAGAGCTGCTCGAAAAGGCCGAGGCAGAGCTCTTTAGTGTGTCTGACCAGTCACTCAAGCAAGACCTCGTGAGCCTAGAGAGTATTCTCACCGATAGCTTCGACCGTATTGAAGAGCTGCACCGCAACAAAGGACAGCTGCGCGGCATTCGCACGGGGTACCGCGACCTCGACACGATGACGGCTGGCCTGCAGCGCTCCGACCTTATTATTATTGCAGCTCGCCCCGCCATGGGTAAGACGACACTGGTAACAAACCTCGCCTACAATGTCGCAACGATCGAGAAAAAGCCCGTTCTCTTCTTTTCACTCGAGATGAGCAAGGAACAGCTCACCGACCGCATGCTCGCTGATGCCAGTGGTGTGGATAGCTGGAATATCCGCACTGGTAATCTCAGTGATGATGACTGGGCTAAGCTCTCCGAGGCAATGGGTGAGATGGCCGAAGCACCCATCTTCATCGATGATACGCCAGGCCTGAGCGTCCTCGAGATGCGCACCAAGGCACGGCGCGCCATGCACGATCAGCAGCTTGGGCTGGTGATCGTTGACTACTTGCAGCTGATGCAGGCCAATGGCAACCATAATGGCAACCGTGTTCAAGAGGTGAGTGAGATATCGCGCGGGCTGAAGCTCATTGCCCGCGAGCTCAATGTACCGGTCATTGCTCTGAGCCAGCTAAGCCGCTCGGTGGAGTCGCGCACCCCGCCGGTGCCACAATTGGCCGACCTGCGTGAATCGGGCTCGATTGAGCAAGACGCCGATATCGTCTCCTTTATTTACCGGCCCGGCTACTACGAGCCAGACAATCCTGAGTTCCAAAATATCACCGATCTTATTATCGCCAAGCACCGCAATGGCCCAGTGGGCAAGATCCAACTCTACTTCCACCCCGAGCGGCTGCGCTTCATGAGCCTCGACAGGCGGCATGATTGATACTATACTATAGTTATTACACATAGGAGAACCGTCGCAATGGCAGCCCACACCACATCATCACGCAAACAACTAACCAAAGAGCCATCTGCCGCCTCATCATCTTGTCCGCCCCTAGTCCGCTGTGCGATGATCTGTGGAGCACTTGGCCTCCTTGGCACTGCTGGGTGGCTGATGTATCTTGGCTGGATGTTCGCAGTTTTTCTCTTTACACCATATTTTTTGTTACATATTAGCTTGATAACTCTTTTCTGGTGGCTGAGTGTTACGCTTATTATCGAAGGAATTGCAATTATTCGTACATACACCGGCCGTGGTAACCAGCGCTATCGCGAAGAGGGATTTTGGCTCGCCTTGGCACTGTTCTTTCCGCTATTAATAGCGGGCGAAGCCGTCTATAATGCTTTGTCTGCGCAGCAAATTCATGTGTTTTCGTCGAACCCACAGTTGTGTTCCTTCGGCATTATAGTAACTACTCTGAGTGCTGTGTGTATGTGGTATTCGATGGGATACTCAGCACTAATACACAGCAAAGCTGCGCGAAAAAGACTTCTAGGTTTATAGACGTACCACGCTTCATGAGCCTCGACAGGTGGCATAATTAATGCTATGCTATAACTATTACACATAGGAGGACCACAGCAATGGCAGCTCGCACGACATCACCACATACACAACCCACTAAAGAATCGTCTTCGCCCTCACTGTCCTGCCCACCACTGGTTCGCTGTGCGATGGTTGGTGGAGCACTTGGCCTCCTTGGCACTGCTGGGTGGCTGATGTATCTTGGCTGGGCAGTAGCAGTCTCTGCCATTGGGCCGTTTGCGTTCTTGATTTGGATAGAGTATGTTGTCGTAGGTTTATTCTGGATACTCGGGATTGCCCTCATTATTGAGGCAATTGCGCTGATCCATACTTACACCTGTCGCTCGGGGCAGCGCTATCGCGAAGAAGGTTTTGGGCTCGGTGTTACACTGCTCTATCCACTGCTTGCGGGTGTCGAGATAGGGTACAAAGCACTCATACATAGTCAACCACAGCAGGACGTCATGGCATTCGCCAATCCTCTCGCGGTACTGATGGGTATTATCATGATCACACTCGGCGCGGTATACCTATGGTATCAGTTGGGACGGTCAGCATCAATGAGGCAACTGCAAAGCAGGGCTCTGTTATAATCCCTCAAGACTAGCTAACTGCCAACACCCATAGCGCTCGGTGCAGGTGGCCTGACTATTACTTTGTGGGTCCCCCAGCTTCTGGTGCAGCCAGGCGGCGAGCAGCTTGGACAACAGCTGCTC
>ERZ773075.752-NODE-752-length-21571-cov-6.66801_pt1 | contig 21571 bp, 15 predicted proteins | sample MGYA00580614_ERZ773075 | MGnify/ENA primary metagenome ERZ773075 (study PRJEB29015, sample SAMEA2738021) | human oral metagenome | biome: human oral; feature: human-associated habitat; material: dental | place: China | collected 2043 ... | reverse complement strand
CCTGGTCACAGATCACCTGGGAACGCCCGTATTGGCGCTGAACAAGGCGGGCGAGACGACGTGGAAAGCGAACTACGAGGCTTTCGGCAAGGCCAGAATCAATCCGGCCTCAACGGCGCAAATCAACCTGCGACTGCCGGGCCAGTACTTTGATGCGGAAACGGGGCTGCACCAGAACTGGAACCGGGACTATGCGCCGGGCATTGGCAGGTATGTGCAGGCAGATCCGATTGGACTGGCGGGAGGATTGAATGTTTACCAGTATGCCTATGGGAATCCGATTTATTATATAGACGACTCGGGAAATATAGTTCCGCTTATATTGGGCGCAGTACCCATTATGTCCGGCGCGATAGGTGGTTATATTTTTGATTACGCGATTCAAAATATTCGATCGAGATATTGCACTTGTCATAGCGGATATCCTAAGACAAGCACAGTTATTGGTGGAATAATCGGAGGGACAGGGCCTTTTGCAACCAAACCGCGCGGAGGTATTGCGGGAGGAGGTCGCGCAGGAAATAAAACATCTGTCTTTAGCCAGATTAATCACTTTTTTAGTGATCCTGAACGAGTGAGTGGATTTAGATACTCCGTTGCCACGAGACACTCAATTACGAGAGGCTTAAGAGTAATGCCGGTAGTAGGGACGGTAATGTTTGCTGGATATTTACTGTATGGTATATATGATATTTCTACATGTACAAAATAATTCCAGGCAATCTTTATCTCCCGTATTGGTTTGCTATTTGAAAATATGTGGAATGTCAGACAGAAAAATAAGCCGGCTTAACGCTGAAACACTTCTGTTCCATGATCTAGAAATTTATGGAGAAATAGCGGAAGACTATATAAATATCTTGCATGAGAATTTCAGTGTAAATATTGATGAATTCTGTTTTGAAAAATATTTCCCATGTGAATTTTCGAATGATGGTCTAATGCAGATGTTGCTCCAATGGTTCTTCCCGTGGTTTGCCACAAGTAGCAAGGAAAAAAACCGTAGACATCCTTTGCCTCTATCTAAAATTGAACAAGCGATCGTTTCAGGAAAGTTAATATGATATCACGAAAAAGTAGAGATTTCATTAAGTATACGATACTTACAAATCAGTGAGGCTACATAAAAACTGAATTACGAGACCTTTGGCAAGGCCAGAATCAATCCGGCCTCAACGGCGCAAATCAACCTGAGGCTGCCAGGCCAGTACTTTGATGCGGAAACGGGGCTGCACCAGAACTGGAACCGGGACTATGCGCCGGGCATTGGCAGGTATATACAGGCGGATCCGCTGGGCTGGCGGAGGGAATTAATTACTGTCTTTATGCTGATAATAATCCCATGCTGTTTATTGATGACAGTAGATTATTGAAAAATTAATTTGCTTAAACCCGGCTCAGATGAATATGAGCAATTTGAGCGTATCAAAGACATTCCAGCTAAAATAATAATAGCCGCGCACGGTAATTGCAGGGGATATTATCAATAAAGATATTGTTAGCATGCAAACGCTGGTAGAAATTATTCATGAGCACGCAAAGGATTGGCCAGCCAATATCACAGGCATCGATATACGCGCGTGTGGTGCTGGATATGGAGATGAGTCTATTGCCAAGAGGCTTTCAACCCAGCCTGTATTTGTTGATTTCATTGTTCGAGGTCCTGAGGCGACGATTACTCCAGACGGAACAACATGGTATGAAATCGCACATTTTGTTCTTTACCCTCGTGGCGAGAAATATATGCGGAGCTTCAGAAATGGCAAGAAAATATAGATTGCATCTATTCCAATTTTGCTCAAGCGTAATCGCAACGATATTTTATTGCCTTGCCGTCGCCTTTTTTGCTTCTCCTGGCTTATATTTCTTTATTATAATAGCCCAAAAATTTTTCATTTTTTCTGCCATGTTTTATTATTCATTTGCGATTGTTTGTCTGCTTTTGAGTAAGTTGTTCTCAAAAAAGACGGCTTTGATCATGACATTTGGGTTTATGATATTATGCGTTGCGTTCTTCGGAGCGACTGATTCGGTAGAGTTTTATGTGATCAGCTTATTGCCTTTGATGACATATATGTTTTTCATATATGTTTATATTAACAATAGAATTTGTTGAAAGTAATGATAGCGCAATATGCCGCATATTGGATGCTTCAAAAGGAAAGTGTTAAAAAGAAAATTTTAGAGGCTTTGATAAGTTGAGAGCATCTAGGCCTGCTCCGCCAGGCGCAATACCGCGCCCTTTTTGGCGCCCAAAGCGATAAAGGATAGCAAGGATGAGGTTTAATCATATTATCATCGCCTTTAGCACCAACAAGAGGCCGCCATCATTCAAAGATATCAATAATAAGAACTGTGATTTTGTCTTCTCCCCGCTGGCGAAGGACAAGATATATAGTGCAGATACTGCCTTATGGGGAATAAGCGGGGAAGGAACTTTTGCGCCATCCGCACAACACGTACAAAAATGCCTGAAAGAGTGGCAAGAGAATGATCATCTATTCTTGATGGGTCTTATCGAGCATAAAGACGTAAAAAAAGGCCTCTTTTCTTCCGTCGTGTCTATTGAGAATGTTTTCAAGGCAGAAGATATTGATAAGGCTGTTTTTATAGGCTATGATGTTATTGATATGTGGACGGGAATAAGCGTCTTGTGTAATGCAGGATTTGGATCCAATGATCTGGAATTGATAAATAATTCAGGCATAACCTGTAATTCGCATGGCCTTTTGGGCAATATGGAAGATTCTGCGAAATTCTTGAAAGTGGCGTCAGGGCTTGTCCCTGAACATATGCCTTGCGTGATATCAGAGATATACATCTACCCCAATAGCGCCATTTGAATTGATTGGATGTGATGGAAAATGAAATAATATCTTCTGTTGTCCCCAGCAACCCTATGGAGGCCAAGCGTCAAAAATAGCATTTGGCTTGTTGCAGGAAGCTGTTTCCCATGCCCGCCATTCAGGCCCCAATGGATCAGTGCTTCTCTTGGCCGCGCCAGCCAAGCCAAAGGCCATTGCCACGGCCTTGTCTGACCAATCCGTGCTGCCTGATGCAGCCTGCCCAGGAGGAGCGTCTTTCCTTTCTTCAGTTGTTTGTTCGCTTCTTATTCTGTAGCATGATGTCCTAGTGGAAACTGCGCGAAAGCCGCTTTTGATGCCTCTGAATTTGCTCCTCTTATTGATAAGAACCCGCCTGCTCCCATGCCGCTGAATTCCGTTTTGCCGCCTCCGCCCATCCTGCCCGTTACGGCGTTGCAGGAGCAGCATTTCAACGAGGCCGCGCTGGCCGCTCCCGTCACTCACGCGGCGCTGCGGGCCTGGACTTACCCGGAGCCTGCCGTGGTGCTGGGGCGCGCGCAGCATCAGCTGGCCCTGCCTGCCGCTAGCGTGGGGGCGCTGCCTGTGGTGGTGCGCGGCGCGGGCGGCGGCGCGGTGCTGACGGGGCCTTGGCTGCTCAGCCTGGCTATCACGCTGGCGCCAGATGACGCGCGCGTGGCCGCCTTGCCCGTGGCCGACAGCTACCGCTGGCTGGGCGAGGCTGTTGTGACCGCCCTGGCCGGGCTGGGCTTGCGGGCGCGCGCCCAGCCGCCCGCCGAGCGCATTCCGGCCCCTGAAGCGCTGGCCTGGGCCTGCTTTGCGGGCGTGGCCCCGTGGGAAGTCGTCGCGTGCGATGCTGCTGGCGGCCCGCCGCGCAAGCTCGTGGGCTTTGCCCAGCGCCGCAGTCGCCACGGCGTTTTGCTGGCAATGGGCGTGCTGCTCACCCGTTGCCCCTGGCTGCGCATGACCGAGCGCATGGGCCTGCCCGCCAGCCAGGCGCGCGCGCAGGCAGACGCGCTGGCCGCCTGCACCATTGACCTGGCCGCGCTGTGCTCCGCGCCCGTCAGCGGCGAAACCTTCCTGCGCCGCCTGTGGCCCCGCTTGCAGCCCATGCGCAGCGCGGGCTGACGGTTTTTCGGGCCTGGCAGCGGAGGGCGGCGGCCCGCTGGCGCGCCCAGTGGCGCGGGCTTTGCGCAGCGGCTGCGAATGCCCCTACCCGCATGCCGCTTTGAGCGGTATCGCTATGATTTTTGACGGCCTCGCTGCCAGCGGGCCGCCGCGCCTTCGCGGCCAGGCGCGTTTTAGTTTTATTGAGGCCGAAGGCCAGACACGATGACAACACCGCCCCACACCCCTGATTCGCCCGCTTCTGCGGCGGCTGAAAACTCTCCCACGCCTGTTCCTGCATCCGCTGCCGCGCCTGCCTCTGGCGCACCGCAGGCGCCCGCTGGCCAAACGCCCGCTTCAGGCACCGCGCCTGCGGGCAAGCCCATGCCCATTCCAGTGCGCGCCGCTGCGCCAGGCGCGGGCGGCAAGCCCAAGGCCGTCAAGCCGCCGCCCGTCACCGGCCCCTGGCGCTTTGCCACGCTGCTGATTGCGCCGCACCGGCTGGGCTTTTTCTCGGCCATGGTGGTGCTGGTGGCCGCCAGCTTTTGGTGGCTGGCCGTGCAGGCCGACCGCAGCTTTGGCGCGCTGGGCCTGTCCGCCACGCTCGCGCCCATCACCACGCATGCGGCGGTGATGGTGTTTGGCTTCATGCCGCTGTTTTTCTCGGGCTTTTTGTTCACCGCCGGGCCGCGCTGGCTGGGCGTGCCGCCGCACAAGCCCACTCAAACTGCGCCCTGCGTGGTGCTGCAAATGGCGGGCTGGCTGCTGTGGCTGGCCGGGGCGCACACGCATGCGGGCGTGGCGCTGGCGGGCATGGCGCTGGCGCTGGCGGGGCTGGCATGGATGGTGGCGCTGTTCTGGCAGCTGATCTTCGCCAGCCAGGAAAAAGACCGCGTGCACGGCAAAACAGTGGGCTACGGCGGCATCGTCGGCGTGCTCAGCCTGGGCGGCGCGCTGCTGGCGCTGCTGGCGCAGCGGCAAGACCTGGCGCTGCTGCTGGTGCGCACGGGGCTGTGGGGCTTCATCGTGGTGACCTACGTGGCCGTGGCGCACCGCATGATTCCGTTTTTCACCTCCAACGTGCTGCCCATGATTCAAATTTGGCGGCCCTTCTGGGTGCTGTGGCTCATGCTGGCCGTGTGCGCCTGGCAGGTGCTGGCGCTGTGGGTGCAGGCGCTGCTGGCGCCCGGCGCGTGGTGGACGGCGCTGGCGCTGGCGCTGGAAGCGGCCGCTGGCGGCGTGCTGCTGTGGCTGGCCATCGTCTGGGGGCTGGTGCAGAGCCTGAAGATCCGCCTGCTGGCCATGCTGCACGTGGGTTTTGTGTGGCTGGGGCTGACGATGGCCTACGGCGCGCTGGCGCGCGGCCTGCTGCTGTTTTTGGGGCATGACGTGCTGGGCCTGGGGCCGCTGCACCTGCTGGCCATGGGCTTTCTAGGCTCCATCATGCTGGCGATGGTCACGCGCGTGTCGTGCGGACACAGCGGGCGGGCGCTGGTGGCCGATTCCAGCGTGTGGACGCTGTTCTGGGTATTCCAGCTGGCCGTCATCATCCGCACGGTGGCCGCCATTGACAGCGCGCCTATCTGGCTGATGTTCGTCACGGCGCTGATCTGGACGGCCGTCATGACCATCTGGAGCCTGCGCTTTGGCAACTGGTACGGGCGCCCGCGCAGCGACGGCAAGCCGGGTTGAGAACAGGCTCCGGAAAGCGGCGAAGCAAAGTGAAATGCGCGCGCTCCGCAAAGGCATGAAGGCCGGAGCCAGGCCGCTTTGCCCTCGCTCCGGCCTTCTCCCGCATCTGCTGCAGGAAAAGCCGCAGGAAAAAACCACGGAAAAGGGCTGCGGAAAATGGCCGCTCACAGGCTTTGCCTGACCGCCGCCGTGCATTGACCGCATTGGCCTTTCTGGCGCGCAAAGCGCCCGCCAGCAAAGCGGGGTGACAGGAGGCCCGCGCAGGGGTGGAGTGCCAAAAAATGGGCTGAATATGCTCTTGAATTCGTAGCATGGGGTCCTACTGGAAACTGCGCGAGGCGGTATTTTTGCCCCCTTTAATTTGCTCCTGTTTTTGCGCAATATTCTTGTGCTGGCGGGCGGCGCAAGCGGGAAGCGGCCGCAAGAGGCGGCCTGTCAGGATGGGCGGCGAGGCCGCATTCGGTTGGGGTTCCCCGGCTGGAGATTCCCGGCTGGGGTTTCGCGCGCACCAGCTCTCATCCGGCAGCCTGCCAGCGGCGTGAAAATTGATTTTTTTCAGGCCCGCCCATGTCCGCCCCTGCTGCCGAAACCCGCCCGCCCGCCGATCCATCCGCTGACACACTGGCCGCCTTGCGCGCGCGCTACCGCAGCCAGCGCCAGGCGCTGCTGGATGACATGCGGGCGTGCGCCCTGCCCGCAGCGCCGGCTTCGCGCCTGCCGCGCGCGATGGCGGCGCTGGCCCGTCTGGCCGATGAAACGCTGGCCGCCTTGTGGCAGCGCGCGGGCTTGCCGGGGGCGCTGGCGGCGGTGGGCGGCTACGGGCGCAGCGAGCTGTTTCCGTTTTCGGACGTGGATGTGCTGGTGCTGCTGCCGGATGAGGCCGGGCCGCCAGCTTCGCTGGACACGGCGGTATCGGCTTTCGTGGCCGCCTGCTGGGATGTGGGCCTGGAGGTGAGCCACAGCGTGCGCACCGTGGCGCAGTGTCTGCAAGCGGCGCGGCAAGACATCACCGCCTGCACGGCCTGGCTGGAAGCGCGCCGGGTGGCGGGCGATGCGGCGCTGCTGGCCCGCTTTGAGGCCGCTTTTGCCGCGCAGCTGGATCCGCTGGCTTTTCTGGCGGCCAAGCAGCTGGAGCAGCGCCAGCGCCACGCCAGGCAGCAAGACACGCCCTACGCGCTGGAGCCTGATTGCAAGGAGTCGCCCGGCGGCCTGCGCGATTTGCACACCATCCGCTGGGTGGCGCGCGCGGCCGGTTTCGGGCGCAGCTGGGCCGATCTGGCCCGCAGCGTGGCCACGGCGCGCGAGGCGCGGCAGCTGGCGCGCAATGAACGGCTGCTGTGGCTGATTCGCGCGCGCCTGCACTTGCTGGCCGGGCGGCACGAAGACCGGCTGGTGTTCGAGCGGCAGGCTGCCGTGGCCGCCGCTTTTGGCTATGAAAACCGCTTTGACGCGCGGGGCCGCCTGGCCCAGCGCGCCAGCGAGCAGCTCATGCGCCGCTACTACTGGTGCGCCAAGGCCGTGGTGCAGCTGAGCGAAATCCTGCTTCAGGTCATGGCCCAGCGCCTGCGCGCCGCGCGCGAGGCGCCGCCGCCGTCGCGCCGCATCAACGCCTGGTTTTCCGAAACCGATGGCGCGCTGGACATCAACCGCGACGATCTTTACCAGCGCCACCCGCGCGCCATCTTGCAAACCTTCTGGCTCTACCAGAGCCGCCCGGAGGTGCAGTCGCTGGGCGCCCGCACGCTGCGCGCGCTCTACAACGCCCGCGCGGCGATGGACGGGCGCTTTCGCGCCGACCCCGCCAATCACGCCCTGTTCATGCGCATGCTCAAGGCCCCGGCGGGGCAGACGCACGCGCTGCGGCTGATGAACCGCACCAGCGTGCTGGGGCGCTATTTGTGGGTTTTCCGCCGCATCGTGGGACAGATGCAGCACGATTTGTTTCACGTTTACACCGTCGATCAGCACACGCTCATGGTGCTGGGCAACATGCGGCGCTTTTTCATGCCCGAATTTGCGCACGAATACCCCTTGTGCTCGCAACTGGCGCAAGGCTGGCAGCGGCCCTGGGTGCTTTACGTGGCCGCGCTGTTTCACGACATCGCAAAGGGGCGCGGGGGCGATCATTCCGAGCTGGGCGCGCGCGAAGTGCGGCGCTTTTGCCGCCAGATGGGCATCCACGGCGATGACGCGGCGCTGGCCGAATTTCTGGTGCGCGAGCACCTGGGCATGAGCCAGGTGGCGCAAAAGCAGGACGTGAGCGACCCGGCCGTCATCGCCCGCTTTGCCGCGCGCGTGCAAACGCAGCGCCGGCTCGCCGGGCTGTATCTGCTGACGGTGGCCGACATACGCGGCACCAGCCCCAAGGTGTGGAACGGCTGGAAAGACCGCCTGCTGCAAGACCTGTATCACGCCACCGCCCGCCACCTGGGCGGCCACGCGGCCAGCGCCAGCGCACTGGCCGCCAGCCGCCAGCGCCAGGCCCTGGCCCTGCTGCCTGCCGGCGGGCACGCCGCCGCCCGCAGCCTGTGGGCCACGCTGGACGGCAGCTACTTCACCCGCCACAGCGCCGGCGAAATCGCCTGGCACGCGCAAAGCCTGCTCCATGAAGGCAGCGGCGCAGCCGAAGGCCGCCCCGTCATCGCCGCGCGCGGCGCCCCCGGCGGCGAGGGCCTGCAAGTGCTGGTTCACGCGCCCGACCAGCCCGACCTTTTCGCGCGCCTTTGCGGCTGGTTCCACCGCGCGGGCCTGTCCATTCACGACGCGCGCATTCACACCAGCCGCAGCGGCTGGGCGCTGGACACCTTCCAGATCAGCAGCGCCCACCCCCTGGCTGGCGAGGCAGGCGCTGGCGAAGCCGACGAACAAAAGGCCGCCACGGCTGCGCTCATCGCCCGCGTGCAAACGGGCCTGGCGGCGGCCCTGGCCAGCCGCGCCGCGCTGCCCGCCGTGCGGCTGGGCCGCCAGTCCGCCCGCGTGCGCAGCTTTCCCCTCACGCCCCATGTGGAATGGCAGTCCGACGACAGCGGCCAGCGCTGGCGGCTCAGCGTCACGGCCAGCGACCGCGCTGGCCTGCTCTACGGCATCAGCCGCGTGCTGGCCGCGCACGGCATCAGCGTGGAACTGGCCCGCATCAGCACCCTGGGCGAGCGCGCCGAAGACACCTTCTTGCTGCACAGCCCCGATCTGGCCCATGCCAGCGTGCAAATGCAAGTGGAGCAGGAGCTGATTGCCGCCTTGCAGGGCAGCCCGCCCGCCAAGGCGTGAGCGCCTGTTCAGCGAACCTGTTCAACGTTTGGCTGCAAGACGCCAACCGCAGACGGACTTTGAACAGGCTCCGAAAGCCAGCGCTGGCCAGATTTCATTAGAAACAGGAGCAAATTCAAGGAGCATAAAAAGGCTCTTGCGCCCGTTTCACCAGGACATACCGCTATGGGTTCAGGAGCAAGAAAATGGCCGCTTCCGCCTGCCTATGCGTAACGCGGCATCGGCGGCGCGCATGAAGCAGGGGGCCGCGATCAGGCCCATCGCCTGAAGCCCCGCTGGCGATGCTGACGGCTGGCCGCAAGCTGCGGGGCGAAGGCCGTTTCCGGCCGCCGCGCCGGCCCCCTTGGCCCTTTTCGCCCCTTCCTACAATCGCGCCCCACTGCAAAACCCGAATGCCCCTCACGATGCCGCCTGACACACCTGCCGCCGCCCCAAGCCCGTCTGCCGAACGCCCGCTCAAGGCCCGTCTGGCACGGCTGTGGGCCTATTTCAGGCAGTACCGCATCGGCTGGATCATGGCCGTGGTCGGCACGCTCATTGGGGGATTGAGCGAGGCCACCATTCCCGCCCTGCTCAAGCCCCTGCTGGACGAGGGCTTCACCCAGCGCACCCTGCCCGTTTGGGCGCCGGGCGTGGTCATCGTCGGACTGTTCGGCCTGCGGGCGATGGCCAACTTCGCCAGCCAGTACGCGCTGGCGCGCATCGCCAATGACGGCATGGTGCTGCTGCGCCGCCAGCTTTTCGCGCGGCTGCTGGATGCCGATCTGGCCCTGTTCGCCAGCCAATCGGCCAGCCGCCTGGCCAACACCATCGTCTATGAAGTGCAAAACGGCTCGGCCATGCTGGTGCAGGCCATGCTCACCGCCGCGCGCGACGCCGTCACCGTCGCCGGCCTCATGGCCTATCTGCTCTATCTGAACTGGCAGCTCACGCTCATCGTGCTGGTGCTCGCGCCCGTGGTGGCCTACATCATGAAAGTGATGTCGCGGCTGCTGTACCGCGTGACGCAGCAAAGCCAAGCCGCCACGGACGCGCTCGCCTACGTGGTGGAAGAAAACGTGCTGGCCCACCGCATGGTGCGCCTGCACGGCGCGCAAGCGGCGCAAGCGGCGCGCTTTGAATCGCTGAGCCTGCAACTGCGCCGCCTGGCGCTGAAAGCCACGCGCGCCGCCGCAGGCACCACGCCGCTGACGCACTTGGTGTCGGCCGTGGCGCTGTCGCTGGTCATCGGCATCGCCCTCTCGCAAGGGCAGCAGGGGCAGTCCAGCGCGGCCAGCAACGTCACCGTGGGCGGCTTCATTGCCTTCATCGGCGCCATGCTCATGCTGATTGCGCCCGTGCGGCGCCTGTCGGAAGTGGTGCACCCCATCACCCGCAGCCTGGCCGCGCTGGAGCGCGGGCTGGACTTGCTCGACAGTGTGCCGCCCGAAGCCGCCCCCGCCGCGCCCATCACCCCCCCGCCCCGCGTGCGCGGCGAAGTCACGCTGCAAAACGTGCGCGTGGCCTACCCGGATGCCGAAGCGCCCGCGCTGGCGGGCATCAGCCTGCGCATTGAGGCGGGGCAAACCGTCGCCCTTGTCGGCCCCTCCGGCGCGGGCAAAACCACTCTCGTCAATTTGCTGCCGCGCTTTGTTGTGCCCAGCGCGGGGCAGGTGCTGCTGGACGGAACGGACACCGCCCGCTGGCCCTTGCAGCACTTGCGCGCGCAGTTTTCCCTCGTCAGCCAGGACGTGGTCATGTTCAACGACACCGTCGCTGCCAACGTGGCCCTGGGCGACGCCAGCCCCGACCGCGGCCGCATCGAACAGGCCCTGCGCGACGCCAACCTGATCGAACACGTGGCCACCCTCGCGCAAGGCATGGACACCGTGCTCGGCCACAACGCCACGCAACTCTCGGGCGGCCAGCGCCAGCGCCTGGCCATCGCCCGCGCCCTCTACAAAAACGCGCCCGTGCTGCTGCTGGACGAAGCCACCAGCGCGCTCGATACCGAAAGCGAGCGCCTTGTGCAGCAGGCCATCGCCCACGCCATGAAGGGGCGCACCACCTTCGTCATCGCCCACCGCCTCTCCACCGTGGAGCACGCCGATCGCATCCTCGTCATGGAGCGCGGCCAAATCGTGGAAGACGGCAACCACGCCAGCCTGCTGGCCGCCGGCGGCCTCTACGCCCGGCTGCACAGCAGCAGCCAGCTCTAGGAGCTTGTTCCCAAAATCATCCCAAGAGCCTGACCATGCGCCGGATGCAGGCAATCTTCACGAATGCTTCGGCTGTAGAAGGCGGTGACCTCGTAGGCCTTGGAGAGCCTGCGAGATTGACCCAGCCAGGCAGAGGTTCTCTCCACAATCCAGCGCTTGGGCAGCGCCTCAAAAACATGCCGCTGGCGGCGCTTGATTACCCGCATGTTCCAGCCAGACGTGCTCAGCGCCAATTGATCAGACTGCCCGTTTTTCGAGGCAATCAAGGCGCAAGAACAGCCGCACCAGCAAAGCCCTGGTTCCTGCCCGGTCTTTCATGTCCCGGGCGCTGCGCACCCGGGACATCCTCTCTTGCTCATTTCAGCAAAGTGGTTTGGCCAGCGCTGGTCTCGGGGGAGGGCTTTGAACAGGTTCTGCGGCCGGTTGGGCCTGGAAATCCAGCAAATGGAATCCGTCTGAAAACCACGCCGCCTGGGCCGGGCGCGTCAATGATCCTGCCTACGCCCCCAGTGCATCAGCGCCATGCCCAGCACGGCCACCGCGCCGCCCGTGGCCAGGGAAATATGCACAGGCTCGCCCAGCCATAGCGCGGCCAGGCCCATGCCGAACACGGGCACCAGCGTCAGATAGGCCGCTGCGCCGCCCGCGCCCAGCGCCTTCACGCCGCCGAAGTAGAGCGAATAAGCCACAGCCGTGCCCAGCAGCGCCAGCGCCAGCAGAGCGGCCCAGCCTTGCGCTGGCGCGTGCCAGGCCGTGCGCCAGCCCGCCACGCCGTCCACAGCCAGGCTGGCGGCCAGCAGCATCAGCCCGCCCAGCGCCGTGGTGGCCGTGGCGGTGGTGTAAGCATCCATGCCGGTCAGCACGGCGCGGCCTGCCAGGGTGTAGCCCGCCCATAGAACCACGCAGCCCAGAATCAGCCACTCGCCGCGCCCCAGCCCGCCGTCCAGCAGATGTAGCGGCTGTCCGTGCGAGATCGCGAACGCCGCCCCGCCCACGGCCAGCGCCATGCCCAGCGCAATCAGCCCATTGAGCCGCTCGCCAAACAGCAGCGCTCCGCACAGCAGCGTCAGGGCGGGCGTGAGCGTGGTGATGACTGCCGCACGGCTGGCGGGAATGAGCCGCAGCCCGCTCATGAAACACGCCGCGTAGCCAAACACCCCCAGCGCCGCAGCCGCCGCCAGGCGCACCCACTGCCGCCCTGGCAGCGCCAGCATGGCGCGCAGCCGTCCCGCGCGCCGCATCCACCACAGCAGCGCCGCGCTGGCGACCACGCAGCGCCAGGCGGCGGCCGTCAGCGGCGGCATGCTGCCTGCCAGCACCCGGCCCCATGACCAGGTGGCGCCCCACAGCACAGCCATCAGCAGCAATTGCAAGTGCACGCGCCACAGCGCCTGAGGCCGGGCCGGCGTGGCGGGCGGAGAAGAGGAAAGATTCATGAAGAGCGATTTTCGGCGCTTGCCCGCCGCGCGCGGCCTGCCGGGCTGCCGACCCGTCTTCTGGCCTCCCATGCTGGCCTCCTAGAATGAACTTCCGCATCACCCCAGCAGAGGAAAACCGAGCATGCCCCTTTACGCCGTCAATGACTTTTCGCCACAGGTGCACCCCAGCGCCTGGGTGGCCCCTTCCGCCGAAATCATGGGCCAGGTGCTGGTGCAGGCCGATGCCAGCGTGTGGTTCGGCTGCGTAGTGCGCGGCGACGTGGAGCGCATCCGCATTGGCGCAGGCGCCAACGTGCAGGACTTGAGCGTGCTGCATGCCGACCCTGGCGCGCCGCTGACCATAGGCGAGCGCGTCACCGTCGGCCACAAGGCCATGCTGCACGGCTGCACCATAGGCGAAGAAAGCCTGATCGGCATCGGTGCCATCGTGCTCAATGGCGCGCGCATTGGCCGGCACTGCCTGGTAGGCGCGGGCGCGCTGGTGACCGAGGGCAAGGAGTTCCCGGACGGCAGCCTGATCATCGGCAGCCCCGCCCGCGTGGCGCGCGCCCTCACGCCAGAGCAGATCGAGGGCCTGCGCCGCAGCGCCCAACACTACATCGACAACGCCCGCCGCTTTCGCGCCACCCTGCGCGACCTGACCCCGCACCCCCAATCGCGCGCGGACTGCCTGCCATAAATTGCAGGCAAGGCTCCAGGCAAGGGCTTGCGCCGCCCACGCGCCATTTGCGGAAATGGCTGGTTCGAAAATCATGAAGATTTTCATGAAAGAAAAAGAATCATGATGCCCCGATTCAATTCATTCTTGTGCCGACAGCCCTATTTCTGGCGCAAACCAGAGCGCGGACATGAATCCGCCCCCGTCCGCAAAAGAAAACCGGCAGGCAAGAAAATATTGGTTTGAGTTTGAACGCGAGGTTATTGCACCCCAATCCAAAGGCGCCTTGCCCAAGGTGCAAAAAATGGCGGACAAGAAATAGCGCTTTCAGACAAGGCCGGAAAAATCGGGCAAATGCAGAAAAAAGAGCGTCCGAAAAACAGTCCATTTCCCCCGGCAGACTGAACAGGTGATGAATAGGGCGTTAAGTATGGCCATGCAGCAGCGATGAATTCCGCCCTGGCCAAACGATGAAAACCCATACACCACGCTCGCGGTCAAACAAGGCACGCCATTCACGCCACTGTCATGACTGCAATCGCCGCGTCAATCTTCACGCCGCAAATCAATCGCCCATGTTTGCTTGTGCTCTTCAGCCCTTGCGCCCTAAATCGCCTGTCTCACCTGCCAGACTCACTCAAAAAAAAGGAGCAAATTTGAAGGGGTTGAAATGCCGCTTGGCGCATTTTCATCTAGGACGTCATGCTATGAAGAGAGGAGCAAAAACAGCTGTCGCGCAGGCCAAGAAAATCCGGCATGACAGGCAGTAAAAAGGCCGCGCGCGGCGGCCTTTGGACAAGTGCCCTGAACAGGTTTTCAGGCCGCCTTGCGCTGGCGGCGCGCGCCCATGAAGCCGAGCGCGGCTGCCAGCAGGCCCAGGCCCCAGCCGCCCATCGCGGGAACGGACTGAACGGGCAGGCCGACGGTGAGGTTGCCGCGCGGCGCGCCGGTGCGGGAGGCGCTGGCGGCGTTGTTGGCCAGATTGGCTTCGCCCGTTACGTTCGTCACGCGGGACTGGAGCGTCAGCGGGCCGGTGACGGAGGGCGTGGCGGCGAAGCTGATAGCCGGGGCGCTGCCGCCAGCGGCAATGGCGGGCAGGGTGCATTCCAGATTGGGCGCGGTCCAGGTGCAGCTGGTCGGGAAGGAGCCGGGCACGATGTCCATGCCAGTGGGCAGTTGCACAGTCACCTTGCCGTCGGTGCTGCCGGACAGGCCGATGTTGCGCGCAGTCACGCTGTAGGTTTGCGGCACGCCCGGTTGCAGGGCGTTGGGGCCGGAGAGTTCAGGCGTCAGGTCCGGCTCGATGGTGTTGGCCGAGCAGGCGCCGCTGGCATTACGCGCAGCGGCCAGTGAGGCAGCAGCCAGCGGCCCGCGCTGCGGGCTGTACGGCGGGTTGTGGAAGATGCTGGTATCGGCCACGAACACGGTGCAAGCGCCCTGCCCTGCACTGGCACGCTTTTGCGGCAACACCAGGCCGTAGGCGTTGGTGGGCGTGGTCAGCGTGGCGGGCGGCGTTGCGCCGTGGTTCAGAAAGAGGGCGTAGCCGCCGGGCACGTTGGTGATGAGGTCGTACGCATTGCCCATTAGCTGCGGCACGCCTGCAAAACCGGCCTGGTAGGGCGAGCTGGCGTTGAGCGGGGAGCTGATGTTGCCGCCGCTGCTGCTGCGCCCCAGCGTCCAGCCCGTCATGGCGGAGAGGGCGGCCGTGGCGGGGGTGATGTTGGTGGCGGCGGAGCAGCAGCCGTCAATGAACATGACGAAGGTCAAATCAGGCCGGGTCTGCATCAGGTTGGCAAGAAAGGCCATGTTGGCTGTCGTGATGGGCTTGTAGACCGACTGCACGACCACCACGTCCACGCCCGTGAAGTCGCTGGCGGCCAGCGTGCCATTGGTCAGGTACTGGCGCTTGTCGATGATGTTGGCCGCGCCGCCTGCGGCCTGCTCGAAGGCTTCGTAGGCGCTGTTCATGATTTCGACGCCGTTGACCCCGGGCGAGGTCAGCTCGTCGGTGGAAAGAAACAGCACTTTGCCTGCGGCCAGGGCGCTGGCGGGCAGCAGGGCGCAAGCCAGCGCGGCGGCGGCGCACAAGGTTTTCAGGGGGGACATTCGCGGATCTCCAAAAAAGAAAGGCAGGCTGCCATGCGCAGCCGACCCAACCAGGCCGGTGCGCGCAGGCAAAAAGTGCGGCAGTGTAAAGCCCGCATGAAAAAAACGGGCCGCCGCCAGCAGCCCGGCGGCGGCCCGCTCTTTGCGGGCGCTCACGAAAGCGCGGGGGCGCGCCTAGCGCAGGTTGCCCACCATGTCGGCGGGCACCACCCACTGGTCAAACTGCTCGGCGGTCAGAAAGCCGCTGGCAATGGCCGCTTCGCGCAGGCTGGCGCCTTCCTTGTGCGCTTTTTTGGCAATGAAGGCGGCCTTGTCGTAGCCGATGTGCGGGTTCAGCGCCGTCACCAGCATGAGCGAGCGCTGCACCAGCTCGGTGATGCGCGCGCGGTTGGGTTCTATGCCCACGGCGCAGTGGTCGTTGAAGCTGACCATGCCGTCGGCCAGCAGGCGCACGCTTTGCAGGAAGTTGTGCGCCACCATCGGGCGGAAGACGTTCAGCTCGAAATTGCCGCTGGCGCCGCCCACGTTGATGGCCACGTCATTGCCCAGCACTTGCGCGGCCAGCATGGTCACGGCCTCGCACTGCGTGGGGTTCACCTTGCCGGGCATGATGGATGAGCCTGGCTCGTTTTCGGGAATGCTGATTTCGCCGATGCCGCTGCGCGGGCCGCTGGCCAGCCAGCGCACGTCGTTGGCAATCTTCATCATGCTGGCCGCCAGCGTCTTGAGCGCGCCGTGCGCGAACACCAGCGCGTCGCAACTGGCCAGCGACTCGAACTTGTTGGGCGAGGTCACAAAGGGGTATTGCGTGATTTGCGCCAGCTCGGCGGCCACGCCTTCGGCGTAGCCCTTGGGCGCGTTCAGCCCCGTGCCCACCGCCGTGCCGCCCAGCGCCAGCTCATACAGGTGCGGCAGGGCCGAGCGCAGGTGCTTTTCGCCGTGGTCCAGCTGCGCCACCCAGCCGGAAAACTCCTGGCCCAGCGTCAGCGGCGTGGCGTCTTGCAAGTGGGTGCGGCCAATCTTCACGATATCGGCAAACGCCGCGCTCTTGGCTTGCAGCGTGGCGCGCAGTTTGGCAATGGCGGGCAGCAGGCGGCTTTCAATGGCGGTGACGGCGGCCACGTGCATGGCGGTGGGGTACACGTCGTTGCTGGACTGGCTTTTGTTCACGTCGTCATTGGGGTGAACCAGGCGCTCTTGCCCGCGCGCGCCGCCCAGCAGCTCGCTGGCGCGGTTGGCCAGCACTTCATTGACGTTCATGTTGGTTTGCGTGCCCGAGCCGGTCTGCCACACCACCAGCGGGAATTCATCGGGCCACTTGCCGGCCAGCACTTCGTCGGCGGCGGCCACGATGGCCTTGGCCTTTTTCTCCTCCAGCAGCCCCAGGCGGTGATTGACCGTGGCCGAGGCTTTTTTCACCTGCGCCAGCGCGTGAATGATTTCGCGCGGCTGCTTTTCGCCGCTGATGTCAAAGTTTTGCAGCGAACGCTGCGTTTGCGCGCCCCAGAGCCTGTCGGCGGGCACGTCAATGGGGCCAAAGGTGTCTTTTTCGGTGCGGACTTGCATGGGTTTCTGAACTCCTGAGAGGGTGGGTGGAAAGCCGGGCGTTATACCCGATGCCACAGCGGGCAAGCCCTCCGGCAGCCCGCCGTGGGCGCGAAAAGCGCAGACCGGAACAGCAGTGAATGGAATGTGAATGCGCGGGCCGCAAGCATGGGCCGGGTGCGCAGTGCTTTTTTGCTGGCTATGCATAGCTGCAAATCCAGTCTGCGCCGGAGCTTTGGAGCCGGTTTGGCTCGCATCGCAAAAGCCAGGGCCTTTCGCCACCCTGCTTCCGAATTGCCGCTGCGGCGAGAATCCGCGCCTTCAGGCCTCTTGCGTTGCTTGTGCCGCCTGAATTTGACGCCGCTTTGCCCCGCCATGCCTTGCTGGATTGACACCCACTGCCACCTGGACGCGCCCGAGTTCGCCGCCGACCTGCCCGCCGTGCGTCAGCAGGCCCGCGCGTTGGGTGTGCGCTGCTGCGTGATTGCCGCTGTGCGCGCCAGCACGTTTGATGAGGCCCGGCAGGCCGCACACCGGCTGGGCGACGCTTACGCGCTGGGCACCCATCCGCTCTACGTGCCGCAGGCGGGCGAAGGCGCGGCGCAGCAGCTGGCCGCCGCCTTGCAGGCGCATGCGGGCGATGCACGGCTGGTGGCCGTGGGCGAAATCGGGCTGGATTTTTTCGCGCCCGCGCTGGCCGCGCCGCCCTGGCGCGAGCGGCAGCAAGCGCTTTTTCGTCAGCAGCTCAAGCTGGCGCGCAGGCACGGGCTGCCCGTCATCCTCCACTCGCGCCACGCTGTGGATGCCGTGTTGCGCCACCTGCGCGAAACCGGGCCGCACACCGGCATTGCCCATGCCTTCAGCGGCAGCGAACAGCAGGCGCGCGCTTTTATTGAGCTGGGCTTCAAACTCGGCTTTGGCGGCGCCTGCACTTTCGAGCGCGCCACCCGCCTGCGCCATCTGGCCGCCGCTTTGCCGCTGGAGGCGCTGGTGCTGGAGACGGACGCGCCCGACATGCCGCCCCACTGGCTCTACGCCACCGCCCGGCAGCGCGCCAGCGGCCAGCCGCAGGGCCGCAACACGCCCGCAGAGCTGCCGCGCATTGCCGCCGTCATTGCCGGGCTGCGCGGCATGCCCGTGCAGGCGCTGGCCGAAGCCGCCTGGCGCAACACGCTGGAAGCGTTGCCCCGGCTGGCGGGGCTGGGGCTGGACTGAGCGGCTTGGCCGCGACGGATCTTCCGCCTGATTTTTTCGCCTTTTCATGCAAGCGCTGCGCCACTTCTTCATCGCCCTTCAGTTTTTCACCCGCATTCCCGTCACGGGGGCGCTGGCGGCGTGGGTGGGGTTTTCGCCCGCCATGCTGCGGGCGGCGGCGGGGCACTTTCCGGGCGTGGGCTGGGTGGTGGGCGCGGCGGGGGCGGCTTCTTTGGCGCTGGCGCTGGCCGCGCTGGGCGGCACGGCGGCGGGCGCCTGGGCGGCGGCGCTGCTTTGCACGGCGGCCACGGTGTGGCTGACGGGCGCATTTCATGAAGACGGGCTGGCCGACACCTGCGACGGCCTGGGCGGCAGCGCGCAGCGCGAACGGGCGCTGGTCATCATGAAAGATTCGCGCATCGGCAGCTACGGCACAGTGGGCCTGTGCCTGGCGCTGCTGCTGAAAACGGCGCTGCTGGCGCAGCTGGCGGCGCAGTGGGGGCCGCTGCGCGCGGCGCTGGCGCTGCTGTGCGGGCATGTGCTGTCGCGGCTGATGCCGCTGTTCATCATGCGCTGGCTGCCGTATGTGAGCGATGCAGACGCCGCCAAGTCCAAGCCGCTGGCAGACGACGTGAGCGGCCCGGCGCTGCTGGCGGGCCTGGCCTGGTCGCTGCCCGCCTGGGCGCTGGCGGGGTGGGCCTTCTCGCCCGCGCGCCTGCTGGCGTGCGCAGCCATGCTGGCGCTGCTGACCTGGCGGCTGGGGCGGCTGTGGCAGCGGCGCTTGCAGGGCTTTACGGGCGATGTGCTGGGGGCCACGCAGCAGGTGTGCGAGCTGGGCTTTTATCTGGCGCTGGCCGCCTCGCCCCCCTCCTGGCTGGCGGCCTGGGCGGCGGGGCTGTCATGAGCGGGGCACAAGCCGCCCTGTGGCTGGCCCGGCATGCCGCCGTGCAGGCCGCGCCCGGCCTGTGCTACGGCTTCAGCGACGTGCCCGACGACCCCGCCGCCACGCGCGCCGCCGCCGCCCATCTGGCCGCCGCGCTGCCTGCCGGGGCGGCGGCGCTGCACGTCTCGCCCCTGGCGCGCTGCCGCCACCTGGCCGAGGCCTTGTGCGCGCTGCGGCCCGACTTGCCCGCGCCGCAGACGGACGCGCGCCTGGCCGAAATGGACTTTGGCGCGTGGGAACTGCGCCCGTGGAGCGCCATCGCCCGCGCTGAATTCGACGCCTGGATGGCCCGCTTTGCCGATGCCCGCCCCGGCGGCGGCGAAAACGTGCGCGCCTTCATGCACCGCGTGGCGCAAGCCTGGGACGAATCCTGGCCGCTGGCGCTGCGCACGCGCCGCCCCGTCATCTGGATCACCCACGCAGGCGTTTTGCGCGCCGCCCGCCTGCTGCACGCGGGCGTGCGCTGCCCGCCATCGGCCAGCGACTGGCCCGCCGAAGCCGTGCCGCTGGGCCAGGCGCTGGCATTCACTCTGGGCGGCGTTGCCTCACACGCTCTTGAGCTGCGGCGCTCATGAGACTCAGGGCCTGTTCATGAGCTGGCTATGAGGCGCAGATTGAAATGGGTAAGCTATATTTGCTCTCTAATTAATAGCATGATGTCCTAGTGGAATCTGCGCTGAGCGGTATTTCAACACCCTTGAATTCGCTCTTGTTTTTGACGCTTTTCGCAGGCGGAGCTAACCACAAGCGAGACAATCAGCCGCGCCGCTACAGTTGCGGCCTTTACTTTTTGCTGGCGCGCGCCGCCAGCTTCGCTCAACGCTCAAGAGAGAAAGCTCATGAACACGCATCCTTTTCTTTTCATGCCGCGCGCGGCGGGCCGCCTGCTGGCCGCTGGCGCGCTGACGGCGCTGCTGGCGGCCTGCGCGTCGGTGGATCTGGGCCAGCGCTATGACCCGCCCCCCGTGCGCATGCCGGGCGAGCAAGCTTCCGGCTCGGCGTTGCAGCCTGCGCAGCCCGCTGTTTCCGAGCAGCCGCTCAGCCAGCCCGTGCAGCCCAGCAGCACGGAAGGGCAGCCGCTGCCGCCCTTGGGCGAAACAGGCAGCGAGCTGCCGCAAAGCGGCGCGCAGCCCGCGCCCATTACCGACCCCAACGCGCACATCCTCACCTTCTCCACCCGCCTGGCTGGCGGCAGCGCCGTGCCGCCCAGCCGCAGCCAGGCCAGCGGGCAGATCGACGCGATTTACGACACCCAGTCGCGCCTGCTGCGCTGGAAGGCTTCATGGCACGACCTGAGCAGCCCCATCACGGGCATCGCCTTCCACGGCCCCGCGCAGCAGGGGCAGACGGCGCCCATGACCATGATCTGGCCCGGCCCCTTCGGCCCGCGCTACGAAGGGCGCGCCACGCTCACGCCGCAGCAGGCGCTGGATTTGCAGCAAGGCAGCTGGTACATCAACGTCACCACCCAATCCTGGCCTGGCGGCGAAATTCGCGGGCAGATGCACGTGGTGCGCTAAGCGGCGCCTGAACGTTTCGCGAGCGGCCCGTTCCCCGGCTTTTTCCCCCTGTCCTTTTTCGTTTTCTGAACATGCATTCCATCCTTCTTTCCACCCGCCGCGCCGCCCTGGGCGCACTCGCCCTGGCCTGCGCCGCGCTGGCCGCGCCCGCCGCCTGGGCGCAGCAAAAAACCGTGGGCATCACCGCCATCGTCGAGCACCCCGCGCTGGACGCCATCCGCAAAGGCGCGCAAGACGAGCTGCGCGCCCTGGGCTGGAGCGAAGACAAGCTCAAAGTGCAATACCAAAGCGCGCAAGGCAGCGCCGCCACGGCGGGGCAGATTGCCAAGAAGTTCGCCGGCGACAAGGTGGACGCCATCATTGCCATTGCCACGCCCAGCGCGCAGGCGGCGGCAGCGGCCACGCGCTCCATTCCCATCATCTACGCGGCCGTCACCGACCCCGTGGCCGCCAAGCTGGTCAAGAGCATGGAGCCAGCGGGCGGCAACATCACTGGCGTGTCAGACCGGCTGGACATCGCCCCGCAAGTCGATCTCATCCTGAAAATCAAACCCGGCGCCAAAAAAGTGGGCATGGTCTACAGCCCCGGCGAAGTCAATTCCACCGTCGTCGTGCAGCAAATGAAGGACGAGCTGCAAAAGCGCGGCATGACGCTGCTGGAAGCGGCTGCTGCCCGCACCGTGGACGTGCCCGCCGCCGCCCGGGCGCTGGCGGGCAAGGCGGACGTGATCTACACTTCCACCGACAACAACGTCGTCTCCACCTACGACAGCCTGGTCGGCATGGCCCGCCAGGCCAAAGTGCCGCTCGTGGCCTCTGATTCCGGCTCCGTGCAGCGCGGCGCCAGCGCGGGCATGACCGTGGACTACTACGAAATGGGCCGCCAGGCCGGCCGCATGGCCGACCGCATCCTCAAAGGCGAGCAGCCCGGCGCCATCGCCAGCGCCACGGGCGCGGCCCAGCTCATGCTCAACCCCAAAGCCGCCGCCGAACAAGGCGTGACGCTGGATGAAGCGCTGCGCAAGCAAGCCAGCGCCATCGTGGGCGAATGAAAAAGCGGGGCTGAACGCAACCCGGCGT
>ERZ773075.751-NODE-751-length-21695-cov-83.797_pt1 | contig 21695 bp, 14 predicted proteins | sample MGYA00580614_ERZ773075 | MGnify/ENA primary metagenome ERZ773075 (study PRJEB29015, sample SAMEA2738021) | human oral metagenome | biome: human oral; feature: human-associated habitat; material: dental | place: China | collected 2043 ... | reverse complement strand
TGACCACCTACCGGGTCATGGCCTCCGACGCCGTCGACCACGCCCTGGGCGAGGCCCTGTCCCACGCCCACCCCTGCGTCACGCAGGAGCTGCCCCTGGTGGGCGCGGCCGGCTACCACGCCCTGGCCAAGCGGGCCGGGCGGATCGCCGGCGAGCGCGGCTGGACCCTGGAGCGGGTCACCCACCTGCTGGACCGCTACGGCGACGAGACCCCGGCCCTACTGGCCTCCATCGACGCCGCCGGCCCCGAGGCGCTACTGGGCGAGCCGCTGGCGGAGGCTCCCACTTACCTGCGTGCCGAGGTCGCCTGGGCCGTCACCCATGAGGGCGCCGAGAGCCTCGACGACGTCCTACTGCGCCGGGTACGCCTGGACCTCTCGCGCCGTGACCGGGGCCTGGCCGCTGCCGATGAGATCCTGTCGATCATGGCGCCGCTGCTGAGCTGGTCGAAGGAGGACGTCACCGCCCAGAAGGAGGCCTACGCCCAGCGCGTGGCCCAGATCGCCGCGGCCGAGGCCGAGCTGACCGACGCCGCCGCGGTGGCGCACATCACCGAGCCGATCTAGGCTCCTGCCGGCTGAGTGCCCCGCCCCGGCGCCGCTCAGCCCAATACCCTCGTGCTGCCCGCCGTTCCCGGCGGCGGCGGGCAGCACGTCAAAGCATCATCCATCGAGAATCCGGACCACGCCGGTGACGTCCGAACCCGTACAACGTCGTGCAGAAAGAGAGCCGCAATGTCTGCGAGCCTGACCCAGATCTTCGCCTCGGAGGTCTTCGGGACCTTCCTTCTCATCCTTCTGGGCTGCGGCGTCGTCGCCGGTGTTGCACTGCCCACCTCCAAGGCCAAGGACGGCGGCTGGATCGTCATCACCATGGCCTGGGGCCTGGCGGTCTTCGTGGGTGTCTACGCCGCCTACAAGACCGGCGCTCACCTCAATCCGGCCGTCACCATCGGCCTGGCGGTCGCCGGACGGGACCTGGCCGAGGGGATCCCCGCCTCGGCAACCAATATTGTGGTCTACTTCGCCGCCCAGATGGTGGGCGCCATCCTGGGCGCCACCGCCGTGTGGCTGACCTACAAGAAGCAGTTCGACCAGAAGGCCGACGCCGCCGCCAAGCTCGGCGTGTTCGCCACCGGCCCGGCGGTGCGCTCCTACGGATGGAACGTCGTGACCGAGGCCGTGGGCACCTTCGTCCTGCTGGCCTGGATCATCGCCTCGGGCAAGACCCCCTCCGGGCTCGGCCCGCTGGCCGTGGCCCTGGTCATCGTCGTCATCGGCCTGAGCCTGGGCGGCCCCACCGGCTACGCCATCAACCCGGCCCGCGACCTGGGGCCGCGCATCGCCCACGCCTTCCTGCCCATTCCGGGCAAGGGCGGCTCGGACTGGGCCTACTCCTGGGTCCCGGTCGTCGGCCCGATCATCGGCGCCGTCGCCGCAGGGCTCATCGTCCCCCACATCGCCGGCCTGTTCTGAACCCGGGCCCCTCTATACACCACCGACCACCACGCCCCTCACAACGCAGTGAAAGGACAATTCCTTGAGCCCCAACAGCACAGCAGACAGCGCTGAGAAGAAGTACGTCCTGGCCATCGACCAGGGGACGACCTCCTCACGCGCCATCCTGTTCAACCACGACGGGGAGATCGTCGCCGTCGACCAGAAGGAGCACGAGCAGATCTTCCCGCGCGCCGGCTGGGTCGAGCACAACGCGAACGAGATCTGGGACAACGTCCGCTCCGTCGTCGGCGGGGTACTCGCCAAGGCGCAGATCAACCGCCACGAGATCGCCTCGGTGGGCATCACCAACCAGCGCGAGAGCGCCGTCGTGTGGGACAAGAACACCGGCGAGCCCGTCTACAACGTCATCGTCTGGCAGGACACCCGCACCCAGAAGATCTGTGACCGTCTGGCCGGGGACGCCGGCCCAGACAAGTACAAGGACCGCGTGGGCCTGGGGCTGGCCACCTACTTCGCCGGCCCCAAGGTGGCCTGGATCCTGGAGAACGTCGAGGGGGCCCGCGAGCGCGCCGAGGCCGGCGACCTCCTCATGGGCACCATGGACACCTGGACGCTGTGGAACCTCACCGGCGGGGTCAACGGGGGCGTGCACGCCACCGACGTCACCAACGCCTCGCGCACGATGCTCATGAACATCGACACCCTGGACTGGAACCCGGAGATCTGCGCGGACATGGGCATCCCCGTCTCCATGCTCCCCGAGATCCGCCCCTCCTCGGGCGTCTTCGGCTACGGCCGCAAGAACGGCCTGCTGGTGGACACCCCCATCAGCGGCATCCTGGGCGACCAGCAGGCGGCCACCTTCGGGCAGGCCTGCTTCGAGAAGGGCCAGGCCAAGAACACCTACGGCACCGGCTGCTTCATGCTCATGAACACGGGCACCACCCCGGTGCGCAGTGAGAACGGGCTGCTGACCACCGTGTGCTACCAGATCGGGGACGAGCCGGCCGTCTACGCCCTGGAGGGCTCGATCGCCGTGGCCGGCTCGCTGGTGCAGTGGCTGCGCGACAACCTGGGCATCATCACCGACTCCAAGGACATCGAGGCACTGGCCGCAAGTGTCGAGAACAACGGCGGGGCCTACTTCGTGCCGGCCTTCTCCGGACTGTTCGCCCCGCACTGGCGCCCCGACGCCCGCGGCGCCCTGGTGGGCCTGACCCGCTACGTCAACAAGGCCCACATCGCCCGGGCAGTGGAGGAATCGACGGCCTACCAGGCCCGCGAGGTCCTTGAGGCCATGAATCGGGACGCCGCGGCCTCGGGGTCCACGAACGCAGCCCTCACCGAGCTCAAGGTCGACGGCGGCATGACCCGCGACGAGCTGCTCATGCAGTTCCAGGCCGACCAGGTGGGCGTTCCCGTCGTGCGCCCGAAGGTCGCCGAGACCACGGCGCTGGGGGCGGCCTACGCCGCCGGCATCGCGGTGGGCTTCTGGTCCGGGACCCAGGACGTCATCGACAACTGGGCCGAGGACAAGCGCTGGGAGCCGGCCATGGAGGAGGCCGAGCGCGAGCGGCTCTTCCGCAACTGGAACAAGGCCGTCCAGCGCACCCTGGACTGGGTCGACGACGACGTGATCGAGTAACACCTGACACGACCGAGCAGCACCCAGCGACGCTCGGTCGGTGGCAGCGATAGCAACCGCTGCTGAAGCGGCACCCCGGCGTCGCCGGCGAGTCCCCCTCCCCGCGGGCCCGCCGGCGGCGCCACTTACCACGTCTCGGACAGCTGATGTGCAATATCTCCCGGTCGATGTGTCGCCGATGGGGACCTCGTTACCCCGCGCAACGTCTCGCCTCCCCCAGTCTTCGCGTGCGTCAGTGCAGGTCAGCGCGGTTGCGCAGGGGAGAAGCCCTCAGATCCGGGTTGAAGAGTCTCCCGTGATGACACGGCGACGGGTCCCGCGGGTTCGTCTAGTCCTCCCATACACTGTTGCACCCCCTTAACGGATCGGTAGATTCATGGACAGTGCTCCCCGGTCTGATCTGCGGGACCCTGCCCCATTCCCGTCACCAGGAGTCTTGAATGACGACTCACCCGCCCACCGTCCACCCGCAGCAGTCCGCTCAGCCCACGCAGCCCCCTTCCGCCTCTACGCCAGCACTGCCCGTCGACGAGTCCCTTGATCTCTCCGGCTCCGGCGGCCCCGGGGGTGATGGTTCCGGCGAGCGACTCATCGACCGGATCGAGCACTCCGACATCGTGCGCATCGTCCTGGTGGGCCTGACAGCGCTGGGCGCCTGGACGGCGGGCACTGTCGGCGCACCCAGCCGGGTGGTGGGCGTGGTCGGGGCTGCGGCCCTGGTGGTGGGGTGCTGGCCGCTCGTGGTCGAGGCAGCCGGCGACCTGCGCCGGCGGCGCATGAGCATGGAGTTGTCGATGCTGCTGGCCGTCGTGGCCGCTGCCGTGATCGGCGAGTGGGTCACGGCCCTGGCCGTGACCGTCTTCGCCCTGTGCGCCGAGGTCCTTGAGGACCTGTCGATGGACCGAGGACGCGATGCCCTGACGGACCTCATGTCCTTCCTGCCGCAGACCGCTCAGGTGGTGACCGGACCGCACACCGATGAGACCACCGAGGTCCCCCTGGACGAGGTGCGCCCGGGGCAGGTCATCGTCCTGAGTCCCGGGGGCCGGGTACCGGTCGACGGCGTGGTGCGCACCGGCCGGGCCGACGTCGACCAGTCCCGGATCACTGGGGAGGCGTTGCCGGTCCAGGTCGGGCCCGGAGACCGGGTTCCGGCGGGGTCGATCACGCGCGGCGCCCTGGAGCTCGAGGTCGAGCGGGTCGGGGAGGAGTCCTCCTACGGGCGGATCGTGGCAGCGGTGCGTCACGCCCAGTCCTCGCGCGCGCCGGTCCAGCGGCTGGCCGACCGCCTGGCGGCGCGCATCGTCTACCTCGCGCTGGCGGCGGCGCTGGCGACCTTCCTGGCGACCCGGGACGTGCGCGCCACGATCTCGGTCATCATCGTGGCCGGGGCCTGCGGGGTGGCTGCGGGCACGCCCCTGGCGGTCCTGGCCGCGATCGCCCGCGCCGCCCACTGCGGGGCCTTCGTCAAGGACGGCACCCACCTGGAGCAGCTCTCCGCGGTGGACACGGTGGTACTGGACAAGACCGGGACACTCACCGTGGGCGCACCCCGCGTCGTGGCCGTCGGCCCTACCGAGGCCGCTGCAGGAGAGGATGAGGTCCTGGCTCTGGCGGCCGCGGCGGAGTGGAACTCCGAGCACCCGATCGGCCGGGCCATCTACTCCGAGGCCGCCGTCCGAGACCTGACGGTTCCGATGCCGCAGGACGTCGTCTACTCCCCTGGAGCCGGGGTGAGCGCCCGCGTCGACGGGCGCCGGGTCACCGTGGGACGACGCAAGAGACAGGAGCACCAACCGGGCCAGGACACCTCCGGCTCCGACGACGCCATCGCATCCAGTATCGCCTCGGACCCCGAGGCGCCATCGGCCACCTCGGTGGTGGAGGTGCGAGCCGACGGGCAGCTCCTGGGCACCATCGCCCTGGCAGACCGGCTGCGCCAGGGGGCGGCCACCGCCGTGCGCGACCTGAGCGAGATGGGCCTGGGGGTCCTTATGCTCACCGGCGACTCGGCGGCCTCCGCGAGCCACGTGGCCGGCCTGCTCGGCCTGACCGAGGATCAGGTGCGCAACGATCTCCTGCCCACGGACAAGGAGGAGGTCGTCCGTTCGCTGCGCCAAGCGGGAAAGTGCGTGGCCATGGTGGGTGACGGCGTCAATGACGCCCCGGCCCTGAGCGCCGCCGACGTCGGCATCGCCATGGGCACCGGCACGGACGTGGCCCGCGAGGCCGGGGACGTGGTGCTCGTGGGCTCCGATCCGACCGACCTGGTCGAGACCGTGCGGGTGGCCCGCCGGGCCCGCTGCATCATCATGGTGAACTTCGTGGGCACGGTCGCGGTCGATATCGCCGGCATGATCGCCGCCGGGCTGGGGCTGCTGGGGCCGGTGGCCGCGGCACTCGTGCACGTGGTCTCCGAGTCCGCCTTCATCCTCAACTCGGCGCGCCTGGTTCCCGGTCCGGCCCGCAGGCGCTGAACGGACCGGTCAACGGCGCCGACGGATTTAGCACACGCTCCCGGACGCAATACCGCTCCGGATGCCGTCGGGCGACACCGCGAACGGCAACAAGATCTCCCACTTTCGCTTAGAAACATGCACGAAAACGATGATTTACCACATCACATGGTGCACGATTCGCTATCTCCATGGCATGATCGTTAGGCCTTAGTACCCAGGACGCAGCACCGTGGCTGCCAGCCCGACCCCGTCCGCGACCTGGCCGATCTCATCAGTACTCGTAGTGGAGTAGTCATGACGCCAGCTGTCCTGTCAGCACTGCCGGCACTCCCGGCACCATTGGCCCCATCCTTGGCGGGCCTGCCCACCACCTTCACACCGTCGCCCACCGCAGTGGGTGGCAACGTCTACCTCACCGCCGCGGTGGGTCTGCTGCCGCTGGTGGTGTTCTTCGTCCTCATGGGGGTGTTCAAGGTGGCCACCCACTGGTGCGCCATCATCTCCCTGGTGATCGCGGCCATCACCGCGATCACCCTGTTCCACATGCCGGTGGGCATGACGGTCATGAGCGCCACCCAGGGCATGGCCCTGGGATTCGTCCCGATCGTCTACATCATCATCGCGGCCGTGTGGCTCTACAACCTCACTGACGTCTCGGGCCGCTCGAAGGACCTGCGGGCCGTGTTCAACGTGATCGGCAAGGGCGACATGCGCGCCCAGGCCCTCATCGTGGCCTTCTCCTTCTGCGGCCTGCTCGAGGGGCTGGCCGGCTTCGGCGCCCCGGTGGCGATCGCCGCCGCCATGGTGGCGACCCTGGGCCTTCCCAAGATCAAGGCCGCCGTCGTCGTCATGGTCGGCAACGCCATCAACGTGGGCTTCGGCGCCATGGCCATCCCCACCACGACGGCAGGCAAGCTCGGCGGCCAGGACCCGGTCACGGTCGCCACCGCCATGGGGCACCTGACCTGGGTGTTCTGCGCCTTCATCCCGCTCATCCTGCTGTTCATCCTCGACGGGATGCGCGGCGTCAAGCAGCTGTGGCCGCTGGCGATCGTGGCGGGGCTGGCCACTGGGGTCGGCCACTTCTTCACCCCCTCGATCTCCTATGAGCTCACCGCGGTGCTGGCCTCGCTGCTGGGCCTGGCGGCCTCCTACGTCTTCCTGCTGGTGTGGAGTCCCAAGACGCCCGAGGAGTTCCGCTCCCACGTGGCCGCCGACGATGCTCCCGACCGCGAGCGCGTCATTCTGGCCCTACTGCCCTACATCCTGGTGGTGGTCATCATCGCCGCCACCAAGCTGTGGACCCTGGGCGTCAACCTCGACAAGGTCTTCAAGGCCACCGATCTGCCCATGAAGTGGCCCGGGGTCTACGGCCAGCTCCTGACCTCCAAGGGCGAGCCCGCCAAGAGCGCCATCTACACGCTCCAGACCCTGTCCAACCCGGGCACCTGGATCTTCCTGACCGCCATCATCGTCACCTTCATCTACGCGGCGCGCTCGGTGCCGGGCAAGTTCGAGATGAGCGTGGGCAAGGGCTTCGCCACGCTGGCCAAGACCTGCTACACGCTGCGCATGGCGATCCTGACGATCGCCGCCGTCATGGCCCTGGCCTACGTCATGAACTTCTCCGGCCAGACCTCCGCGATCGGTGCGGCCCTGGCGGCCACGGGCGCCGCCTACGCCTTCCTCTCCCCGGCCCTGGGCTGGGTGGGCACCGCCGTGGCCGGCTCGGCGACGAGCGCGGGCGCCCTGTTCGCCAACCTGCAGGCCACCGCCGCCCAGGGGGCCGGGCTCGACCCGAAGATCCTGCTGGCCGCCAACACGATCGGCGGGGGCCTGGGCAAGATCGTCTCCCCGCAGAACCTGGCCATCGCCTCGACCGCGGTGGACGCCCCCGGCACGGACGCCGAGATCCTCAGGAAGGCCGCGCCCTACTCCATCGGGTTGCTGGTGGTGCTGGGGGCGCTCGTTCTCCTGGCCTCCCAGGTCGGGCTGGGCGTCTGAGGCTGCCGACCACTCACTCCCGCTACCGCCCACTGCGCCCCGGATCCTTCACGGGTCCGGGGGCGCAGCCTGTACTCCGGCTCCGACGTCGTCGAGCCCCACGTCCGCGAGGACGCACCTCGGGACTTGAGGACGGATATCCGGACCCCGGTCCTCAAGCCTCAACGTACGTCCTCGACGGCGCTCACGGCCGACGGCGCCGTCAGAGGTTCCCTGGGTCTCACAGGCCTCGCAGGACCAGGCCCAGCCCCGAGCGCAGCTGGCCGATCACCTCATCGGACTCCGTTGGCGGGGCGTTGAGCAGGTCGAGGGTCAGCCCGTTGACGAGGGCGGTCACCAGGCGCGCCCCCTCGGCCGGTGGCAGGTCCGCACGCATACGACCGGCCTTCCGAGCATCCACCAGAACACCCTCGACCCAGGTACACATGATCCGAAGCGCCTCCCAGTAGGGATCGGCCAGCCAGGGCCTGGTGGATGCAGCGGCACCGAATGCGACCCAGGCGGCCGCGTCCTCGCGCTGCACGGTCCCGGTCGGCAGAAGCTCGGCAAGAGCCCTCACCAGGGTCTCCGGCTGCGCGGGGTCGACGTCATGAGAGACCACACGGTCGGCCTGGCGCTGGACGGAGCGGACGAGGGCGTCGGTCAACAGGTTTCGCCGGCTCGGCGAGCGGTACTGGACGGTGCCCGGGGCGACGCCGAGCCGGGCGGCCACGCTGCGCACACTGACCCGGTCGAAGCCCTCCTCGGCGATGATCGCGATAGTGGCGTCAGCGGTCATGCTCACGGCCGGTGACATCAGGGCGTTAAGGACCGATCGCTGGTCCGTTTCCTGGTCCATGACGCTGTCCTCCACGGTTGTCCGTCTCAGTGCCTTCGCAGGCGCCCTTCACCGTCGTTACTCCCACCGACTTCTCGGGCGCTCAAGAGCGGTTGCCTCACCAGACTATCCCTCATACGATCGTATGAGAACTGTCATACGGCCGTACGACAACAGCCGCTTAACGAGCGAGGTACCCCATGGAACACGCCGCCACACTCGCAGGACTCGCCCTGCTGGACTCCACCAGCCTGGGCACGCTGGTCATCCCGATCGCGCTCGTCGTACGCAGCCGTCGCGTGGACCGCGGGCCGATGGCCATCTACCTGACCACCGTGTGCCTGATGTATCTCGGCCTCGGGATCGCCCTGGTGGCCGGCTTCGACCTCATCGGCTCCACCGCGGCACGCCTGGCCCGAACCGAGACGGCACAGTGGGCGACCCTCGTCATCGGTGTGGCGCTGGCGGGTTTCGGTATCCTCAGCCCCAACCCGCCCAAGCCCGAGCCCGGAACGGATTCCCTGGGAAGCAGGCCCACTCCCGCCTCGTCCGGGGCGATGGTCGTTCTGGGACTGGGGGCCTCACTCGCCGAAGCCGCCACCATGGTTCCCTACATGGCGGCGACCGGGATCATCGCCTCCTCCCCAGAGGCTTGGCCGGTACGGATCGTCACCCTGATCCTGTACTGCCTGGTCATGATCACACCCGCCCTCATCCTGCTCGTCCTGGCCGATACGCTGGAGCAGCGTTTTCTACCCAAGCTGACCAGAATCGCCCCCAGACTGGAGTACGAGGCCAAGGTCACCCTCCTGTGGGTCGCAGCGATCCTCGGTCTCCACCTCGCCGCACGCAGCGCAGGAGCCCTGGGCCTGATGGGTTAGCCGCGCGTGCGCGAACACATCTCTACTCGCGAAGCGAAGCGAGAACCGCATCAACCGTTCGCTCAAGGCCCTCCTCTCCCAGGACCGCCTGAGAAAGCTCTCGCGCTCTCGCCCTGTACCGCTCCCCCTGCGAGCCGCGCGTCATTGCAGACAACCGTGACTCCAACGCGCGAGCATCCACATCATCGACACGCATAGGAGCGGGCCCCACCCCAAGATCGGCCAGCCGGCGACCGTGGTAGTCCTGATCGAAGGCGAAGGAAGCGACACATGAGGGAGTCCCACTGACCAACCCCGACATCGTCGTACCCGCACCCCCATGATGGATCACCGCATCCACCTTGGGGAACAACCACCTATGGTCCACCTCGCCCACACTGAACACATTCGGCGAGACCCAGCCCGGGGAGACATAACGCGAACTCGGCAGAATCACGTTAACCTCTGCCAGTTCCGCGGCCAGCACGATCTCCTGCTCAAGGTGGCGCCACAGCGCCTCACTGTTCTCACCCGGACTTCCAAAGCCAATATATGCGCACGGAGCCCCACCCTCGAGCACCTCCAGGACTCCATCATCATTCGGCTCGACACCAGGCCCCACCTCCAAGGGGTAACCCGTCTGAACAACCCTGGGACCCCAGTCAGGAGCCCGCGGGACAAGCGTAGGGCTGGCAGCGAGAATCGTTCGCCGCCCCCCTGAACGCTTTGAGCGAGGCGTTTTCACTCGTCTATTCCTCAACCTCCGATCAACCTCCCTCGCCGCTGAGCGCGAAACACCGGTGACGAACCTCCAACCGAGACGCGCCCGCACCCGGCGCAACCACGCAGGAGCCTTCGAAGGTGTGACATACAAACATGACTCCGGCGACGACGACGGCATCACTCCACTCAAAGCAATGGTCACCATTCGGCAACCCACATGACGATGCACGGCTGCCGCACAATCACGCGTCAACACCCCAGTCAGCAACAAGTCATCTTTCTCGACTACCTCAATGAGCTGAGACACCAGAGCATCCTTGAGGCGGTCGATCCAGCGAGCAAGAAGCTTTATTTCAACAAGAGGATCTCGCTCAGAAAACTTTCCCCACCCCTCCTCAACAATCTCACGCATAGTTGCCATCGATAAACCAATCGAGTGGAACCGGGCTCCGCATTCTTCATCCACCAGGGACTCATAGTCACTGAGTCCGATGATCTCTGTCTCCACGCCCAGTCGCGCCACACCTCGCGCCAGATTCACCATCGGAACAATATCTCCACGAGATCCGATAGCCATAATGACGACTCTCTGTGACGTTCGCCCGCCGACCCCCACCTCATTAATCACAACAATCACCCCGAACAGCTCAGTGCTTTTAGATACTACCCCTCACCCTGCACCCCTGGCAGCATCACTCAAGATATGCCGTCACAACATCACCAGAAATGCAGGCACAAGGTGTACACCTCACCTCAAGAAGCAATACAGCCACCTTAAACCGGGTGCATACGTAGTGTACCCCATCATTCTTCAAACCAGCATCTAACAGTCGACTCCCGCACGCTGCTCCGCCACGCCCCACCCACCCTCACAGGCAAGAAATACTGCACCTTTCAAGATACTCGAGAAATATTTGAGCCTTACACTAAGAGCTCCGGCGTCGGATCGACGATATTCCGCACCATTCGAAGATCGCGTTTCACCATCGACGACCGGTGTCGGACGCAGCGCCCGACACCGAAGCGCAGTCCTGGCCGCGAAAGCACGTTCTCTGCGACGACACTCACGGCCGACATCAATCCTCGTGCCCGCGAGGACCTCCCCTGAACCCTCTGGACAGATAACAGCAGCGAGCCATGACGCAATACCGGCCTGAGCTCCCCCTCCCGCCACCCCACGGGAACCGCCCGTCCAGACCCCTGTCGCCTCGCAGGGAATTGCACAATCCCGCCAGAAAACCCACCCCGAGCAACGGGACCAGCAGGACGGGAGCCAGGGTTGTCAGATGACTGCCATGACGGGACCGTAGCCTGAGACACAGCCGAGGCCGCAACAGATCCTGTCCCCCGCACGGGCAGTCCGAGGCGGTCCTCGTGAAGTCTCAGCTACGACGTCGTGGAGGCATATCGTGCGAATCGCCCTTTTCGCCACCTGTCTTGCGGACACCATGTTCCCGCAGGCAGCGCAGGCAACCGTCACCATCCTGGAGCGGCTCGGCCACCAGGTCTGCTTCCCCGAGGGACAGGTCTGCTGCGGCCAGATGCACGCCAACACCGGCTACTTCAAGCAGGCCGCCAAGATCACCCGCAACCACGTGGAGACCTTCTCCCCCGTGCTCGACGGCGAGTGGGACGCCATCGTCATCCCCTCGGGCTCGTGCACCGGCGCCGCCCGCCACGAGCAGGGCCTCGTGGCCGAGCACGTGGGCGACACGGCCCTGGCCAAGCGGGTCGAGCAGATCGCCGCTCACACCTACGACCTCACCGAGCTGCTCATCGATGTCCTGGGCACCGAGGACGTGGGCGCCTACTTCCCGCACACGGTCACCTACCACCCCACCTGCCACTCGCTGCGGATCGCCAAGGTCGCCGACCGCCCCTACCGCCTCCTCAAGGCCGTCGAGGCCCTCACCCTCATCGACCTGCCCGACGCCGAGGTCTGCTGCGGCTTCGGCGGCACCTTCTCCATGAAGAACTCCGAGACCTCCACCGCGATGCTCGCCGACAAGATGAGCAACGTGATGTCCACGCGCGCCGAGGTCCTGTGCGCCGGCGACTACTCCTGCCTCATGCACATCGGCGGTGGCCTGTCGCGCGTCAACTCCGGGGTGCGCATCATGCACCTGGCCGAGATCCTGGCCTCCACCAAGGACGTGCCCTTCGAGGGCAATATCTCCTTCGCCCCCAGGCACGTCCAGCACACCGAGAACTCCCAACACGCACAGGCGGTGGCACGATGACACAGGTATTCCTGGGCATGCCCCACACGGGCGGCTGGCGCACCGACGTCGAGCAGCCCGAGAACACGCTGCGCTGGGGGCACACCTTCCCCGAGGGCGCGCACAAGACGCTGGCCAACACTCAGATGCGCCGCAACCTGGGCCACGCCACACGCACCATCCGCACCAAGCGCGCCCAGCGCGTGGCCGAGATGCCCGACTGGCAGGATCTGCGCGACGCCGCCGAGGCCGTCAAGTTCGAGGTCGCCTCGCGCCTGCCCGAGCTTCTGGAGCAGTTCGAGGCCAACGTGACCGCGCGCGGCGGGATCGTGCACTGGGCGCGCGACGCCGCCGAGGCCAACCGGATCATCACCGGCATCATCGCCTCCAAGGGGGTCGACGACGTCGTCAAGGTCAAGTCCATGGCCACCCAGGAGACGAACCTCAACGAGTACCTGGCCGACCGGGGCATCACGGCCCACGAGACCGACCTGGCCGAGATGATCGTCCAGCTCGCCGACGACATGCCCTCGCACATCGTGGTACCCGCCATCCACCGCAACCGCTCCGAGGTGCGCGGCATCTTCCTGGACCGCATGGACGACGCCCCGGCGGATCTCTCCGACGACCCGCAGGAGCTCACGGCCGCGGCCCGCTCCCACCTGCGCAACAAGTTCCTGCACGCCTCGGTGGCCGTCTCGGGCACCAACATGGGCGTGGCCGAGACCGGCACGGTCTCCATCTTCGAGTCCGAGGGCAACGGGCGCATGTGCCTGACACTGCCGGACACGCTCATCACCCTCATGGGGATTGAAAAACTGGTGCCCCGCTTCCAGGACGTGGAGATCTTCTCCCAGCTCCTGCCACGCTCGGCCACCGGCGAGCGCATGAACCCCTACACCTCCATGTGGACCGGCGTCACCGAGGGCGACGGCCCCAAGGAGTTCCACCTGGTGCTCATGGACAACGGGCGCACCAAGACCCTGGCCGACCCGGTGGGCCGCCAGGCCCTGGCCTGCATCCGCTGCGGGTCGTGCATGAACATCTGCCCGGTCTACCAGCACACCGGCGGGCACGCCTACGGCTCGGTCTACCCCGGCCCGATCGGATCGATCCTCACCCCCCAGCTCACCCAGGGGCTCGCCGACGACGACCCGGTCCACACCCTGCCCTTCGCCTCCTCCCTGTGCGGGGCCTGCGGCGAGGTGTGCCCGGTCAAGATCGACATCCCCACGATCCTCATCCACCTGCGGGCCCGCTCGGTGGACGTCAAGCGCCGCGCGGTGCCGGACGTGTGGGATGTGGCGATGAATGTCTCGGCACCGGTGATGTCCAAGAGCTCGCTGTGGGCGGCGGCCTCGGAAACGGTCAAGGCCTCCGCGCTGCTGGGCGGCAAGAACGGAAAGATCGGGGCCCTGCCGTTCCCGGCCTCACTGTGGACCGGGGCGCGCGACCTGCCGGTGGCGCCCTCGGAGACCTTCCGCCAGTGGTGGCGGCGCACCCACCCCGACGGCCAGACCCCGGTGGGCGGAGCGGCCGGCGGCTACGTCGTCGGCGTCGACAACGGCTTCCCGGCTGATCCACCACCGCCTCCCGGCGAGCCGGTACCCGGAAGCGCGAGCGCCGACGGCGAGCCCGCCCCGGCCGCGCTGGACGCACGCTCGGCCATCATCAACCCCGAGCCGATCACCCCGGGGGCATCCGCGCCCCAGGCCCCGGCCGGCTCGACCAGTGAGGAGGAGCTGTGATGGATGCGAAGTCCGCGATCCTGGCCCGCGCCCGCGACGCGATCTCGCGGTCCCAGACCCGGCCGGTGGGGCCGATCCCGCGCAACTACATCCGCTCCGGGGAGAATCCCCCCGGCTCCAAGCCCGTGGTCGACGAGATGATCGAGAAGCTCGAGGACTACTCGGCCGAGGTCATCGTCGCCCCCAAGGACGCGGCGATCCTGGACGCCATTGACGAGCTGCTCGGCGAGGCGCGCACCGTCGTCGTACCCGATGGACTGCCTCAGGCCTACAAGAAGGCGGCGGCCCGCAACGGCCGCACTGTGGTGGAGGACTCCCGCAAGGAGGCCATCACCACTCTCGACCTCAATGAGATCGACGCCGTGGTGACCTGCTCACGTGTGGGCGTCTCGATCTCGGGAACGATCGTCCTCGACGGCGAGCCCGACCAGGGCCGCCGGGCCATCTCGCTGGTACCGGACAAGCACGTCGTGGTCCTGGAGCGCGAGTCGATCATGCCAACGGTGCCGCAGGCCGTCGACGTCCTGGGCGAGCACCCCACACGCCCGATGACATGGATCGCCGGTGGCTCAGCCACCAGCGACATCGAGCTGGTGCGCGTCAACGGCGTGCACGGACCGCGTAACCTGCGCGTCGTCGTCGCTCATTGAGCCCCACGGGCCATCGGGAGACACTGGGACGATGGCCATCAAAACCGCCTGACCGGCGCCTTTCCCGCCTCGCAGAGGGAAACGGCGCCGGTCGAGCGCCTAACCAGCAGGATGCCTCTACCCGGCGGGCCGGCATCGTGCCCCTGGCCCGCGAGCGCGGTTCGCTGGCTGTGGCCGATCCGCCCGAGCACTTCGGGGGCTCGCCCAAGACGATCCGCCGCGACCTGCGCCGTCTGGAGGAGGACGGGCAGATCGTGCGCGCCTACGGCTCGATCCGCGCCGTCGACTTCAACTCCTTCGAGACCGGCCAGCAGACGCGCGCCGTGCACTCCACGCAGAAGAGGCTACGGATCGCCGCTGAGGCCGTGGCCCGCATCGGCCGGGCCAGGACGATCGTCATTGACGAGGGCCACCTGCCCCTGCCCGCCGACCGGGCCCTACCCACCGACCGGCCGCTGAACGTCATCACCATCGCCCTGCCCACAGCCATGGAGATGGTGGCGGCTCCAAATCGGCCACTCCGCCTTAGCCCGCTTCGGGCGGGTCAGTGACCTGGAGTGCCTCATCGCCGGCCACGAGCTGGGCGAGGCCACGTCCCGGCGCCTCGCGGTCTTCGGCCCCGAGGTCGTCCGGGTCCAGGCCGTGTTGCGAGGAACATTCTCGGGCCTGCTGCGACACCGTTCCCACCAGCTTCGACTAGGTCATGTATTCAAGCGACGTGATGGCCATCGGCGTCCTGCGAGGTCACCTGGCGCGGCCCGCCCGGGGTGAACGTCCTGGCCGCCGACCGCACCCGTGAGGACCGGGATGCGCTGGACGCGAACGGCCCCCGTCTCAGGTGGCCGGATGCTGGCGCAGGTCACGCGGACGACACGGCATCCCCACACCCCACCTCCGGGCTCGGCCTGCCCCGTACCCGCCCCGCGGGCCCTGCCGGTGGTCGATCTCCTCGCTCAACAGTCACTCCCGCAGCATCCCCGGCCCGCCTCCGCTGCATCCCGACGGTGGCCGGCCCGACTTTCCGACTCATCTCCCCGGGGATGGCGGGAGCCGGCATCGGACCGGCACCGCCCGGGATCGACATCCGTCCCTCTTCATCCTGTTCCGGCTCAGGCTCCCCGGTAGCGCCCGGGTCCTCCACGGCAAGGCCGAGGTGCACGACAACGGTCCCAAGCCGGCCGGCTCAGCAGCCCGCCGACGCCGGTATTCCACGGCCGGGGTCGCAGGCCCGGCAGCATCCATCCACCCATTTCCCACCTCCACGTTGTTCACTTTCCATGACAGCAGATAAGGAGCACTCATGACCGCCTCGCTGACTGAGTCCCAGCTGACCCCCGACTACAACCGCGCCGCCATCGCCACCGGGATCGTCCACATAGGCGTGGGCGGTTTCCACCGCTCCCACCAGGCCGTCTACATCGACGGGCTCATGCGTCGACACAGCAGACCCGACACTCCGGAGGGAAACGGGTCCGGAGCACCGGAGGACAACTGCCTGGACTGGGGGATCTGCGGCGTCGGCCTGCTTCCCGGTGACGCGCGGATGCGTGACGCACTGGCAGGCCAGAACCACCTCTACACCCTGATCCTCAAGCACCCCGGCGGACGGCACGAGCCGACAATCATCGGCTCGCTCCACAACTATCTCTTCGCACCCGACGACCCCGAGACGGTCCTGTCCCTCATGAGTGCTCCGACCACCCGGATCGTCTCACTGACAATCACCGAGAACGGCTACAACGTCGACGACGTCACCGGCAAGTTCCGCACTAAGGCACCCGGGGCCGTTCACGACGCCGAGCACCCGGAGGAGCCCACGACCGCCTTCGGATACATCGTCGAGGCGCTGCGACGCCGTCGGGAGGCAGGAATCGTGCCGTTCACGGTCCTGAGCTGTGACAACCTGCCCGACAACGGGAAGGTGGCGCGCACGGCGGTCGTCTCCCAGGCCGCGATGAGCGACCCGGAGCTGGCCGACTGGATCGACGGCAACGTCGCCTTCCCCAGCTGCATGGTCGATCGGATCACCCCGCAGACCACGCAGACGGATATCGCGGAGCTTCGGCGCGGACTCGGCGTTGAGGACGCCTGGCCAGTGGTCTGCGAACCCTTCAGCCAGTGGGTGCTCGAGGACGACTTCCCCGCCGGGCGGCCCCCGCTGGAGGAGGTCGGGGTGCAGATGGTCGACGACGTCGCCCCCTACGAGCTCATGAAGCTGCGCCTGCTCAACGCCTCCCACCAGGGGCTGGCCCACTGGGGACGACTGCTGGGGATGGAATACGCGCACGAGGCCGCCGCGGATGCGGACATCTCCCGGTGGGTGCGCGCCTACCTCGAGCGCGAGGCCCGCGCGACGCTGCGTTCGGTGCCGGGGATAGACTTGAACGACTACGTGGACGCGCTCTTCGAGCGCTTCACCAACGAGGCGATCGCGGACACGCTCTTCCGTCTGGCGCAGGACGCCTCCGGCCGGATGCCGAAGTTCGTCTTGGGCACGGTGCGCGACAACCTCACCGCGGGCGGGCCGATCCGCCTGGGAGCGGCGATGGTGGCCGCCTGGGCGCTGGGCGAGGAGGGCGTCGATGAGAACGGCGGGGCGATCGTCATCGACGACTCGCTGGCCGACGAGCTGCTGCCCCTGGCGGCCGCGCAGAAGGCCGGCCATGAGACCGCCTTCATCTCCCACGAGGGCGTCTTCGGAGAGCTGGCGACCGATGAGCGCTTCCGGCGAACCTTCATCGAGGAGCTGGACGCCCTGCGGCGCGAAGGGGCTCGGGCGCGCCTGCGGGCCCTGGCCGGCGGCCCCCGAGAGGCTCAGCCCCGGCCCGTCAGGTCGACGGGGACATCCGACGCGTAGGGGTGCGCCAGCTTCCCGGCGGGCAGATTCCACCGCACCGGCGGGTACCGCATCGCAGACGTTCCGGCCACCCCCACCACCGCGAAGATTGCTAAGGCTTACCTTGCTTTGGTGACCTTTGTCCCATAGCATGAAGTGGCTCGTGGGACTCAGGACTGGGCTGCGGAGGCCAGTCGCCTCTTGCGAGCACTCCGCACCGTGCGGAGCATCCAGAATCCGACTCACTGATGAGGTTCCTATGGTCAAGCGCCAGCTTCCCAACCCGAGCGAGATCTTCGAGCTGCTCCACTTCAAGACGCCCGAGCTCAACCCCAGACGCCGGCGTCTCGCCGCCGCGCTGACCACCTGGGACCTGCGCAAGATCGCCAAGCGGCGTACCCCGGCCGCGGCCTTCGACTACACCGACGGCGCTGCTGAGGGCGAGGTGTCGCTGCGCCGTGCCCGCCAGGCCTTCCGCGACATCGAGTTCCACCCCGACATCCTCCACCCGGCCGTCGACGTCGACACATCCTGCGAGATCCTGGGCGGCCGCTCCTCCATGCCCTTCGGCATCGCACCCACCGGCTTCACCCGCCTCATGCAGACCGAGGGCGAGGTCGCCGGGGCCGGGGCCGCGGGCGCCGCAGGCATCCCCTTCACCCTGTCCACCCTGGGCACCACCTCCATCGAGGACGTCAAGGCCGCCAACCCCCACGGGCGCAACTGGTTCCAGCTCTACGTCATGCGCCAGCGCGAGATCTCCTACGGGCTGGTCGAGCGCGCCGCCGCGGCCGGCTTCGACACCCTCATGTTCACCGTCGACACCCCCGTGGCCGGGGCCCGCCTGCGCGACAAGCGCAACGGATTCTCCATCCCGCCCCAGATCACGGCCGGCACCGTCCTCAACGCGATCCCCCGCCCGTGGTGGTGGTTCGACTTCCTGACCACGCCCAAGCTGGAGTTCGCCTCCCTGAAGTCCACCGGCGGCACCGTGGGCGAGCTCCTTGACTCCGCCATGGATCCCACCATCAGCGACGACGACCTCAAGGTCATCCGCTCCATGTGGCCCGGCAAGATCGTCATCAAGGGCGTGCAGACCGTCGAGGACTCCAAGCGCCTCATCGACCTGGGCGTCGACGGCGTCCTGCTGTCCAACCACGGCGGGCGCCAGCTCGACCGCGCCCCCGTCCCCTTCCGCCTCCTGCCCGAGGTGGTCCGGGAGGTCGGCAAGGACGCCACGATCATGGTGGACACCGGCATCATGAACGGCGCCGACGTCGTGGCCGCCGTCGCCCTGGGCGCCAAGTTCGGGCTCGTGGGCCGTGCCTACCTCTACGGCCTCATGGCCGGCGGGCGCGAGGGCGTGGACCGCATGATCGAGATCCTCTCCGACGAGGTCATCCGCACCATGAAGCTCCTGGGCGTCTCCAGCCTGGCCGAGCTCGAGCCCCGTCACGTCACCCAGTTGACCCGCATGACCCCGGTACGTCCTCAGGTCAAGGCCGCGGCCGACGCCGTCGCCCGCTGAGTCCGGCCAGTCCCCCATTCAGGACCCGGCGGAACCGGCCGGGCCCAGATCAGCCCTTCGCCCTGCGGCGGCGATCTCTGCCAGTCGCCCTCGGGCGGCACCCGGTGGCCCCGGAGCGACGATCCCAGCGGTCGTCCTCCGGGGCCATCGACATCCTGCTCAGCGCCGGAAGCATTCCGGAAACAGACCGAAGGCTATGGTCGCGACAGAAACACCCGTGTTTTCGGCAACAGGTCCGGGCCTCCTCCCATGCTGTGCGCCATGGGTCACCCGGCGCCTCGGATCGGAACACTGCGGTCGGCCCCGTGCCATGACCGCTCACAGGAAGGGACAGTGCCATGACACAGTCCACGTCAGGCGCCGCAGCAGCGATCAACGACCTCGAGGATGACGTCGCCCAGGCCGAGCGCCTCATCTCCAGCCGCTGGCGGCCCGCAACCCTGCGCACCACGCCGTCGAAGGAGGACCGCGGACTGTTCGGCCACCCCCGGGGCCTGCCGTGGATGCTCAACGTGGAGATGTGGGAACGCTTCTCCTACTACGGGATGCGCGCCATCCTGCTGTACTTCATCACCGACACCGTCACCAACGGCGGCCTGGGCCTGAGCGCCAACTCCGGCCAGGTCATCCTGGCCTCCTACAGCGCGGCCGTCTACCTGCTGGCCATCCCCGGAGGCATCTTCGCCGACCGCATCATCGGGCCGTGGCTGTCCACCCTCTACGGCGGGGTCGTCATCATGGCCGGACACATCTGCCTGTCCATCCCCAATCCTGTCACCTCCTGGCTCGGTATCGTCCTGGTGACAGTGGGCACCGGTTTCATCAAGCCGAACCTGTCCACGATCGTCGGGGGCCTCTACGACGACGATGACATCCGCCGCGACGCCGGCTTCCAGCTGTTCTACATGTCCATCAACGTCGGCGCCTTCGCCTCTCCCCTGCTCACCGGCTGGCTGCGCGAGCACTACGGCTACCACGCCGGATTCTCCTCGGCCGCCGTCGGCATGGCCTTCGCCCTGGCGGCCTTCGTCTACGGCCGCCACAAGCTCTCAGCCTTCGCCTTCACCGTCCCCAACCCCATCCGCCCCAAGGAGCGCCAACGACTGCTCCTGGGAGCTCTCGGGGTCCTGGTCGCCATCGGCGCACTCACAGCAATCCTCCAGGTACTCACCGGCAAACTGGTCACCACCGTCGCCACGGTGGGACTCCTCGTCCCGGTCGGTGCGGCCGTGACCTACTTCGTGGTCATGTTCCGCTCCCCGAGGGTCACTGTCCGCGAGCGCACCCACCTGCGAGCCTACATCCCCCTGTGGATCGGCGCGGTCCTGTTCTTCATGATCACCGAGCAGGCCGCCGGCAAGATGGCCACCTTCGCCGAGTCCAACACGGACCTGCGGCTGCCCTTCTTCGGCTGGTCGACCACCGCGGAGGCCTATCAGTCGGTCAACCCCGCGGCGATCGTGCTCCTGGCCCCGCTGATCGGCATGCTGTTCACCCGGCGGGCGGGTAGGTTCCCCTCCACCATCATGAAGTTCGTCATCGCGGTGCTCATCGTGGGGCTCTCGGCACTCATGCTGGGTTACGGATTCCAGATCTGGCCGGGCGGGCAGGACCTGTCCCCCTGGTGGTTCCTGGCGCTGGTCTACGTCATCCAGACCGTCGCCGAGCTCTTCCTGACCCCGGTCGGCCTGGCCACGACGACGGCCCTGGCCCCCAAGAGCTTCGCCTCCCAGGCGATGGGGCTGTGGTGGCTCAGTGCCGCCACCGGTCAGGGCGTTGCCGGCTTCATCATCGCCCAGACCAAGGACATCTCCGACTCGACATACTACTACGGGCTGGGGGCGGCCACGCTCCTCATGGCCCTGGTGCTGTTGGTCGTCACCCCGTGGACGCAGCGGAAGATGGCCGACGTCGGGGTCGCCTCCCAGGACTAGGCACGGCTGGACCGCCGCGAGTTCGTAGGTTAAGTCTCGGGTTCGTAAGGTGAGGGTACAACGCGAGGGCTAACCTACGACCGCGCGCCTCCGGCCGCCGCCGTCGGGCCGGTGGGGAGCCTATGGGAAAGGGGACCGTCATGAAGAGCTACGCCTCCGGTGAGGAGCTCATCGCAGAGGTCCGCAAGCGCGCCGAGCTGTTCATCGACGAGTTCGACGACGTCCCCGCCTCCGGGCTCCATGCGCTCAAGGACGGAGTGGACCGCACACCGGCGCAGATGCTCGCCTACCAGCTGGGGTGGATGGACCTGCTGCTGGGCTGGGAGCGGGACGAGCGAGCGGGGTGCGAGGTGGTCACGCCCGCACCCGGCTACCGGTGGAACCGGCTCGGCGACCTCTACAGCACCTTCTACGAGCGGTGGCACGACGCCTCGCTGCCCCAGCTTCAGGAGGCCTTTCGGGAGAGGGTCGACGGCGTTGTCGCCCTCGTGGCATCGCTGAGCCGGGAAGAGCTCTTCGACTCCGGACAGCGGGCGTGGGCCTCCTCGACGCCGTCGGCCTGGCCGGTGGCCAGGTGGGTGCACATCAACACGGTGGCGCCCTTCACCTCCTTCCGCACCAAGATCCGCGCCTGGAAGCGCGGTTAAGCACTTCCGCCACTCATCCGGAAAGGACTCAGAGACGGGGTTGCCCCGGGCGATCGGCCCGGGGCAACCCCGTCTCTATCCGGATCAGGTCGGCTCAGGAGGCCTTGGGGTAGGCCTTCTGGACGGCGTCGAGCATCTCGAGGGCGGAGTAGTAGTCCAGCCGGA